>OLWB01002094.1_pt1 | contig 16908 bp, 17 predicted proteins | sample 1673331 | NCBI WGS metagenome assembly OLWB01 (sample SAMEA3178943, study PRJEB25190) | human gut metagenome | biome: human gut; feature: human-associated habitat; material: faeces | place: Austria | collected 2013
GCAACTGACTCTTAATCAGTGGGTCTAGGGTTCGAATCCCTAACAGTCCACCATTGAGAAATAAAGGAATAATACAATTTTGTATTATTCTTTTTTTATATAAAAGTTGCATTTTGGTGGCATTTTAGCGAAAAGGACATTCTCTAAGGATTATCGTTTTTTTGTTAAAGTATTTAAAACTAAATTTAGTTAAACTTAGAAACTGTTGCAATTTTGTTGCAATTATAAATAAAAGAGGGATTATTTTCTTCTGATCAATTAAAAATACAATTACTTTTCAATTACACAATTTATAAATTTAGAGAAGAGTAAATCACTTGATTCATCATCTAACATTCTTTCTGGATGCCACTCAACTCCTATTTGAAAAAATGAATAAACGCCTTCAACTACTTCAATAATACCATCACTACTTTTACCTACAATTTTAAACTCTTTTGAATCCAATACTTGTTGGTGATGATATGAATTAACAAGTATTTTATCTTTACCAACTGTATCTTTGAATTTAGAATTATTTAAGTTTACTAAATGTTTACAATTATAATGGTTTTGAACATCTACTAAAGTGTTATTAGTATTATATAAAGCCATAGATTGCATTCCTTGGCAAATTCCTAATAATGGTATTTTATTATCAAAAGAATATTTTATTAAGTAGTCATCTAAAGTTCCTTTATTATCTCCTCCTGTTAATAATATTCCTCCACATTTTTCTAATAGATCTAAATTATCTTCATTAATAAGAACTGGTGTTGCTTCAAACTTTTTTAGAGCTTTCATATAATATAAATCTGTTTCCTTTGAATTCTCATATCTATTTAAAACCGCTACTAACTTCATAAAAATAAAAAGATAGTATAAACTACTACCTTAATTTTCCTTTCATACCCTTCATGCCTTTAATTCCACCACGTTGTGAGAATCCTTTTAAGATATTTGTATCAAAGGAATGTGTTTTACTAACTCTCTTTTTATAATCTTTAATTCCGATATTAATTAATTCATCTAATAATTCTGTATACTTAACTCCAGCTGCTTCCCATAAGTAGAATGCTAAGCTTCCTGGAATTGAATTAATTTCATTAACATAAACTTTCTTTGCTTTCTCATCTATTAGAAAATCTATTCTACAAACTCCTGCAGATCCTAAAACTTTAAATGCTTTAATGGCTATTTCTTCTACTTCTTTTCTCATTTTGTCAGATAAGTCAGCAGGAAGTTTTCTGTTTGCAGAAGCCATCCCCTTAGAAGGTGTCTTCATAGGCATTTTCATACCTTTTAATTTTCCTTTTCCACCACCGATGTACTTATCAGCATATGTTAAGAATTTATTAGCAGAAATAACTTCTTCGATTTCACTAGTTTTTTGGTGTTCATAGTTTCCTACAACACTGATATTAACTTCTTTTAAATCAGTAACAACTTCTTCTACAAGAATTTTATTATCATATTGAATAGCATCGTCTATAGCTTCAACTAATTCACTTTCATCATCAACTACTTTTATTCCTACACTACTTCCAGTACAAGCAGGTTTTACAATAACTGGATATTTTAATTTATTAACCTTTTTGATTACTTCTTCACTATCATTTTTATAATCGCAATCATAGAACCATACATATTTAGTCATTGGTAAATCTGAATCTTTAAATAAAGCTTTCATATAAACCTTATCTTGCCCAACAGCTGATGCGTAAACGTCTCCTCCTACAAATGGAATACCAATTGATTGTAAATATCCTTGTAATACACCATCTTCAACATTTGTTCCATGAACAATAGGGAAAGCTATATCGATATCAGTAACTATTCCTTTAGGAAACCTCTTATTTTGTAAAACATAAGAACCATTTTTATAATATAGTACTACATTCTTTCCATATTTTTTAACTAAATCTAAATCTTCATATACTTCAATATCTTTAAGCATATCTCCTGTATACCATTCTCTATCTTTTGTAATATAGATAGGAATGATATCATATTTTTCTTGATCCATTTTATTCATTGCTTGAATAGCAGAGATTATACTAACTTCATGTTCAACACTTTCTCCACCAAAAATAACACCAACTTTAATTTTCATTTTAAATTCCTCCTATTCATTATAACTATCAGGTAAATCATTTTCAAACAAAGCATATACTTCTTCATTACCAACTTGTGTCTCTATAAACTTATATGCTTCTCTTACATCATTATATACAATAATATGATCTTTATCAAAACCTTTTTTGATTAATCCTTCATAAATTGGCTTAGTATGACGTTCACCAATTAATACTGCATAGTCTGCAACTTCGGCAATCTCTGAGCCAAATTTTTTATTATATTCATCTTCCTTGTCACCAAGTTCAATCATACCTGGAGTAACAATAATCTTCTTACCTGGCATCATACCAAGAACATCAACTGCTCCTTTGGCACCAACTGGATTAGAATTGTATGCATCATCTATCATATAGAAATTACCAAGTCTTTTTAATTCTAATCTATGTTCAACTGCTCTAACACTACTAACTGCTTGTTGTAATTCTTTTACAGTTATTCCAAATTCACGTCCTAAAGCAACAGCTGCTAAAATATTATAAACATTATGCTTTCCTAATAACTTAGTTTGAAATTCATATTTTTTCTTGTCACCTTTAAATATGATATTAAATGTTGTACCTTTATTGTTACATTTTATATCAGTTGCCCTAACGTCTACATCTTCTGCTTCAATACCTATCCAAACAAGTTTTACTTTGTTTTTTAGTTTATAACTAACTTGTTTTGGATCATCTCTATTTAAAACACCTATACCATCACTCGGAAGTGATTCAATAAGTTCGAATTTTCCTTTTTGGATATTTTCTTCACTACCAAAACTTTCTAAATGAGCAGTACCAATTCTAGTTAAGATACCATACTTAGGATGAACTAGGTCACATAATCCTTTAATTTCTCCTTTTACATATGCTCCCATTTCAGCAATAAACACATCTGTAAACTTATCCATATGATTATTAACAGTCATAATAAGGCCATTGTATGTATTTAGATTTCTTGGTGTTGGTAGAGCATTATATTTTACGTTTAATATATCTGCTAAAATATTTTTACTACTTGTTTTACCATAACTACCTGTAATACCAACTATTTTTAAATTAGGCATATTTTTAAGTTTGTTTTTAGCCTTAATTTTGTAATAATTATATACTCCTCTTTCATATGGATAATTGATTATATTTGATAATAATACAACAAATCTATTTAAGAATGTAATAATAGAAATAATTAACAACATTATCCAAATCATAGAAACATTCTTATAATTAACACACAATATAACAGTAGGAATTAAGTATAATACTGTAGTAGTAAGTATAAGTCTTTTTACACGTTTTGTGATTACTAATGGTTTCTTTTCTTTTTTTGAATCTTCTTCTTTTAATTTAGATAAACGATACACTTCATATGCATATAGTGCTACTAAAATGATTACTAAACCATCTAAGATATTTTCCATACCAGCAACTACAAAACTACCAATAATCGTTATGATAATTGAGCCAATTTGAATATTAAAAAATAAATCTTTATTCTTTACAATCCATTTTAAATATCTATTATTTTCATTATATAAATTCTGTTGTAACATATGTAATGATTTTTTGGAATCTAGAGCGATAACACAATAAATAAGTAGCAATAGCATTCCATAAATAATTAGCATGCTATACCCCTCCTTCTATAAATGAATTTAATATACTTAAAACTCTTCCTAGATTTTCTAAATAAGCATAGTGAGTACCAGGTAATACTATTAATGCTCCATCAATCATTATTTTTTCTAAATCTTTGGCATCTCTAAGTGGAGCTTCAGTATCATTTTCTCCCCAAATCAAAAGAGTTGGTTCTTCTATTTGCCTAGCAAATGAAGATAAATCTTCATTTACTGTATTAACTAAGATTTGTCTCATCATTGGCGATGCCGCTTTATAGTCTCTAGAACCAATATATTTTTTCATCTTTTCTCCAATACTATCCATACCAGGTAGTGTTTTTATTTTTTTCAAAATACGAACCTTTAAAGATGGCTTTTTTTCAGTTCTAATACATGGTGCTCCAAAAAGAACTAATTTTTCTATGGCATTATTGGAAGAATATTTGATAGCAACTCTTCCTCCAAATGAATGTCCCATTACTATTGGTTTTTTAATTTTTAATTCTTTTACTAAATACTCAATTAGTAAAGCATAATCTTTGATAGACCATGGTTCTTTGGGCTCTTCACTATCACCAAAACCAGGAAAGTCTAATATTGTAATTCGGTGATTTTTTGATAATGGATCACCAAGAGGTTTCATCATTTCAATATTTTGTCCCCAACCATGGAGCAAAATAATATCACTACCCTCTCCATATTGTATGTAATTAATGTTAATATTTCTATATTTTATTTGCATTTTATCACCATTTTCATTATACCAATATAAATGAAAAAAATCACTATATAACAGTGATTTTTCTTAAAATTATACATTATTATTTGTCTTCTTTATGTATCTTTTCAATTATATCTTCTATGTGATTACCATAATCAATAGATGAGTCATATATAAATTTTAATTCTGGTGTGTGACGTATCTCTACTCTTTCAGATAATTTACCGCGAATAAAATGACTTGCTCCATTTAATGCTTCTAATGTTTCTTTCTTTTTTGCTTCATCCAAAACTGTTACATATACTTTAGCAAAACTTAAATCACTAGTAACATCTACACCAGTAACTGTAACAAAACGAATGTCTTCATCTTTGATTTCAGTCATTAAAATTTGACTAATTTCTTCCATAAAAGTATGATTAAGTCTTTCTATTTTTACATTTGCCATAATTTCGTCTCCTAATATTTCTATCTTTTTATTTCAACTAATTCATAAACTTCTATAATATCTTTTTCTTTGTAATCTTGACAATTTTCTAAAGTAATACCGCAATCCATATCTTTCTTTACTTCTTTTACTTGATCTTTTTCATGTTGTAGTGTATTAACTTTTCCATTATAAATTACTGTACCATCTCTAACAATTCTAGCATTTAGATTGTTTTTTACTACTCCAGATAGTACATGACAACCAGCAATTAATCCGACCTTAGAGAATTTAAATATTTGTCTAATTTCTAGTGTACCAACGATCTTCTCTTCATATTCAGGATCAAGCATACCTTTCATAGCATCTTCCATATCTTCAACTACTTTATAAATAATATCGTAGTATCTAACTTCTACACCGTATTCTTTGGCAATATCCATAGTTTTATTATTAGCACGTACATTGAATCCAATAATTAATGCATTTGATGCTGAAGCTAAGACAACATCACTTTCTGTTATTGCACCAACACTACTTCTAATAACATTAATTTTTACACCAGAAACGTCTATTTTTTCAAGTGAAGATTTTAATGCTTCACTACTACCATTAACGTCTGCTTTTATAATGACATTAATTTCTTTCATACCTTCTTGGATTTGTCCAAATAATTCATCTAATGTCATACCACTTCTGTTGCTATCTGCTTCCTTAGCTCTAATTTGACGTTCTTCAGCAATTTGTTTTGCTTGTTTTTCTGTTTCGAAAGCCATAAATTTATCTCCTGCTTCAGGAACGTTAGAAAGTCCAGTTACTTCAACAGGTGTTGATGGTGATGCTTCTACTATATCTTGACCTAAATCATTCTTTAATGTTCTAACTTTACCATATGTAGTACCAACAACAATTGGATCACCAAGTCTTAGGGTACCATTTTGAATTAGTAATGTTGCAACTGAACCGATTTGTTTGTCTTTTCTAGATTCTATTACAGTACCAGTTGCATAACGATTAGGATTAGCTTTTAATTCTTGCATATCTGAAACTAGTAATATGTTAGAAAGTAATTCATCAACTCCAAGTCCAGTTAAAGCAGAGATTTTACATACAATAGTATCTCCACCCCACTCCTCAGGAGTAAGTCCTGCTTCCACTAAAGCGGTCATAATACGTTCAATATTAGCGTTTTCTTTATCAATCTTATTGATTGCAACGATAATAGGAACATTAGCTGCTTTAGCATGATCAATTGCTTCTTTTGTTTGAGGCATAATTCCATCATCAGCAGCAACTATAATGATAACTACATCTGTAACTGATGCTCCACGTGCTCTCATTTCAGTAAATGCTTCATGTCCTGGTGTATCAATAAAAGTAATTTTTCTATTATCATATAGAACTGAATAAGCACCAATTGCTTGGGTAATTCCTCCAGCTTCTCCGCTTGCTACATTACTTTTACGTATTGTATCTAAAAGTGTTGTTTTTCCGTGATCAACATGTCCCATAATTGTAACAACTGGTGGACGAGAAATTAAATCTTCTTCCTTGTCTTCTATTTCAAAGTTTTCAAAGTTAGAAATATCTTTAGTTTCTTCTCTTTTTAATACTTTGTCATAATCAAGTACTAGTACTTCTGCAGTTTCAAAATCAATACTTTGATTTAGTCCTGCCATAATTCCTAGAGCCATAACTTTTTTTACTAATTCTGCACCAGGAACATCTAATAGTGTAGCAATTTCAGCTAATGTCATTCCTTCTTTATATAAAACAACATTACTATCAACACTGTCTTCATTACTTTGTAGTTTTTCACGATGTTTGTATATTTTTTTTCTTTCTTTCATAAAGCTTTTTTTAGCATCTTTACTTTTTTGAGAACGATTTTTTACTTTTTCAAAATTTTCACTATTATCTAGGTCGATATTAGCAGCTTCTGCTAAAGCTTCTGCTTTTTCTATACTTTCAATTTCTTCTTCATATTCACTTACATCATCTGAAATATAGTCTTCTTCATCTTGTGTTTCATTGTCAAGTAGAATAATATCATCCTCAGATAATAAAGATTCTTCATCATCGTAAGATATTCCTATCTTATCACACATCTTTTTAACTTTTTCTAAATCTAATCCAACATCTAAAGCATAATCTTTTAAACTCATCATAGATAATCACCTCTCTTTTTTATTTTTCACATATTTTTTCTATTTCCTTATATAAATCTTCATCTATGGTACATTCAAGTCTTCTTTCTAAAATTTTACTTTTACGTGCTTTATTTAGTACTTCTAAATCTTTCTTTATATAGGCTCCTCTTCCATTTGCTTTACCACTTAAATCGACAATGACATCACCTTCAGGTGTTCTAACAACTCTAAGTAGGTCTTTCTTTGGCAATTTTTCTTTAGTAACTACACAACTTCTTAATGGTATTTTTTTTACTTTCATTACTTATCACCTATTTTCTTTTGTTTTACTTTAGCATTAGTACTTACATCACTAAAATTTTCCATTTTATATATTTGCATTAATAATGATTGGTTAGCAGAAAATATTGGATTTAATGATTTAGTAGAATTTTTATTTAGTTTTACCAATTTTATTAAAGTATTTTGTTGCTCTTTAGTTATTTGATAATTATTTATTTTAGGATTAGGAACTTCAATTATTGCAAAGTCACTACTTGGATATGCATCGTAATTACAGTAACCTAAAACATCAATAAGCATTGCTCTATAATCTGGAATTTGATTTCTAAGATAGTATATCTTTTTTGTATCCTGATCTAAATCAATTTTTTCAAATTTATCTACAATATCAATTCCATTATCTTTCAGGTATTTTGGTAACATTTCTTGATGAATGGGATCAATATTTCCAATTTCATCTAGTGCATAAAAATCACCAAATCTATCAACAATACCTCTATATCCTTTTTCCAATTCATTATAAGCGAACTTTTTTATTTCCATAAAATCACCTATTAATCTTCTGTTCTAAAATTAATTCCTTCTTCTCTTGCTTGTTCATAGTTTTTAATATCAATTTTATAGTGAGTTAATCTACTAGCAAGACGAGCATTTTGTCCTTTTCTACCTATTGCTAAGGAGAAGTTGTCACCACCAGCAATTACCATAGCTTCTTGTTTTTTAGGATCTGTTATTGCAACTGTTAAGTTCTTAGCTGGGCTTAGGGCATTTTCAATAAAGATAGCTGGGTCTTTATCATATCTTACAACATCTATCTTTTCACCGTGCAATTCTTCTATAATACGAGCAATTCTGCTTCCTTTTTCACCAATACAAGCTCCAATTGGATCTATATTAGGATTTTCTGAATAAACTGCAACTTTACTTCTATTACCAGCATCTCTTGCTACACTATATAGTAAGACTGAACCATCTGATAATTCAGGAATTTCAAGTTCGAATAAACGTTTTACAAATCCATAGTGACTTCTAGATAGTAAAATTAACATATTTTTTCCACTATTATCTACTTTAGTAACGTAAACTTTTATTTGGCTACCCATTTCAATTTTTTCACCAGGAATAATATCTTTTTTAGGCAAAATACCATTAGTACGTCCTAAATCAATAAAATAGTTATCTGTATCCTCTAAAGCAACAGTACCAACTAACATTTCATCTTGTTTGTCACCAAACTCTTCCATAATACTATTTCTTTCTGCTTCACGCATTTTTTGAACTATAACTTGTTTAGCAGTAGCAGCTGCAACACGTCCAAAATCATGTGGAGTAACTTCAGTATCAATAGTATCACCAATATTTAGTGACTTATCTTCACGTCTAGCATCACTTAATCTGATTTCAACTTCTGGATTAAAGATATCTTCTTCTATTTCATTTCCATCTTCATCTACTTCAAAGTTATCAGAATAATCATCTGGTTTATCATCACTAACTACAGTTAAATAAGAATAAACTTTTATATCTCCTGTTTCACGATTAATTAAAACTTTAACATTTGTTTTTGAATGAAAATTTTTCTTATAAGCAGAAGTTAGAGCTAACTCCATTGCTTCATAAACAACCTCTGGATCTATTCCTTTTTCCTTTACAATATTATCAACAGCTTTTTTAAATTCTTTACCATTCATTTTCTACATCTCCTTTTTCTAAAGAATAAATATCTAACTCATCATAGTCTTTTTCTATTTCATCTGTATCATCTATAATCTTATTGATAATTCTACTAGCTTCTGTAATTTTATCTAAGTCAATAACTTCTTTGCCATCTAGAACGATATTAAAGATAGTCTTACCTTCTTCTTTTGATCTAAATGCATCATTAACATATATGCCTAAATCACTAATTTTAGAATCAACTAAAGATGCCACTATATCTTTCAAAAAAACACCTCCAATATAAAAATATATATAGAAAGGAGTGGAAAATTAATTCCACTCCTCCTTTCTGCATTAAATTATAACACAAAAGCATAAATATGCCAACCTAATAGTGTAAAAAAATATATAAAGAAGATAAAAATAATAAAGATTTCTAATTAAATATAAGTTTTTATGTTATTATAAAGATGGTGATATAAATGGAAAAATATAAAAATCAAATTGTAAATGGAATAAAGGGAATTATATTAATATGTATGTTTTTAGAAAGTGGTATAATTCAGATACTTTTTAAGAATTTACTTCATATAAAAAAGGTAACTGTTAGAGATGCTACTATATTAAATTTTTTATCGAGTCTAGTCTTTGGAATATTTCTGATTATAATTTATAGGAAAGATTTAAAGAAGGAATGGAAAATTTTTAAAAGTAAGCCTTCAGATAATTTAGATATAGGAATAAAATATTGGTTAATTGGTTTGTTCTTTATGATGAGTACAAATATATTAATTAATCTAATCTGGAAATCTGGTACCGCAACTAATGAACAAGCAGTTCAAAAAATGATTACGTCACTTCCATTTGTAATGTTATTAAGTGCTGGTATTTTAGCCCCACTAAATGAAGAGATATTATTTAGAAAATGCTTTAGAGATACTTTTAAAAATAATATTGTGTTTGCGTTAGCATCAGGAATATTCTTTGGATTTTTACATGTTTCTACCGCAACTACTCTTTCTCAATTTATTTATATAGTACCATATTCTTGCTTAGGTATAAGTTTTGCTATTATGTATGTAAAAACAAAATCAGTATTTACATCGATGATGATGCATATGGCTCATAATTCAATTTTAACTTTACTTTCTATATTATTGTAAGATTGTACATCGTGTACAATTTTTTTATTTATCAGAAATTATTTTTGTGTTCTTATCTAAATTATAATACTTTAAAAAGGCATAACTAGCCCAATAATAATCAATATCCTGAAAATTGCAATCAATATGATAAATATCACAATCGAATGGTATTTCTCTAATTTTTAGAATACCACTATTTTTCACTCTTTCTACTTCTATATTTTTATTTCTTTCTTTAACAAAATTACCAATTTTGGTATAAATATAACAATGAATAATAATTAATAATAGGGATATTATAAAGATTACTATATTAAAAAGATTACTAGTTTTATAATTATTATATAAAGCAATAAAGAAATAAATTCCCATAAATAAATCAAAATGATAATTGACTCTGCCTCTATAATATTCAGGAGTAATGATAATAAAATAGGAAGTTACATAAAACATTAAAAATAGTATAAGCATCTTGTATTCTTTATTAGTAATGTAATATATAATATTGCAAATTAATAATAACAAACTAAATAAAACATATAACCACTTATTATTAGAAAATGAAGCAGTTGCACAACTAATACTTAATAATAAACCCATAAAATTCAACTTTTTATCATTATCTTTTAATAAATTGAGTATAGTACCAATAAAAAATAGAACTGGCAACAAATCTTTAACATTATTTAGATTAAATAGATTATAAGAAACTATTGGTAAAGATATAGATATTTTAGATAAAAATGATAAGCTATTCCAAGTAGGATCTATTGACAATCTTTTCAAGTTTCCTGGAGAAGAAAGATGAAAAATAGCTCCTAGAACCAAAATAACGATAAAAGCTAAATCTTTCTTATGAATAGTTCCTTTTTTATATAGCCTTAGTGCCATATTTCCTATTATAAATACATAACACATAACCATACTACATTCACAAAGCATTACAAAAAGTAACATTACTATATAATTTATTAAATACTTATTTTTTAAATTTCCTTTTAAAAAGTAATATATGTATATGATCCACATCGTAAAAACCCACACATAATTGATAGAACCTGCAAGCCAATATACTAAATAATATTTATCAAACAACAGAAAAAAACATATTGCTGAAGAAAGAAAAGACAAAAATAAAGAAATTCTTTTTTTGACTTGTAATTGTATTATTTTTGACATATATAAAATTCCAATTATGATAACAACTGGATTTAAAAAATTCCAAATTGTTTTACCATGTATTAATAGTAATTGTACAAAAAAATGAATAATTACACGACTATTAACATTTGAATAATCATAGATTTGATTTTCAATAATTTCAAAAATATTAGTTATTCTGGGACCAGCTCTTTTAAATAGCGAATATGTTAGGTCATCGCTAATAATAAATGAGTTCATATGACAATACACCAAGATTATATATAAAACAGTTATAAAGAAAAAAAGGAATTTATTTTCTTTTACTTTTTTTAACATTATGTAAACCTCTTTTTATCTTAGAATCAACATAAACACCAAATATTGCTATAAGTGCTCCAGCTCCAATAGAGATAAAATATTCCTTCCAAAAATTATTTGTTATTGTATAATTATGAAAATATAATAAATAGAACAAATAATATACAGCAAATGTAAATACATAATTTAAATATGTTAAAATCTTATGTGCGCCAAAATTAATTAAGTCGTAATAATAAATGGCTAAGTTAACAAATAAACTAACAAAATATATAATAAATGGTAGTAAAATATCAAAAAGCACTAATTTTTGATTTACTAAATCCTTTATTAACATAGAAAATGCAACTATTATTAGACAAGCAATTAATATAGATTTTAATGAATCTGAGAAGCCATATTCTTTTGTAATATAATTACTAGTAAAAATAACTACTGGAATTACAAATATAGAAAATGATAAACTAGTATTTAATAAATGAAAGTGAAAACTACTTAGGGCAATTGCTAAAATACAAATAACAGATAATAGCATCGCAAACATCCATGAATCATTATGTTCTACTTTCTTTTTTTTCTTTTTGATAGTTTTTTTTGACATAAACTTACACCTCTTCCTATCTTTTCTTATTATACTATTAATCATATCACGTTTTTTTACTTTTTTAAATAGAAAATCATAAAAACTCATGGTACAATATAATTGGTGAAGAATATGACAAGTAGAACAGAAAAAAATAAGGAAAAGCAAGAAGAAATAATTGAAGAAGAAAGAAGAGAGACAAGAAAAAAAATAGTGATATTGTGGTTAAAAATAACTTTTGCTTTAATTTTTGGTTTCTTTAGCTTTTATTTTTATACAGAATATATATCAACAAAACAAATCATTACAAAAGAACAAAGAATAAAAAATAAAAAGATTCCAGATAGTTTCAATGGAATAAAAATAATACAGTTTTCTGATTTATATTATGGTTCTACTATTGGAGAGAAAGAAATAGATAATTTAATTAAAGAAATAAACATGAGAAAACCTGATATTGTCATATTTACTGGAAATATTATAAGTACTAAGGAGAAATTAAATACTAAAGAAAAAGAAAAATTAATTAAAAAGTTAGATAGTATAAATGCTAATATAGGAAAGTATGCTGTTACAGGAAAAAATGATGATAAAGATACTTTTACTACAATTATGAATCAAAGTAATTTTACTATTTTAGATAATCAATACGACTTAGTTTATAGTAGTGATAATAACCCTATTCTATTAGTTGGGTTATCTAGTTTAGTAAAAAAAGAAAGAAATATAGAAAATGCATATAAATACTTTAAAGAGGAAACCCATAATAGTGATATCTATACAATTAGTATTATGAGTGAGACTGATGATATAGATGAAATTTTGGCTGGTTATAAAACTGATTTGATTTTAGCTGGTAATTCATTAAATGGAGAAATTAGATTTCCATTAATTGGTGGAGTTATAAAACAAGAAGGATCAGACATTTATAAAAATCCTTACTATAGAGTAAATGATACTGATATATATGTATCAAGTGGTATAGGAACAATAACTTCTGGAGTTAGATTGTTTAATCATCCAAGTATTAATTTATTTAGACTTACAAATAAGGACTAGTTCCTTATTTTTTGGCATATATAGGAACATTACCTATTTTTTCTTTATTTAGCAGAATATCAATAACCCCTACTTGCTCATTTGATTTATAGTTTTTGGTTTTAGTAATCTTAACAACTGTTTTTATATTGTTTACTTCTTCTTCTGTTAACGGATAATAAAATGATTTTTTTATATATAAGTTTCCATCAAAGAAACTTTTGTCGATAGAAAAGTGTTTCTTATTAATAACTTCATATTTTTTGTATTTAGAATAAATATGTTCATATAACTTTTCATGAGTATTATATGGATCACCATCATATAGACTAACGGCAGTTAATCGCAATCCATTTTTTTTGGCAGTTGTTACAAGAGTTTTTCCTGCACTTGGCGTATATCCATTTTTACCACCAGTACAATATTCATAATTAGTTAGTAATTTATTACGGTTATACCATAGATAAGTTTTTCTATCTGTTTGTACAACATATTTTTTTGTACCAGTTATTTTACGATACCATTTTAGATTTTTATAAGCATAACTAGAAAGAAGTGCCATATCATAGGCTGTAGAATAATTTTTTGTCTTTTCATCAAGTCCATGACTATTATTAAAAACAGTATTTTTCATTCCTATCTTTTTGGCTTTATTATTCATCATTTTTACAAAACTAGTTTCGTCTTTAGCTATGTTATTACTTATTACAACAGCTGCATCATTACCACTTCTAAGCATAAGTCCATAAAGTAAGTCTTTTAGAGTCATTTCTTCATCATATTCAAGATAAATACTAGTTCCATACATTTCTAAAATTTCTTCCCCTGCCTTATATTTTTTATTAAGTTTTCCATTTTCAAGGGCAATTGTAGCGGTCATTATTTTTGTAATAGACGCTATTAATCTTTTATCATGAGGATTATTTTCATACAAAATTCTACCACTATCTATATCCATAACAATACTTGATTTTGAAGAATCTAGTTCACTAGCAAAAACAGGAGTAGAAAAAAATATTAAGAAAAATAAAATTAGTAAAAAAAACTTTTTCAAGAACATCACCTAGAATATATATATGTCTTTGAATAAAAAAGTATAAAAAAAATTATAAAGTTTTAAACTTTATAATTTTTAGTACTAACTACAAGTAACTGTATTAGTTGCTGTTAATGTACAAGTATGAGTTGCTGTTTTATCAGTACAAGCTACATTACCATCTGTAGTGATAGTACAACTAAATTCACTATTGCTGCAAGTTGAATCAGAGCAATTGGCTTCACCGAAAACAGTTTTTGCATGACTTAGTTCTTCTGTTGCATTATTATTTTTAAAGCATTCTAAACTACTATCTTTATAAATACAAACTGATAACTCATTACCATCTAATTTAGCAAATGTATTACTTCCACTTTCTGTTATAACACCTTTATAATCAGTGGCACTACTTGTTGTTGGAGTACCAAAACTATAGTAAACAGATTTTGTAGTTGAAGTACTAGATTGTTCTGCAACAATTCTTAATGAAGTATAGAAGATTTTTCCCATAGCATCGTTATTAGCATCTTTATTCATCCATACTCTTAAACTATATGTATTAGTAGTATCACCATTTATTGTTCCAGTATCAAGTGCTCTTTCTGTTAAATCACCAATAGATGCAATTGTTTCTACTCCATTTTTTGTTAATTGATATCTAACATCTTTATCAAGCATTCTTTGTTCACCATCGGATAATGCAATATCATCTAAATAGATTGTATAATCCACGGCTGTTTTTCCTCTATTTTGTAATGTAAATGTATATTCAGTTCCTGTTTTACCTTTACCATCTGTAACTGGTACTGCTTTTTCAAGAGCAATTCCCTCACTTGTTGTATCATCAAGTGTTAATGAAAGTGAACCTGCTCTTAATACATTTGTCTTAGTATCATCTATTGTTAAATGTAACCAAGCATAACTGCTTGAAATCAATAATAATAAAGCAAATGCTAATAAAAATAACTGTTTAGTTGTTTTATCTAATTTTTTATCCTTCTTTTTATCTTTCATTTATAATGACTCCTCTCTATCTTATACATTAATTATACTAACTTTATTTTAATAAATCAATTGTATTTTTATTTTATTGTTACATTATAGAACAAATGAATGAAATAAATTCCATTCTTCTTAGTCGTTGCCTCCTAAGTTTCCTACTTCACTGATAAAATATCTTTTATTCTCCATAGGCTTAAATTCCGATAGTCGCTACCGTACTCATTTTTATTATATATTATTATTCTAGTTTTGGTAATATTTTTTTAATCCCTCAAACATAATATTTATACTTGCATTTATATCTCTATCATTTTCACATCCACATTTATCACATATCCAGTCCCTAACATTCAAGTTATTCGTTTTAATTGTTATATTGTCACAATGACTACATTTCTTACTACTTGGAAAATATGTATCTACTTGATAATAATATTTTCCTTGTATCTTTGTTTTCCATTTTATATATTCACATATCTTATTAAAACTTGCATCTAATATAGATTTTGACAGATGATGATTTCTACTCATATTTTTGACATTTAAATGCTCACTTACAATAATATCATGTTCTCTAACTAGTTTATTTACTATTTCTATAATATTATGTTTTCTACTGTTTTTTATTTTACTATATACTCTTGCTATTTTTTCTTTTGTTTTTAAGTAATTTTTACTATTTCTTATTTGTCTTGATAATTTTCTTTGTAATCTCTTTATTTGTTTTTCTCTTTTTAATAGTTCTTTTTTATTTCCAAATTTTTCTCCATCTGAGGTTACTACCAAGTCCTTTACTCCTAAATCTATTCCTACTATACTATTTGGAATCACTTTTTCTCTTTCTATTTCTTCTTCTATTATTATACTTACATAGTATTTATTAGTTGCCTCTTTCTCTATTGTTGCATTAATTATTTTCCCTTTTATTTCTCTTAAATTACGATATCCTCTTATATTAACTAATCCTATTTTTGGTAGTTTTACCTTTTTATCAATTAAATCTATTTCTATATTACTATAACTTTTACCTTTATAACCACTTCTAATACATGTTGTTCTATAACTTTGTTTACTATACCTATTTTTAAACTTTGGATACTGACTTTTAGCAAAAAAATTTTTGTAACTATCTTCTAAATTGAATATACTGCACCTTAAACTACAACTATCAACTTCTTTTAAAAAAGGATATTCATTTTCTAATTCTTTTAATGCTTTACACATATCAAAAGATTTTTGATATCCTTTTTTTCTACATTCATTTAAAAAATGATTATAAACAAATCTTACACATCCAAATGTCTTATTGATAAGAATCTTTTGATTAGTATTAGGATATAATCTAAATTTATATGCTTTATACATGTTGCCACCACCTTGATGTTTATGTCTTACTATTATACATATCAAACTAATGTTCGCCAATAGTTTTTTTAGAAAAAACGCACTTTCCTTATATATAAAAAAATCCTTACGGATCTTTTATTTATTTTAATGAATTTATTTCTTCTTCTGTTAATCCAGTTGAGGATGCAATAATAGATATATCTACTCTATTTTTTAATAAATTTTTAGCTATTTCTTTTTTACTTTCAATTTTGCCTTGAGATATTCCTTCTTCTTTTCCTTGAGACAGTCCATCTCTATATCCTTGATCTCTTAATGCCCACTCTTTATCGTATGCTTCTC
>OLWB01002098.1_pt1 | contig 16893 bp, 16 predicted proteins | sample 1673331 | NCBI WGS metagenome assembly OLWB01 (sample SAMEA3178943, study PRJEB25190) | human gut metagenome | biome: human gut; feature: human-associated habitat; material: faeces | place: Austria | collected 2013
CCGTTTGCCGCCAGCACCTGCGCGAAAAAGGCCGCCTGGCTCTTTCCGTACGCCGTACATATCCGCGCGCCCACAATCGCCGCTGTTTTCTGCTCATCCGCCGGCAGCGCGCCCCGCACGAAAAGGCGGGACGGCATGTCCGCGAACGGCATAAGCCGCTCCGGATAGCCCTCCTGCCCGCGGCCGACTGTAAAGATTTCCATCGCCATACGTCAGATCCTCCATATACTTTTGTCGGCGCTCCGAAAGCAGATCGCCTCACTGATATGCGGCACGCCGATTTTGACCGCCCCGTCCAGATCCGCAATTGTCCGCGCGGTGCGGATAATCCCGTGGTAGGAACGCGCGCTGAGGCGCAGGCGGCGGAAGGCATCCTCTAAAAGCTCTTCCGCTGCCTTTTCCAGGATACAGTATTTCTCGATCTGGCCCGCTTTCAGTTCGCTATTGAAATGAATCGACTCCTGCCGGTAGCGCGCCGCCTGAATTTCCGCCGCTGCCGTCGCTTTTTCCCGCATCTTGGCCGAGGATTCGCACCGCTCCTCGCCGTGCAGATCCTCGTAGGAAAGTGCTTCCACCTGCACGCAGAGATCCATGCGGTCGAGGAACGGCTGGCTGACTCTCGAGAGATACCGGCTGATGTCGCCGGGTGCGCAGGTACAGCGCGATAAGTCGGGGTAAAAGCCGCAGGGGCAGGGGTTCATTGCCGCCACCATCAGAAATGACGCCGGGAACACATAGTTTCCGCTGACACGGGAAATCACAATCCGGTGCTCCTCGAGCGGCTGGCGCAGGATCTCAATGGTTGTGCGCGTCATCTCCGGGAGTTCATCAAGGAAGAGAACGCCGCGGTGTGCCAGCGTAATTTCGCCCGGGGACGGCTGTTTTCCGCCGCCTGCAAGAGCCTGCGGCGACATCGTGTGATGCGGAGCACGGAAGGGCCGCTCCCGGCGGACACCCTCTCCTTTGGCAAGCATTCCGGCGATGCTGTAGATCCGCGTTACTTCCATCTGCTCCTCCTCAGACATCGGAGGCATGATCGTCGGAATCCGCCTTGCGATCATGGATTTTCCGCTGCCCGGCGGCCCCAGCATCAGCAGATTGTGAAATCCGGCCGCAGCGATGAGCGCCGCCCGCCGCGCCGCCGTCCTTCGTGACAAGAAAAGCGGCTGTGATGCTTTGGAGCATGGTGGCGTTCATTGCAGCGGAAAACGGTCCCTGCATCGCGAAAATGTGCGCGGGCGGGAGCCCTGCCTTCTGGCAGGCATCCAGGGACGACGCCAGGGGCAGCACGCGCGCCCAGACCCGGTTTGAAAAGTCTTCGATGGCAGCGTATTGGGATAACTCCTTGCTACCGGTGGTCAGCAGAATCCTGCCGCTTGTCCGGCGCAAAAAAGAGATCGCTTCCTCGGTGGTTTCAAAATACAAAGCATCGGGGGAAACGGCAGAGGGCTTGCGCAGAAGCCGTACATACTGCGTGCCGGTTTCGCAGCAGGCGCGCGCGATGCTTTTGGTGATGGACTGCGCGTAGGGGTGCGTGGCGTCAACGACGAGATCGAAGCGCTGCGACAGCAGCATGGCTGCGATTTCGCCCGCGGGGAGCTTTTTCGCCGAGACGGTCACATGCCCGGACGCGGGCAGCAGCGACTGCGCATAGTCTGTTACCACGCAGGCGGTCACATTGCAGGGCTGCGCGGACAGAAATTCAACCAACTCGCGCCCCTCGGTTGTGCCGCCGAAGACACAGATGTTATACATTGCGGTATCCTCTCGGCGTCAGGAGCGCGCCGGACAGCTCCTTGGTGGACGAGTTTCCGATGAAGACGGTGCAGAACATGTCGACCGGCGCAGTCTGAAGCTCTTGGAGCGTCAGAACGCGGTGCGATTGCCCCTCGCGTCCGATGTTGCGGACGATGCCGCAGAGCCGGTTCTCCGGAAGCACGCGCAGCAGGATTTCGCAGGCGCGCGCCAGATGCTCGGGTCTTCCGTGGCTTGCGGGGTTGTAGATCGCAATCGAAAAATCCGCCTGCGCGGCGGCAAGCAGCCGCTTTTCAATCGTCTGCCACGGGGTCAGGCGGTCAGATAAGCTCACGACGGCAAAATCGTGCGTCAGCGGCGCGCCCAGCACCGCGCCGCCGGAGCATGCGGCAGTCAGACCAGGGACCGCTTCGATTTCCGGCTGCATGCTTTCTCCGCGCAGCTCGAAGACCAGCGCTGCCATGCCGTAGATGCCGCTGTCGCCGGAGCAGACGAGGCACACGGTTTTTCCCTCGCGCGCCAGATCGAGCGCCAGCTGGCAGCGGGCGACCTCCTTCGTCATGGGCGTCTGATAGAGCGCCTTTCCGGGGTAGCGGTCCTTGACCAGATCGACATAGACCGGATACCCGACGATGGCGTCGCAGGCGCAAAGCGCGCGGTCGGCGCGGATGGTCATGTTTTCAAAATTTCCGGGGCCGATGCCCACAACAAATACCTTACCCAAAGTCTACCTCCCAATGCTCGATGGCAACGGCGACGGTGACGCCGCCGCAGATGGTTTTCGGAACCAGAAGCCGCTCTGCGCCCAGCATCGCCGCGCGCTCGCAGACGCAGCCCACGCCTGTGACGGATGCGACGAAGCCGGAATCCGAAAAGCTTCCCGGCACGGCGGCAAGCGCCTGCGCGCTGTAAAACTGCGCCGGAAGACGAAGCGTCCGGCAAGCTGCCAGAAGCCCCGGTTCGTCTTTTTTCAGGTCAATCGAATAGACGCCCGCGGCAGCGCGCAGGTCGAGCGCATGATCCGCAAAAACCTGCCGGATGGCGGACACAACCGCCTCCTCGCAAATGCCCCTGCGGCAGCCGATGCCGACGCGCAGCTTCTTTGGAATCAGGCGCAGCGTTTGCTCGAAGGGCGATTTTGTGTCGCAGCCGATGTACACGCCAAGCTTGCCCGAGGCTGCTTCGAAAATTCCGCCCGGAAGTGCGGATGCAATCGGAAACACACTCATAAGCGGCAGGTCGCGCTCTAAAATGGCAGCGGAGAACGCTTTGGCAAGCGCCATATCGGAAATCGCGCAGTCATTTCGCGCTGCCCAGGCATCGACGGAAAACTTGCCGTGTCCGTCGGTCGCGGTGGTGATGACTGCCGCGGCATGCAGCGCGGCGGCAAGCGCCTGCGCCAGCGCGTTTGCCCCGCCGATGTGTCCGGAGAGAATCGGAATGACAAAGCGCGCCCGGTCGTCGATCACAAGCACTGCCGGGTCCGTCTTTTTGCTGCGGACGAAGGGCGCAATCTCCCGCACGGCGATGCCGCACGCGCCGATGAAAATGAGCGCGCCGCAGCGCGAAAATTCCGCGCCGTAGACGCCTTTTTCAAGCGGCAGAAAGCCGGGCTGGGCAAAGCGCGCAAGCGTATAGCAGACGGTATCGTGTGCGGTGAAAGCCGACAAAACCCGCCGTGCGGTCTCACAGCCGGCGCGGCTGTAGCAGAAGATTGCCGCGGTCATTCGCTTGCCTCGCGGAATTCGGTGGAAAAGCCGGGGTGATAGAGAAGAGACCTCATATACTCGCCTCCGAGGCAGCCGCCGACGACGATCAGGGATGTTTTGGTCAGACCGTTCTGCGTGACCGTCTTGTGAAGCGTTCCCACGGTGCAGCGGAAGATTTTCTGATCGCGCCAGGTCGCCTTGTAAACAACGGCAGCAGGCGTGGTTTCTGCATAGCCGCCCGCGAGCAGGTCCTTTTGCAGCTGCTCGGTCAGGGAGGTGCTGAGAAACAGCACCATCGTCGCCTGATGGGCAGCAAGCGAGCGGATGGATTCTTTCTCCGGAACAGGCGTTTTTCCGGCAGCGCGGGTGATGATCACCGTCTGGCTGACATCCGGCAGCGTGTATTCTGCTTTTAACGCCGCTGCCGCACCGCAGAATGCGCTCACGCCGGGGCAGACGTCGTAGGAAATCTGGAGCTTTTCCAGCTCGTCGAACTGTTCGCGCACCGCGCCGTAGATGCTCGAGTCTCCGGTGTGCAGGCGCACGGTGGTTTTGCCTGCCGCTTCCGCATCGCGCATGACGGCGATGACTTCTTCGAGCGTCATGGTTGCGCTGTTGTGAATCTCGCAGCCGGGCTTCGCGTAGGAAAGAAGCTCGGGGTTTACCAGCGATCCCGCGTAAATGATCACGTCCGCCTCGGCAAGAAGTCTTGCGCCGCGCACGGTGATGAGGTCCGCCGCGCCGCTCCCGGCGCCGACAAAATGTACCATAGTTCAGCCCTCCCTGATTTGCTGCAATAACGTCTGTGCCTGTGTGGTCTGGCACAGAAGACCATATTCCTTCGAAAAAACAATCGCGCCCGCCGTCATTTCGCCGCATTTATGCCCGAGGTTTTCCTCGATGCGGGAAGCAAGGCGCGTGAGCGTCTGCGCGTACAAGCCCTCCTCTTTCAAAATGCGAAGGCAGTCGTCGCACATGACGCAGGCGAGAAGCTCGCGCACCTTTTCCGCGCGCAGCCCCAGCGCCGCGGCGTGCGCGGCAAGAAGCTCCATGCGGCAGTCGCCGTATTTGGAGTGTGTGTTCCACATGCCGCCCGAGAGCTTGACAAGCTTTCCAATGTGCCCGACCAGAAGCGCGCCCGAAAAGCCGAGCTCCCGGCAGATTTCCAGTGCGTCGCCGATAAAATTGGACGTCAGAACCGCTGTTCGGGGGTCCAAGCCGATGCAGGCGCGAATATAGTCCGCGCCGTAGTTTCCGGGCGTGAGCAGCACGTAGTCTGCACCGGTTTCGCGCCGCTGGCGCAGCTCGACGCGGATGGTATCGACCAGCGCCTGCTCGCTCATGGGCTCGACGATGCCGCTTGTTCCCAGAATGGAAATGCCGCCGGTAATGCCGAGGCGGGGATTGAACGTCTTTTGGGCAAGACGCTCTCCGTCGGGGACGGAAATGATGACCGAAATACCTCCATGGTAGTCGCAGAGCCTGCAGACCTCGCGGACATTTTCTTCGATCATGCGCCGGGGCACCGAGTTGATGGCAGCGGCGCCCACGGGCTGGTCCAGCCCGCGCTTTGTGACTCTGCCGACGCCGGCGCCGCCGTCGATGAAAACGCCGGGGGCGTCCGTTTTCCGGACGCTTGCGAAAATGAGCGTATCTCGCGTAGCGTCCGGGTCGTCGCCGCTGTCTTTTCGGATGGCGCAGGAAACAAAATCAGGACCCTGCGTGATTTCCAGTACAGAAAGCGTCAGCAAGATGCCCTTCGGCGTGAGAAGCTCGACGGTTTCTTTTCTGCGCCCGGTCAGAAGCATGAAGCAGGCTGCCTTCGCTGCCGCCGCCGCGCAGGAGCCGGTCGTATAGCCGAGGCGCAGGCGCTTGCCGTCTTTGATGATGTATTCTTCCATTTATCGCCGGATCTGATAGAGCAGCGCGTTGCAGATTGCCGCGGCGACGTTGCTGCCGCCCTTTCTGCCGCGCGCGACGATGAACGGAGCGGGGGAGCTTGCAATGAGCTGCTCCTTGCTCTCCACGACGTTTACAAATCCGACCGGAACGCCGATGATCAGCGCAGGAAGAAGCGCGCCCTCCTGCATGAGGCTTTCCAGGCAGAACAGCGCCGTGGGCGCGTTTCCGATGGCAAAGATGCAGGGCTTTTCGAGCTTCGCCGCTTTTTCCATCGACACGAACGCCCGCGTCACGCCGCGCCGCTTCGCCTCCTGCGCAACGTCCGCATCCGACATGAAGCAGTGGACCGCGCCGCCGAGGCTTTCCAGCACCGTTTTGTTGATGCCGGCGCGCGCCATCTGCGTGTCGGTGACGATATCGCAGCCGGCTTTGAGCGCCTCGATTCCTTTTTGCACAGCGTGCGGGGAAAAGACAAGATTGTCCGCGTAGTCAAAGTCCGCGGTGGTGTGGATGGCGCGCTTGATCACAAGCGCATTTTCAGGGTCCAGCTTACGGTCCCCCAGAAGCTCGGTGATGATCTCGAAGCTGCGCGCTTCAATGTCCATGGGTTTCAGCTGCTCCGGCATGGCGGAAAGACTCCTTTCGGCAGGCGTCCAGAAAACGGACGGCAAAGGTTGGATTGGCGTAAAAATGAAAGTGCGGAAAGCCCGCGTAGAGCGTATCGGTTGCGACGGCGCAGGTCCAGCGCCTGCCGGACGGCTTTTCGGCAGTAAAATCGCTGCCGGGCTGTTCTGCGTCCCAGTGGTGAAATTCATGGGCAGGAATCGACTGCCCCGCGCGGCAAAGGAGGTTATCCTTCGAAGCGGTAAGCGTCACGTAGCCGAAGCGCGTGAGTTTGCCTGTGTCGAAGCAGCTGCCTGGCAGCACGCCTGCCATCGGGCAGCCGCCGATTGCCTCGGTCAGATACATGAAACCGCCGCACTCGGCGATGCACGGAAGCCCCGCACAGACTGCTTCGCGGATGCTTTGGCGCATGGTTTCGTTCCCGGAGAGCGCCTGCGCGTAAAGCTCCGGATAGCCGCCGCCAAGATACAGCCCGTCGAGGTCCTCCGGCAAAGCGTTGTCGTGGAGCGGGCTGAAATCGATGAGATTTGCGCCCAGACGGCGCAGAAGATTTAAGCTGTCTTCATAGTAAAAGCAGAACGCGCGGTCGCGCGCCACGCCGATGCGCACGGGTTTTCCCGCCTCCGGAAGAGAGAGCGGTTCAAAGCAAAGTGCGGGAGCCTCGTTTGCCAGCTGCAGCAGCCGGTCCAGCTCCAGCGTTTGTTCTGCCTGCTGCGCCAGACGCTGCATTTTTTCCTTGAGATGGTCGACCTCCTGCGCGGTTACAAGCCCAAGGTGGCGGCTTTCAAGCGTGCAGCCAGGGAGCGCCGGCAGATAGCCGCAGGCGGCAATGCCGAAGCGCGTCTCCAATTCGCGCGAGAGCGCCGCGTAGCTCATGGCGGTGCAGCCGTTGAGAATCACGCCGCGGATGCCGCTTTCCGGCTGAAAGCGCAGGAAGCCTTCGATGCTTGCCAGTACGGACAGCGCCGCGCCGCGTGCGTTCACGATCAAAACGGCAGGGCTTTGCGTCTTTTGCGCAAGCTCAAAGGTGCTTGCGCGTGTAGAGGTCAGCCCCAACCCGTCATAGTAGCCCATGACGCCTTCGATGACGCTCACGCCGCAGCCGCGGCTGTTTTCAACAAGCAGCGCGCGCAGCGTGTCGTCCGAAAAGAAGAACGAGTCGAGGTTCGAGGCTTTTGCGCCGATAATCCGGCTGTGAAACATCGGGTCAATGTAGTCCGGTCCGCATTTGCAGGCGGCAGGCTTGAGACCGCGGTTCACAAACGCCTGCAAAACGGCGCAGGCGACGGTCGTTTTGCCGCAGCCGCTGTTCGTTCCGGCAAGAACCAGCCGGGGAACGGAAGCTTGCATCAGATCACCCCTCCCGCACGACGATGGTTGCAAAATAGCTGAGATCATCCGGCAGATGCCGAAGGTCGCGATAAATTTTCTGCGTGGGAAGTCCGCAGTCGCAGACAAGCGCCGCGCGGTCCAGAAGACCGACTTTCTCCAGCGCCGCGACGGTATCGCCGAGGGCGGAGCCGGACTTCATCAGGACCTTTGTGCCCGGGAGATGGAGCGCCGCTTGCAGGTCCGTGCTTCCGGGAATGATATGAAGCGGCGCATTCTCCTCCGTCAGACTCCAGCCGAGCTGGGCGGCAACGGCGGAAAAGCTCGTGATGCCGGGGACCATTTTCGCGGGGAAGCCCGCTTTTTGCAGGCGGTCAAAGATGTAGTATGCGGTGGCGTAGATCGAGACGTCACCGAGATTGACCATCGCGACATCCTGCCCGCGCGAAAGAAAGCCCTCGAGCTGCGCGCAGATTGCCCTGTAGCTTTCCTCGCGGACAGCCAGGTCGCGGGACATGGTAAACCTGAGCGGCAGGATTTCTTTTTTGGAGAGGTCCAGCGCGCCGCGTGCAATGTCCAGCGCCAGCATTTGCCCGGAGGCGGTCTGCGGCGCGGCAAGGACGGGGCACTGCTCCAGAATTTTGACCGCTTGCAGCGTCAGAAGCGAGGCATCGCCCGGACCGACGCCGACGGCATAAAAGGTTCCGAATGTGTTATCCATAGTATCCCTCAAGGAACAAAGTCCAGTGTGGCAAAGCACGGGTCGTATTTGCCCGGCTCCATGTGATAGAGCTTTGCGATGTATTCGCGCGTGAAAATTTCCTCGGGCGGTCCGACCTTGTCAATCCGGTCGCCCGCGACGCACACGACGGTGTCGGAGACGCGCGCGGCAAGGTCCAGCTCGTGAAGCGACATCAGAACCGCAAGGTCCTTTTCGCGCACCATGCGCTTTAAAATGCTCAGAAGTTCAAGCTTGTAGCGGATATCGAGAAAGCTTGTCGGCTCGTCGAGGACGATCAGCTCCGGCTGCTGGCACAGTGCGCGTGCCAGCAAAATCCGCTGCCGCTGTCCGTCGCTGACGGCGCGGAAGGGCTTATCGGCAAAGTCGAGCGCATCGGTCTGCCGAAGGCTTTCTTCGACGATCTGCTTGTCTTCCGCGCGCAGAACGCCGAGCCTTCCGGTGTAGGGATATCTGCCGGAGCTTACCACATCGCGGCAGCTCATCAGCTCGGGGTTCATGCGAGCGGTCATTAGGATTGCCATGCGGCGGGCGATATCTGACCGGCTTTGCTTGCGCAGGTCCTGCCCGTCGAGAACCACGCTTCCTCCGATGGCGGGAAGCTGGGAGATGATCGTTTTGAGAATGGTGGATTTACCGGAGCCATTGGGTCCGATGAGCGTGACGATTCTGCCGCGCTGCACACGAAGACAAACGTCGTGCAGGATGGCTTTTCCGTCGTACCCGGCGTCCAGATGCTCCGTTTTGAGATAGGCGTCCATGCTAGCCTGCCTTTCTGCGCACCATCATATAAATGACGACGGGCGCGCCGAAGATTGCTGTAACAGAGCTGATGCTGACCTCGGTGGGGGCAAAGGCGGTGCGGGCAATGAGGTCGCACATCAGGCAGAACGCGCCGCCGCCGAGAAAGCACGCCGGAATGAGCAGCAGCGGCTCTGCAGAGTGAAACAGAGACTTCATCAGGTGCGGTACGGCGATGCCGACAAAGGAGATGGGACCTGCAAACGCGGTCACGCAGGCGGAAAGAATGCTCGAAAGGAGAATCAGCGCCGTGCGGAAGGCTTTTAAGGCAACGCCCATATTCTGCGCGTAGACCTCGCCCAGCTGATAGGCGCGGATGGGTTTGGAAAGGAAAAACGAAAGGACCAGCGCCGCGCCGCAGACCAGCGCCATGGTCCGGACATTTTCCCAGCTCATGCCGGAAAACGAGCCCATCGACCAGTTGTGAAGGTTCACGATGTTGGAGTCGTCGGCAAAGGTGACCAGAAGGTCCGTCGCTGCCGAGCAGATATAGCCGATCATAACGCCGCAGACGACGAGCATGCTCATGTGCCGGACCTTCTGCGACACGGCAAGGACAAAGCCCATCGAGACCATCGCGCCCAGAAACGCCACTGCGATCAGAGCCGCAGACGAGGCGGTATGCCCGCGCGATAAAAGCGCGATCATGGTGACGGCAATCGTGAGCTTTGCGCCGGAGGAAATGCCGAGGACGAAGGGGCTTGCGATGGGGTTGTGGAAAAACGTTTGCAGCAGATAGCCCGAGACGGACAGCGCGCCGCCCAAAATCAGCGCCGCAACAAGCCGCGGCAGGCGGATCTGCAGCAAAATGCTGCGCTGCGAGCCTTCCGCACCGCCGCGCAGGATTTCCAGTATTTCAGACGCAGACAGCCGGACGCTGCCCGCGAAAAGATTCCAGATCAGAAAAACAATGGTCAGCAGAAGGAGCAGCAGGAAGCCGCCCCAGATGCGAAGGGTTTTATTGTGTTCCATACTGCTCCTCCTTTGGTTATGACAGTCTGCGCAGGAACCGCAGCTCCGCGTCCGGCGTTTTTTCGTCGGTCAGAACGGCGTGGACATCGAGAATCATGTCGCCGAGCGCCAGCGACTGCTGATAAAAATTCTTGGTGATGCACCAGACATTGCCGCTTTTGACGGCTTTGAAGTCCGCCAGAAGCGGGCTTTTTGCCAGCAGCTCGTCGATGCTTTGCAGCTCACCGTCGATGGTGCTGTTGTAGATCAGCACGTCTGCATCCGCAGCGGCGCTGTAAAAGGATTCCATCTGAATGGTCATGGTCGAAAGCGCGTTTTCTTCCCCGCTTTCGTCGAAGGAAAGGTATTCTCCGCCCGCGAGGCGGATTGCCTTTGCGATGTAGTCGCCGGATTTTCGGACGTTGACCGCGCCAGAGTTGTTGATGTAGAAAAACGAGACGGTTTTCCCGGTAGACGGATGGTCGAGAATGCCGGAGAGGGAGGCAAGGCACGATTCAAAATCCGCAGTAGCTTGCGCCTCTTTTCCGACCAGCGCGGCATAGAGTTTCAGCCACTCGATGCGCCCGAGCGGATCCGATTCGTAGCTGGAGCGCTCAACGAGAACCGGCACGCCGACGGTTTGCAGCTGCTCGATGACCTCCGGTGTGTGGTAGATCATGGTGTTTTCAATCGCCAGATCGCAGCCTGCCTCCAGAATTGTCTCATAGTCCGGCGCAGAATATTTTCCGGCATAGACCATGCTGCCGTCTTCCATGGCAGCCTTCGCGCTTTCAATGTACCAATCGGACGCCTTCAGACCGCTCAGGGCAATCCGGTCCACCGCGTCCAGGCGGTCGAAATAGTCCATGGCGGCGGAGGCGACGAGATAGATGTGAGAAAGCGGCTGGCGCAGGATGGTGATGCTGGATGGGACGTTTTCGGGGACGGCAGCGTCTTGCGCGACAAGCAGAAATTCCTGATCGCTGCCGATGGTGATGTCCGTGTAGCCGCCTTCTGCATAGCGGACCGAAAACTGCGTGGCGTAGGACAGCGGAAGGGATGTATCAAAGCGCAGCTCCTCCCACTGCGGTGCGGCGCTCGGTTCCAATTCTGCAGTCTGCTCTGCGGCGGTCTGCTGCGGCTGAGATTCCTGCTTCTGCGCCGCGCAGCCGGAAAACAGCAGCAGCGCGGCAAGAAGCGTCAAAAGAAGCTTTTTCATTCGGCAGGCGTGAGCGTGGCGGACGCAAAGTTCAGGGTGTATTCAATCTCATGCGGCGTGCTCATGGCGGTGGTGTCGCCGATGACAGTCAGGTCCGTATCAAAGGCGGCAACGGGAATTTCAAACGTCGAGCCCGGCTCGGTTGTCAGAACGTCGTAGTGTTCGCCGTCAACGACCATGTAGTCATACTTGCTGCTGCTCCAGACGACCGTCGCGGTGACGGCGCCATCCTTGACCGTCAATGTCACGGGAGAAGCAATGTGGGATTTGCCGGAGCCGCCGGAGAAGGCAACCTCTGCGGTATATGAGCCGTCGGCAAGCCCCAGATCCTGCGCGGTTTTGCCTGCGGACTCCAGCGGCTCGGGGTTCGAAACGGAAACCTTGTGGTCGTACCAGACACCCTTCTTGCCGATGAGTGCAAGGTCAAACTCGGTATCGAGCGCGGGAACAGGGATATCGAAGCCGTAGACCTCCTCGGAAAGCCCGTCGGAGTAGGTGACGGTGTCGGTTGTGGGCTGCAAAAGCACTGCGCCGTCTTTCTGTGCGTCCTCGGCAAGACCGGGGAAGAGGTTCAGAATTGTCTTGGAGACGAGACTGACATGGATGGTCATTTCGCCGTCCTTGACGGTGAGCGTACCTTTGCCGTCGCATGCCTCGTTTGCGTGGAACATGGAGCTGTCGGTGTCAAAATCGGCGGTATAGACGCCGTCTGCAAGCGCGGGCTCTTCGGCAACCGGTTCTTCTTCGGCGGCAGGCTGCTCCGCAGCAGGTTCTTCGGCAGCGGGCTGCTCTGTCTGCGTGGGCTGGGAATCAGCGGCAGGGGGTTCTGCCGGAGCGCTGGCGCAGCCGGTCAAAACGGCGGCAAGCAGCAGAGCGGCAAGCGTCAATGCAAGAAGTTTTTTCATTTCGGTGTCCTCCTGAGTGTGCGTTGCTCCGGGGCAGAAAATTTCTGTCCCGGAGCATGGGTTTGTGACTTGTATTAAGCGTTCAGAGCTTCGATAGCAGCCTTGGTGTGGGCGACATAGAGCGCCTGCACATCGGCAATCTCGCCGAGACCGGCGATCTGGCAGTCGACGGTAAAGCCGGCAGCTTCAAACATGGTCTTCCAGGAATCGTCCTCGGAACCGGCCATATCGTTATTGGCGTGGTCGCCGGCGACGACCATCAGCGGGCGAAGGATGACGTTGGTGTAACCGGCAGCCTTGACAGCTTCGATAACTGCCTCACAGGAGGTCTCTTCGGGCTCGCCCTCGACGGTGCCGATGAAGACGTTTTCATAACCGAGCTGCTGCATCTGGGCCTGCATCTGGCTGTAGGTGACCTTTGCAACATGCGCAGTGCCGTGACCCATGAAGACGAAAGCGGTGCCGGCTTCCTTAGCAGCGTCAACGCTTTCAAAGCCGGAGTCTGCAACAGCGGCAGCAGTGATCGCCTTGGCAACAGCTTCCTTGTCGGCGTTGATGACGGTAGCGTCGGAACCAACTTCGCCGAGCATCGGCTCTGCGATGGCAACGGACTCGAACTTATCCTTGTACTGCTCGAGCGCTTCGCACATCTCGTCGTACTCTGCGCCGTGCATCAGGTGGGTCGGCTGAACAACGAGGTTCTTGACGCCGTTGGCAACTGCGCGGTCCAGAGCCTGCGTCATGTTGTCGATCTTCTCGCCGTCACGAGCCTGAATGTGGTTGATGATGATCTGTGCAGTGAAAGCGCGGCGGACCGACCAGTCGGGGTTCGCTTCCTGCAGCGCGTCTTCGATGCCCTTGATGTCGGCGACGCGGCTGTCATTGAAAGACGTGCCGAACGAGACGACCAGCAGCTCATTCTCGCCGATATCGTCCTGGTTTCTGGGATCATCCTTGGAAGCATCGCCGGTGTCGAGTCCGAAGTAGTCGGGGCTTGCTTCGTCACCCTCGACGAGCGCCTTCTGTGCGTCGGTCAGGGCGTCCCATGCTGCCTTTGCGGCTTCGCACTGGGCGTCGGTTTCGTTGGTGCGGGTCTGGACATAGATGGCGTCAATCATAGCGGCAACCTCATCGGCAGCTGCCTGATCGAGCTCTTCCTGCGAGGGCTCTTCGGCAGCGGTGGTTTCTTCGGTGGTTTCTTCTGCGGGCGCATCGGGCGTCTGGGCGGGTTCTTCGGTGGTCTGTTCCGGCTCAGCCGGGGTTTCTGCCTTGCTGCTGCACGCGGCAAGGACGCTCAGCAGCATAACGGCTGCGAGCAGAAGTGCGAGGGTCTTTTTCATGGGGTGTTACCTCTTTTCAAAAATGTTCTGAAAGAAATATAAAAACGGCTGCATTTCCGCAGCCGTTCTCCCTAACCGTATCATCTGTTGCGCGCAAGGCAAAAAGCCCCGGCGCAGTCAAACTTGCAGGAAGGTCAACCCGTAGACAGCGGATTTGAGATTCCACGCCGAGGCAGGTCTCCTGACTTCGATCATCGCAGGTCTGCCCTTCCCGGTTTCCCAGTGGCTTGCAGACGACTCCCGTACACAGTGACTGTATCGCTCCGGATTCACACCGGATTCCCTTTTCACCCGCCGCTTCCGCGGCAGACACCTTGGCGCTACTATTCTATATTTTTTCAGACGCCCACATTATAGCACAGGGCGAAAGGTTGTCAATTATGCAGAGTGCTGATTTTTTTGTGAAAAGAGCGGGAGAACCGTTGCAATCCCAAGAAAAATAATTTTTTACAGCTCTTTCTGCTACTTCCTGCCACGCCGGGGGCAGGCGGTTCCATGCGGCGGCTTGACACCAGCGCATGTTTCCGGTATAATAGGCACAATTTACAGATTAGAAGGAGGCTTACACGGAGCATGGATACCGACGCTGGCGACAATCCCGGGCGAAGACCAGTCTGCCATCTGTTTTTGCGAGCATATCTGCGCTGCATGATGCAGGGCGGACGTGCTTTTTTGCGTCTATAGGCAAAACGGAACGAAATAAAAAACAGACGACAGAAAGGAAATTCAAAATTGTCTACAACTACATGTATCATTATTATGGCGGCCTGCCTGCTGCTGTCCGCCTATTTTTCGGCAACGGAGACCGCGTTTTCCTCGGCAAACAGCACACGGCTGAAAACGCTTGCGGAGAAGGGAAACAAAAACGCGGCGCTGGCGTGCCGCCTGCTCGGGCAGTATGACAAGCTGCTGTCTACGATTCTCATCGGCAACAACATTGTGAACCTGTCTGCCGCATCACTGACCACCTCCTTAGCTTATGGGCTGGGCGGTTCTATGGTAGCAATTGCCAGCGGTATCCTTACCCTGCTGATCCTGCTCTTCGGCGAGATTACGCCAAAGACCATGGCCACGATACATTCTGAGAAGATTTCTCTTCTCTATGCCCCGGTCATCAGTATTTTTATCCGTCTGATGACTCCGGTAATCTTCATTGTCAATGGCCTGGCCAATATTATTCTTCGGATCATACACGTTGATCCGAATGCCAACACGAACGTGATGACAGAGAATGACCTGCGTACGATTGTAGATGTCAGCCATGAAGACGGCGTGATCGAATCAGAAGAAAAGGAAATGATCAACAACGTATTCGACCTTGGCGATGCCAAAGCAAAGGATGTTATGGTGCCACGTGTACACGTGACATTTGCGGATGTGAACAGTACTTACGACGAACTGATCGATATATTCCGGGAAGACAAATTTACCCGTCTTCCGATTTTTGAGGACACCACCGACAACGTCATCGGCACGATCAATATGAAGGATCTGCTGTTATATGATAACAAAAAAGACTTTCATCTGCGGGACATCCTCAGAGAAGCATATTTCACTTACGAATATAAGAACATTTCCGAGCTTCTCCTGGAAATGAGAGAATCTTCATTTAACATCGCCATTGTTCTGGACGAATATGGCGAGACTGCCGGACTGATCACCTTAGAAGATCTGCTGGAAGAGATTGTAGGTGAAATCCGAGATGAATATGATGATAACGAGGAAGACTTTATTAAAGAGATCGGACCACATGAATATCTGGTAGAAGGCTCTACAAATCTGGAAGAGATTAATGACCGCTTAGATCTTGACCTTTCTTCCGATGATTATGATTCCGTAGGTGGACTGATTATCGAGCATCTGGATCGTCTTCCGGAAGCAGGCGATGAGATCACTACTGAAGATGGTATCCGCATGATTGTTGAAAAATTAGATAAAAACCGAATTGAGCAGGTACACATGTATCTGCCGGAACAAAAAAAAGACGAAGAAGCAGGCGAATAACGCCTGCTTCCTTTTCTTACTTCTCAATATTCTTCTCTTATTCCTGTGATTCTTCCTGGTCATTTGTCAGATGGAACTTATCCAGTACATAGAAAATCAGACTCAGGATCATGGCTACTACGCATGCGAGTACCATACCCGTAAGCTGTACATCTCCAAAGTTCACAGCAATACCTGACAGACCGGTTACGAACACAACAGATGTCAGTGTCAGGTTACGCGAACGACCATAATCCACTTTGGAATCTACCAGAATACGGATACCGGATGCTCCGATCATACCATATAACAGGAACGAGATACCGCCGATTACCGGTCCGGGAATCGTCTGGATCAGCATAGACAGCTTACCAACAAAAGAGCAGATAATAGACAGTACTGCCGCACCTGCGATTACACGCACACTATACACTTTTGTTACCGCCATTACACCGATATTCTCACCATAAGTAGTGGTCGGCACAGAACCGATCAGACCTGAAAGCATGGTAGAGAAGTTATCTCCGAACAAAGATCTGTGAAGTCCCGGATCTTTCAACAGATCACGGCCAATAATCTTACCTGTGACAACCTGATGTCCGATATGCTCCGACGTAATAACCAGAAGTACCGGAAGTATCATCAGAATCGCGCCCAGATCAAACTTCGCCATCTGGAAATTCGGAATTGCAAACCATGGTGCTGCAACTACCTGCGAGAAATCCAGAATACCACAGCACAGCGCTGCAATATATCCTGCGATAACTGCAATCAGGATCGGGATAACAGAAAGGAATCCACGGAATAATACGTTGCCAAATACTGCCACGCCAATCGTTACCATGAACACGATTACATTTTTCATATCGATCTTATCATCCAGAAGTCCCGCATTGCTGGCCGCAGAGCTTGAAAGCTCCAGTCCGATCAATGCTACTACCGGTCCCATCGCTGCCGGCGGAAGCACGACATCTACCCATTCTGTTCCACATTTGTAAATAATAAACGATAATACACATCCACAGAATCCTACAGCTACGAATCCTCCCAGTGCATACGAATATCCCATCTTGCTGATAACGATACCCGCCGGCGCCAGGAATGCGAAGCTGGATCCCAGGTATGCCGGAGCCTTACCCTTTGTTACGGTCATAAAGATCAATGTACCCACACCATTCATAAACAGTACAATTGCCGGATTAATGCCGAACACGAACGGCACCAGCACAGACGCACCGAACATCGCAAACATATGCTGGATACTCAGTGGTACAAGCAGATTAAAAGGCACCTTATCCTCGACCTGGATAATTTTACGTTCTCCCATCTCATTTCCTCCTCATAAAAGTATCTCATTTTTTTATCTCTCCTATTGTAGCACATAACCCACTCTCTGCATATGGAAGATTTTCTGTACAGGAAGCAAAATCGTCTTCTTTTCTGCCACTATTGTTTCAGAAGAACAGTCTGATATCCGTCCCGTTTCAATCTCCGCTCCATCGCTACTGCCTGATTCATATCTGTATATCGTCCCACCTGCACTCTCGCATATGCACCGGAATCATCAATATACGCCGGATAATCCTGCTCCAGCAGTTCACCCAGTAAACGCTCTGCGTACATACGGTTGCGAAAT
>OLWB01002099.1_pt1 | contig 16887 bp, 8 predicted proteins | sample 1673331 | NCBI WGS metagenome assembly OLWB01 (sample SAMEA3178943, study PRJEB25190) | human gut metagenome | biome: human gut; feature: human-associated habitat; material: faeces | place: Austria | collected 2013
AAAAGCGGCGTCGCATTAAATTCTACTGATAATCCTTCTACTGAAATCACTTCTGTCTCTGATTTATACGATTTTGAACTGCAAAGATAATGAATATTTATTGGATACAGAGTAGTATGGCACGTTATGAAAAACAAAAAAAGCAGCCACTCATCAGAATGACTGCTTTCTATTTTAACCAATAGTACTTCTTTAGAACAACTTGGCAGGATATTCACCGGCATCAACCAATGCCTGAATCTTGTCTACTACACTTTGACGGTCTTCCGGATAAGTAACGCCGAACCATTTGCTGGCAGTATCCAGCACTTCAACAGTAGCCGTTCCGTCATTAATCAATTTATCTACCATCAATGGAATAAAGAATTCGCTCTTCAAGTTTTCCATGTTTTTCGGGTCGCTCAGGAAAGTCTTGAAGAATTCCTGACTGTAAGCGAAGTAATCAGGAGTGAAGCCCCAGAAGTTCATACTTACCGGAGTAGTATCGGGAGTTGCAGTCCATTCGCCGTTATCATCGATATATTTCACTTCACCATCCAGACGTTGGATCTTAGTACGTTCCACTACTGAAGTCAGCAGACCTTTATCATCTGTACTACAAATACCACGAGATACCGTACCGCTTTCACTCAGCGTATTTCCTACGCGGAAACCTACCATTGAATAAACATTTTTAGAATCCGCAGGAAGTGCAGAAAGGAATTTACCCATTACTTGGAAGGAATCACGACCATAAAAGTCGTCACAGTTAATTACAGCGAACGGTTCTTTAATCACATCAGCACCCATCATTACTGCATGGTTGGTACCCCAAGGTTTTGTACGGTCTGCCGGACAAGTGAAGCCTTCAGGAAGTGCATCCAAAGCTTGGAAAACCAGTTCACAAGGAATGTGACCTTCGTATTTAGAAATAATCTTATCACGGAAATCCTGTTCAAAGTCTTTGCGGATTACAAATACAAGTTTACCAAATCCGGCATTGATAGCATCATAGATAGAATAGTCCATGATCGTTTCACCATTAGGACCCAGTCCGTCCAATTGTTTCAAGCCTCCATAGCGGCTGCCCATACCGGCTGCCAATAAGAATAAAGTTGGTTTCATAAATTGTGTAATATTAAAAGGTTAGTGATGTCAACGGCATCTGATTTTGGTGCAAATGTACAAAAACTTTCTTTCTTTTGTCTTATGTGATGTCCTTTCTTTTGTCTTGAGACAAAGAAAGAACGTTAGAACGGATACCCGATAGCGAAATGTATTCCCAGATTTTTGAAGAAGGCACCGGTAACATTATAATATCCGCTTCGTTCCGTATCATAGGGCAGATGCAAAGGAATACCGAAGTCAAGACGGAACACAAGAATATCCATGTCGTAACGGACGCCTACGCCTGTCCCCAAGGCTATTTGTTTCGGGAAAGTTTTCAGACGAAGTTGCGAATCAGGACGTGCCTCGTCCTTGCGCAGCAGCCAGACGTTACCCGCATCCAGGAAAGTAGCTCCCCAAATGCTCTTGAAGATACGGAAACGATATTCTACGTTCGCTTCGAAACGGAACGTACCTGTCTGGTCGAGATAAGAATACTTGCTGTCTTTCGGGTGATAGCCACCGGGACCAATACTACGCACCGTAAAAGCACGGATACTGTTGGCACCACCAACGTAGAATTGTTCACTATATGGGGCAATCGTAGCATTACCGTATGCAAAAAGAGCGCCTAACGCTACACGGGAAGCTATTTTATTATTTTTGTCTATGTTCCACAAATGGCGGAACTCGGTATTAAATTTCATAAACTGCGAGAACGGAGCCCCCAAAAGTTTTTTCCCTTCCTCATTATAAGGTTTGCCGAAAGCACGATAAATAGTGGCAGTCACATTTCCGGCAGAAGTCACGGTAGATTGCCACCAGATAGGATTCTTCACTCTCCGCACAGAGGCATTATCATACGTATAAGTGTACTCCATAGCCGGGATGAACTGGTTGTCTAAGCTGACATATAGTGCCGGATTGTCGGCTGCAATCTCCATAAACTCTTTCGACTGGTGTTGCAAGACGTTGAATGTCAGTTTGAAAGGTGTGATACTATGACGACTGGTACGCGTCGGCTGGAAATCGTAGGTTGCGTTTCCGCCGAAAGATAACAGTTTATAATATCTTGCCCGGTTCAACTGATCGATATACAAACGGAAAGTAGTCGTAGCGGGAAAGTCAAATTCCCTTTTCCCCCAACGCGGGAAAACCACTCTAGGGAAAGTCAGAGAAGTAGATATTCCCATTTCCCAACTGTTCATCAACGAACTTTTCTCTCCGCCACCGGTCTGCCATTCATAAGAGCCTTTCAGTTTCACGTTCCAACTTTCTCCACCACCAAATACATTATTCCGTGTAACTCCGAACGAAGCACCCGGACCGGTCTGGTCGTTACTTTTAGTTACTACGTTCAATTCCAGTTCAGCGTCCAACGGTTTGGCAAAAGTAGCCTGCATCGTGATGTCCAACGTATCACAAACAGCTGTTGTATCTTTGGGGGCATATTGGATATCCATATAACTAAATATTCCCAACTGGCTGAGTTTCTCCTGTATCTGTTCCTGCCGATACTGGCTGTAAAGCCGGGTACGGTTGGAAGCACGCATCTGTGCGTTCCGTACAAACTGTTGATAATTCAGCCAACGATAAAGCATATTGGGACGAACCTGCAATTTATTGTAATAGTGGATATTCAAGTTCTTATACATCATACTGTCATTCGGCGCTTCTCCGTTCTTTCCGAACAGATAGACAGACGCATCACCCACGTAATAAGGACGCTGTGCCGCAGCCGGCAATCCCGGCACAGGAATCAGGCGAAGGCTGATATGCCCTCCGGGTACCAAAGTCGTATCCGCCTGGTAAGTCATATAGTCGGGACGGAAATAAAAATATCCGAGGTTACGCAACAATGTACTGATACGGGAGCGTTCTTCGTCCAAATCAACCACGTTGAACTGCTCACCCGGACTTATATAAGACATCCGGCGTCCGCGCTCCATAATCCGCAGAGTCTGGGGAGTGAACCGTTGATAGTAAACCGTATCAATGAAATAAGGGTTCTTCATATCCACCGTATAGATAATGCCCGCCTTCAGACTGTCTTTCTTATCAACAACCGTTTCATAAGCTACCTTCCCATTGAAATAGCCATAATCACGAAGCAAATTAGTAGTTACCTTCACACGTACCTCCGGGTTGACCGTAGAAATAAATACGGGAGGATTGGCCGCAAAACGGTTGAACATCCATTTACCGAATCCCTTCTTATATTTCACGAAGTCATTGTACATCCACATTTTAAAAGGGATAGGAAGGATACCGCCAAACATCTTTGTACTAGGTGTCTTATCGAGTGCAGCATCAATTTCCGTCAGCGCCGTCTCTCCTACCGGTGTTGTCGATTTATTCAATATGACAGTCTTGCTTCCGGTGTAAAGCACCTCCCCTTCGGGAAGATGTTTCGTCACCGAACAAGCCGACAGTAACACTACACTTATCAGACAAACAGCCAATATATTTATATGTATCTCTTTCATACTTACTTCTTTTTCTTAAAGATGAACAGTTCACTAAGTTTGTCCAGCTTCTTGCGAAGCACAATACCGACTCCGGTTTCCGTAATCTCACCTTCGAGCACACTCTCGTAGTTCTTGTCATAGAACAGGCGGATATACCGGGTTCCGGTTCTATCCAGACGATATTCCAGAGAAATATTGTCGATGAAGGATTCGGCGTCATTCGTCGCATTCTCACCTTGAGAAACCTTGCCACCGATTACAATCTGGAAACGATTGTTAAACAAGCGTTGTGAATAACGGAAACTGTAATCCGTACGTTTACTTCCCGTCTCTGAATCGTCGTGGTCTTCGACACCGACAGAGAGACTCGCATTCTTCAAGTTACCCATCAAGGAGTTTATCTGACTACTCAATACAGAAGTCAGAGCAGATCCCATATTCAGCTTGCCGAGTCCGCCGCCACCCCCACCAATCGGTCCGGTGCCGAGATAAGTTTTCATCACCATGATATACAATGCCTGTTTACCTCGTTCTTCCGCCCCCATAGCGGTCAACTCGTTTTGTACGGTCGCATCTTCGGGAGCCACAACATCGAATGCAAACGAAAGATTATCCAAGCGGTTCTTGACTACAACGGAAACATCGAAATTAACCATACGACTTCCACCATTCTCTCCTTCGGAAACTGACGCACGGATACGGTCAGTCGCCTTAAAGTTCAACATCGGGTCCATCGGATTTCCCGTCCATTCCACGTAACTACCGTTATCAATGGCAAATTCCTTTGCTGCAATCACCGGCAAAGCATATTTCATCAAGCCGCCACTCAACGTATAACGTCCGGTCAGAGTCAGGTCGCCTTGCGGAGTGTATTTCATGGAAAGGTCACCCCCGCCTTCCAGTTCGATACGGTTATCATTACTTGCATCCAGGTCAACTTTCACTCGGACGGACGGATCGATATGTACCATCATTACCATGTCCAATCCGCCTAAAGAGACAGTCGGCACTTCCTGCCGGACAACAGTTGTAGTATCGCTAAATGAAGTAAATGTTACCAAACTTCCCAAACGGTCCTGCACTGTCAATGGTGAATCGGTCAAGACATACGAAACATCGGTGTTCCCCAGCAGACTCACGTTCCCACGCATATTCAGCCCGTCCAAAGGTCCTTTCACCGTCGCCCGGAAGTCAGCAAATACTTTGCCGTAAACCAGACTTTCACGGGTACGCTTAGCATCCAGTAACGTATAATTTTGTGCCAGCATATTCAGGTTCGCCATTGGACGGCTCATATCACGGAAATCAACATAGCCATCAATAGTAAACGGATTCTTCGATGTTGTGTAAATAGCAAATTTATCAAATTCCAACCGATTGTTCTTTATTTGCACAGGACGATTGTCAAACATAAAACGCGCACCATATTGACGGGAAAGGACAGCAACACTATCCAATACAAGTTCGCCGTTTATCAAAGGTTGTTCAGTACTGCCCGTTATATTCAGATTACCATCCATATCACCGGACAAAGTGAGCATCTGGTCAGGAATAAACACATTCGCCACCCGCAGCGGAAAATGCTCCAATGTTGTATTCACTTCCAAACTATCTTTGCCTGTGCGGGTAGGAACCAGTTTCCCATCTGCCACCAGCACTTCTGCCTGTTCGTGATTCAGATAAGCATTCAGATATTGTTTTCCCTGTTCGCCCGGCAACCACGTAGCCCCTAATGCAACGTCACCGATACGCTGACGTTCATAAGTCAGTTCATCAACAGACGCCTCAGCCGAGAGTTGCAAATCCTTTTCTGTCTGTATGTAATGAGCTTCCAACGAGAACAATCCGGTTATTTCGGGGAAGTAAGGCAACACACTCGTTATCTCTTGCAGACGGATTCTACGTATTTCAACATCTATATTCTGCAGAGACACCGTATCGCCCGGTACGGAATGTACCCTGAATCCCATTCCTTCTTCATCCCACATATCTACGTTCGCGTATACACGCATATTTTTATGCAGGTAAATCCAGTTATGATTCTCGTTGAAATGAAATCTTTGGAAGGCAACAATCGGATTCTCCGGAATCAGTGTGAAAGCGATTCCGTTCCCCTTACCATGTCCTTCGAACAGAGGGCGGGCATTTACCCCCAGCAATACGCCTGTTTCTCCTTTGCCGTTTTTGTAGTCTACCAGCAATTCCGCATCGCGGTCGCGAATCTCTCCGGTCAAAGTAGTAGCAAAAGAGAATTGCGGATTCTTCGGTCCGTTTATTACACCGGCACGTAGTTTCATTAAAGTAGTATCCTGTTTGACAGTGAAGAAGATTGTATCCAGTTGCAATGTGTCCATCTTCAATGCATGCACCGCAGCTTTTCCATTGATTCCCCAATCGGGAGCCGTACCGAACTTCATGGAAACATCATGGTAGGATATGTTTTTAGTAGCCAAAAAATAAGCTAACGGATTCTCTTTTCCTGCGGAGAAAGATAAAATAGCTGTCGGCAACGCTTCACGCAGTTCGGCATGGTTCAAGGCTTTTTCATCAATCTGCTTCATCAGGACATCCATGAAGTGTGTAGACTGACTTATCAAAGGATTAACACCGGAACGTACACTCAAGTTGAGTTTCATATCACCGGATGTTAGATGTGTGAACACCCTGTTTTGACGAGCTTCGGCAGAAAGATTAAAGGCGAGCGGGCGCTTCATCGGTTGAGGCATCAACCCCAGTTCGTGTAAGTCGAGCTGAGTGACGTCAACCGTCACTTTTCCATCTGGATAACGATGTGCCAGATTGTATTCTGCATCTGTTGTCATCTTCAACAGCGCATTGTCACTTGTCAGATTAGCCGTCACCAATGCACCTTTCAAAGCTCCAGTCAAATGAACATTGGAAAGCTGGTAACGTGCATAATGTAGTTGATCTAATGAAAGATTCAGTTTGGCTAAAGCACGATAAGACATGACGTCCAGCCCACGGCCTTTGGCATCTGCCGAAAGAGAAAGTTCGTAGATAGAGTCTTTCGGAAGGAAATTATGGAGTTGTAGATTGTCAATCTTCAAGTCGGCTGCATAAGCCTCGGTTGAGGTATTAAGTTCTGCATTCACCCCCATAGAGCCTTGCCCCTGTTTCAAGTGAAGATTAGCCTTATATTCAGGTCCTTTCAGCTCGACACGGGCCTTCAGATTCATGCTATCTGGGATTACGATAGTACCGTTGGGGGCTTCTCCCGTTAAAGCAGTCAGGAAGTTTAGATTCTGAGTAATCATATCCAGACCGATAGTCCCCGAACGCGTCAGGCTGTCAGCCAAGTTTTCAAGAATACCGCCTCCTTTCATGGAAAAAGCTCCCGGGAGATCGACTGTGAAACGGGAAATCTGCATTTGTTTCAGATTTCCGTCCGTACCGGCACGAACCACAAGCGGACGGAAGGGATATGCCTCTTTGAAACTATCCGGCAAACCGCCGGCAAATAACATAACATCCTCTTTACCGATATAAGCATTGAGACCGGCGGACAAACGTCCTGTAGTAGGAATATTGACAAGTTCCCAATATGTCTGGGCGGATAAATCTATTTCGGAATGAGGGGTTTGCAGTTTTATGCCGGGAATACGAATAATCGAGTCGTTAGAAAATGCCCTACCCGTCAATGAAGTGATACTCAATCCGGAACGTTCATTCATCGAAAACTCACGGATTACAGCATTCATATCCCTACTTTTATATAATAAGGAATCCAAACCGATACGGATATCACGAACGGCAATATGAGACGCATCGAAACCTTCTCCGGGTTTGGCTGCTCCGGTATCATAATTGGCAGAGCTTCCGGATAACAGGAATTGTTTCAGTTCATAAAACTGATTCTTCAGATCAGCTTGTGCATCATTGATAAATGCTTCTCCGATATGAGCAGCCATTCGCATCGAGTCAGCAGGAAGTTGCATACTGAACGACACATTCTTCAACTTCAGTTTATGAAGATCCACTTTCCAGTTTACAGGAGCAGAAGCTGTTGTATCTTTAGGCGTAGTCGTAGTATCGTTCATCAACATTTGTACGTGAGTGTCCGATAATTCCGTCTGGTTGATAACGGCCAGCTCATTAGAAAGATCAACTCCATGACTTTGTAAAAAGAAACGTCCCAGTACCCCCTTTATCTTCATGCCTTCTATTAGATTAGCCGAATTGAACGCTACCTGACTTAATGTTACTTCATCTACCTCTACCTTTCCCTTGACGAGCGGCCATGCCTGTACACGCACGTTCAGACTTTCCAAAGACAACAGCGTATCCGGTTGCTGGATCACTTCCACGCCACGAACCAACAGATTGAGCGGAAAACGAAGGTCGATTCGTTCCACCTGAATCTGCATACCAGTTGCTTTGGAAGCGTATGCTGTCACCTCCCGACGCAAAAGATTCTGAACGGGAGGTATATAAAGTAATATCATTAGTATTACAAAAAGCAATACAGGAGTGAGCAATATCCAACTCACCCTTCTTATCCATTTTCGTTTCATGTAAAATGTGCCAGTGTATTAAAAGGTGACACAAAGTAAACAATTAATTCTGAAAAAAGGTTGACGTTAGGAGCAAAATGTTCAATCACAAAAGAAATACAAGCATTATGGTTTTCTTTCTTCACCTTCTTTACCGGAGCTCTTGTCACTACTTCAAGCTACTTATACCTTACGAGCTTCTTCCAGAACCTTCTGAATCTCCAGAAGTACACAAGCCGTTTTTTCACCTATCTCCTCTGAAAAACATTGCCCACGTTGTGTTTCCAGCCAGTTCAATAAAGGCACAGCTTCCATTGCCCCGATTAAAGTGAAAAGCGGAAGTAGTTTGTGAGCCATAGCCGCTATTCCGTCCACCTCCTTGCCTGCCAATGCTTGTTGCATCCGATCGGCATTCTTTCCGGTTTCTTCGATAAAGGTCTGAATAATGGAATGTGCGGCATCAGCATCGTCTTCAGAAAAGGCTGTTAATGCAGAAAAGTTCAAGGAACTTACAGTCTGCATATCCTCAGTAATGTGTGCTTCGTCAGCGGCAAGCTGTCCTTCGTTGACTGTGAGCAATAGTTCTTTCACCGTAAAAGGTTTGTGCAGGCAACCGGCAAAACCGTGTTCTTGTAAAGCATCTATATCCATTTCACTGCGGGCAGTTACGGCAATCACAGGAATTGTCTTTGCCTGCGGAATATTGGAAGCGCGCAAGAGTTTTACCAAATCAAAGCCATTAATAGCAGGCATTTGTATATCAGTCAGCAATACATCGAAAACAGAGGTACGGAGCTGTTCTATCAACTCCTCCAGTTGCTCACAACAAACGGCGTCAATTCCATGTTGCTTTAACATGGCTGCCGTCAAGCTTAATTGAATTTTATCATCATCAATCAACAGTACACGTATCACTTTCATCGGGGGAAGCGTGACAGGGTCTTCTGCCGAAATTGTTTTTTCTTCCAATGCCCTTTCGGACACAGATTTTCCCACCGGATAAAGAGGGAGAATGACTGTGAAGCAACTTCCCTCCCCCAGCTTACTCTGCACATCAATCGTACCTTCAAGCAAAACAACCAACTTCTTCACAATAGACAATCCCAAGCCGAAGCCTTCTTCTCCTTGTGCACCGGATAAACGGGTAAATTCCTGAAAAATCCGTTCGCGGTCTTCCGTAGCCATACCTTTTCCGGTATCCGAAATCGCTATCGTCAGCTTGGAAGAATCATATTTAGCCGTTAATGCAATCTCGCCTTTCGGAGTAAACTTCACTGCGTTAGACAAAAGATTATTCACTATCTGCCGGAGCCGTAAAGGGTCGCTGATGTATCTCCCATTTAATTCCTGAGCGACATGGCATTGCAAGGTTAATCCTTTGGCGGCTGTCAATGGTTCGAAGCTAACATGGATTTCTTCGAATAACTGCGAAGGATTGAAGGTGACGCGGTTCACTTCCGCTTTATTAAGGTCGAGCCGATGAAAGTCGAGCAAGTCGCTGACCAATTTCAAAAGATGTTCCGAAGAACTTTTCATATTGTCAAGATAGAAGCGCTGCCGTTCGTCCTCCGTCAGTCGGGAAAGTAATTCGGTATATCCCATAATAGAGCCTAACGGTGCTTTAAAGTCGTGAGTAATGGCGAGCATCAGCTTTTCACGGGCAATAAGCAGGTCTTCCGCCCGTTTATTAGCTTCTTCCAATTGCCGGCGGTAACGATTGCTGCGGGATATGTCACGCACTATCAAAATCAGGAAAAAGACAGAGAGCAGCACTGCTCCGATAGCTATTCCACCAATGGTGCGTGCTGAACGCATTCTTACCTCCTGTTGCATTTCTGCATCCTGGCGGGCACGCAAGGTCATTTCCTCCTCGTATTGTTTTATCAGGCTATCCATTCTTGCTGTCAACTGCGAATTCATACGCTGATATTTTGTACTAGTCCGCCGGATTGTTTTTCGCCGCTGCAACCGTTTTTCCTCTGTAGCCATACGAATCTTTTGCTGAAGGGAATCTTTAGAAGTGGTCGGTTCCAGAATAGTATCCGTAGCAACCTCCATGGAGGTATTAACAAGCACGGCACTGTCTTGTTTAGTTGGGACAAACACTTCTGCCAATCTCTTAAAGAAACCTTTCTTCTTAGGCGTAGTCAGTAAAGAATCCCGTTTAGTGATAACTCGGTGTTGTACCCGTTGCTGAGTAATGACAGAATCTTGTTCGGAAATTATTTCTTCAATCTCCGAAGCGGAAAGTAAGCTGTCATTCGCTTCGCTCAATACCCGGAGCATCTGTATCGTATTCCGGTCTTTCTCGTGCAGCAGGGTCAACAGGCTGTCTGTCCGCAGATTCTCCTGGTCATCGGCAGCCGACAATGTCTCCATTTCGCGATGTACAAATACCAGAGAAAAAAGAAGAATTGCAAGTAATAACGTATAACCGATTGTTACTTTCAACTTTGTGGAACGATAGGAAGCCATACGGTAAAGTTTTAAGTATCAAGTATTCACTTGGGGAGTGGGGAGTTTCGTCATGTAATGAAAACGCCACCAAAGCATTAATCCTGCACTTGTCAGACCGAAAGGGAACGCCATCCAGACACCTACCACCCCCCAGCCCATTACGAAGCCGCAGAAATAACCTACGGGAAGTGAGATGATAAAGTAAGCGATAAAGGCGATGAGCATCATCAGTTTTACATCCGAAATGCCACGCAAGGCATTAGCAAAAGTAATCTGTAACCCGTCCCCGAACTGATAAACGAGGAAAGGAAAAATGAGAGAAGTTACCATAGCCGCCACCTCAGGACTGTCGGTAAACCAACCTCCTAAATAGTTACGGCAAAGAAAGACAATAAAAGAAAGCACTACGCCCAATGTCATCATCAGATGAAAACCGGCATAGGCCGAACGACGAACGTTCAAAATATCGTTCTGACCTTTGAAGTTGCTGACACGAACAGCTACGGCAGCTCCCATGCCATAATACATCATAAACGTAAACTGTGAAATAGCCAACATAACCTGATGCGAAGCCAGTGCAATGGTCCCCAACCAACCTATCATTATGGCACTCAGACTAAAAGAAGCTGTTTCCATTCCCATTTGAAAAGCAACCGGCCAACCAAGTCCGTTCAACCGACCGAATATAGCCCGTGACCACCCCAAACGGAAGAAGCCGACTTTGTAACGGATAAAACGAGAACTACGCAAGAAGATAATGATAAACACGAGCACCATCATAATACGTGAAAACAATGTGCTGATACCGGCTCCCAACAATCCCAACTCGGGCAAACCTAACTTTCCGTAAATCAAAAGATAATTTCCTATGATATTCAATACATTTCCTCCCAAGAGTATCCACATGGCCGTCTTGGTATCCGTGATTCCATCCGTAAACTGCTTGAATCCATTGAAAAGCATAACAAACACCAATGAAGCCAGCAGCACCAAATAATAAGGCTTAATCAAAGGAATCAGTTCTTCCGGCTGGCCAAGATTCTCTATATTCAGATAAAGAACAGTCATACAAAGCGTTAATAATAACGCGACCATCAGATTCGCTAACAAACTGTTACGCAATGCCTGTCCGGCAGGTGCAAACTGATGTGTTCCATATAGACCTCCCACAACAGGAGTTAGCCCGTATGAAAAACCGGTACTGAAAATGATAGCCAAATTGAACACGTTATTTACAAAAGAAGCTGCTCCCAATTCTACCGTACTATGATGTCCAATCATCAGGGTATCGGCAAACCCGAGCACGATCACTCCTATTTGTCCGATAACGATAGGTAAACCAAGAAAAAATAATGCTTTATAATGCTCTCTGTATGTTCTATATATATTTCTCATTTACTTTTATAATAGAGTACAACTCCGTTCTCTTTCCGAAAAGCCGATTGAGCGACTTCCCGCAACTGCATAGCAGTGACAGAGCGATAACGTTCTACTTCTTTCTCCAAATCTTCCGCTTTACCGAGCAATTCGAACCAGGCAAGATTGGTAGCCACATTCAAATAATTTATATTACCGAATATCTGGGTAGACTCAAACTTATTTTTCACCTTCTCCAATTCCTGTCCGTCAACCAATTCTTGTTGCAGGCGATCGAGTTCGTCGCGCACTGCCGCTTCCGCCCGTTCGAGGCTAACTCCCGCCGAAGGTTTTCCGGCAATGTGAAACAAGCCTGCATCCACACTACCTGAGATGTAAGCATCAATGCTCGAGAATAGCTGTTTTTCCTGTACCAGATGTTGGTTCAATCGACTGGAACGCCCGTTACTCAATACATCCGACAGTATATCGAACACATAATAATCCGGGTGACGATGATCGCACATGTGATAAGCCATGAACAGAGAATCAAGAGGTACATTTCTCTCTACCGTCAGCCTGCGTTCTTCCGTCTGTTCCGGCTCCTGTGGCAAATTCCGTACAGGAACTTCCCGACGGGGAACAGATCCGAACCATTTCTCCGTCAATTCCACTGCTTCCTCAAAAGAGATATTCCCGGTCACCGCCAGTATCGCATTGTTAGGAGCATAAAAACGGAAAAAGAATGCTTTCACCTCTTCTAATGTTGCATTAGCGACATGCGACAGGTCTTTTCCGATAGTCGGCCATTGATAAGGATGTTTCTGATAAGCCAACGGGCGCAAAAGATGCCCCACATCTCCATAAGGCTGGTTCAGACAGCGTTGCTTGAATTCTTCCATTACTACCCCTCGCTGTACTTCCAGACTCCGTTCGCTGAAATCAAGGCTCAACATACGGTCGGACTCCAACCAGAAGCCGGTTTCCACATTCTGCCGGGGCACAGTGAGGTAGTAATTGGTGATATCATTGTTCGTCCAGGCATTATTCTCTCCACCCGCTAGCTGAAGCGGCATATCATAATCGGGGATATTTACCGATCCACCGAACATCAAGTGTTCAAACAGATGTGCGAAGCCGGTATGTTCGGGATGTTCGTCACGAGCTCCCACATTATATAATATATTTAGAGCCACCATCTGTGTACTTTCGTCCCGCGAATGTACCAGCCGCAACCCGTTGTCAAGAATGTGCCTATTGATTTTCATATCATTTAGTCAAGTATAGTCGCTTTTATTATCTTCACATCTTCTTCGGGACGGTCGCTACGGTCCGTCTTCACCTTCTGGATTTTATCTACGACGTCCATACCCTCCACTACTTCGCCGAATACTGTATATTCGCCATCCAGATGCGGAGTACCACCCACAGTAGTATATGCTTCTATCTGCTCCGGCGTAAAATGGAATTCCGGTTCTTTTGCCGACAATTCCTGTGCTTCCGCAAACAATTTCTCCTGCAAGTCATAAAGCCCGTTTTCGTCATTCGCCTTACGCATCTTATAGATTTCTTTCATGTGTTTCTGCGCCAAGTTATTGAAAATGACATTGATCTTATTTTCATTCATCTGGCTTTCCATACCCAACAGTGTAGAATCATTGTAAACCTTACCCGTTACAATATAGAACTGACAACCGGAAGATTCTTTTTTCGGATTCACATTGTCTCCCTGACGGGCTGCAGACAACGCTCCTTTCTTATGGAAATACTTCGGATATACAAATTCTGCCGGTACGGTGTAGCCGACATCACCGGCACCCAACATCTTCCCTTTCGGCGCATTCTTTGAATCCGGGTCACCAGCTTGAATCATAAAATCTTTGATGACACGATGAAATAATGTTCCTTCATATACTCCGTCTTTCACCAGTTTGATAAAATTATCACGATGCTTGGGTGTCTCATTATACAACTTCACTTTGATATCTCCGGCTGTTGTTTCAATCTTTACCAATGTCTCTTTATCCATGTCTCCTCCTTTTTTTGTTCCGGTTTTGCAGGCAGTAAGTCCGCAAAACGATATAGTTAATAATATCAATGTAATCTTTTTCATAACGCTTTTATTTAATTTAAGTTTGCAAATATACCACTTTCGCCTAAATCATCTTACCTTTGTGACTTAAAAGAATCAAAACCTGACACAATGAAAGCCATATTAATAGTCGAAGATGATATAACTTTTGGAATGATGCTCAAAACCTGGTTAGGCAAAAAAGGATTTGAAGTATCATCAGTGAGTAATATAGCACGTGCCCGAAAGCATATCGAAAGCCAGACTGTTGACTTGGTATTATCCGATTTACGATTACCCGATTACGAAGGCATTGATTTGCTGAAATGGATGAATGACCGGGGACTGGATATTCCCCTGATTATCATGACCGGTTATGCGGATATTCAATCAGCGGTACTGGCCATGAAACTTGGTGCACGGGATTATATCGCAAAACCTGTCAACCCGGAAGAATTATTAAAGAAAATATCAGAAGCTCTACAAACAGAGAGAACGCCAACAGCTCATTCCGCAGCCAAGATGTCTTCGAAAAAAGTCTCTCCCGCCTCATCCAAAGAGACAACAGAAACTCATCGTGCCTATCTGGAAGGAGAAAGTGATGCTGCCAAGCAACTCTACAATTATGTAGGCCTGGTAGCTCCTACTAATATGTCCGTACTCATCAACGGTTCTAGCGGAACAGGTAAAGAATATGTGGCACACCGTATTCATCAACTTAGCAAGCGTAGCGACAAACCGTTCATTGCCGTAGACTGCGGTTCGATACCTAAGGAATTGGCAGCCTCCGAATTCTTTGGTCATGTAAAAGGCTCGTTTACGGGAGCATTGACGGATAAAACGGGAGCTTTCGTTGCAGCCAACGGTGGCACTATCTTTCTGGATGAAATCGGAAATCTCAGCTACGAGGTGCAGATACAACTACTCCGCGCCCTGCAAGAGAGAAAAATACGTCCGGTCGGTTCTACACAAGAAATATCCGTGGATATCCGCCTGGTATCGGCCACCAACGAAAATCTGGAACAAGGAATCGAAAAGGGAACATTTCGCGAAGACCTTTATCATCGCATCAATGAATTTACCCTGCGAATGCCTGACTTGAAAGAACGGAAAGAAGATATCCTGCTATTCGCCAACTTCTTCCTTGATCAGGCAAACAAGGAATTGGACAAGCATCTGATTGGTTTCGACGCAAAAGCGTCACAAGCTTTATTGAGTTATCATTGGCCGGGGAATTTGCGCCAAATGAAGAACATCGTCAAAAGAGCAACTTTATTGGCACAAAGCAGTTTCATTACTTTATTGGAATTGGGGACCGAGCTTTTAGAAACTCCTGCATCCAGCAATACGAGCATTGCATTACGCAATGAAGAGACTGAAAAAGAGCATATTTTGGAGGCGCTACGCCAAACAGGAAACAATAAGAGTAAAGCAGCGCAATTACTGAATATTGATCGAAAGACTTTATATAATAAATTGAAATTATACAATATTGATTTGTAACAAGTTACGTTCTTGCATTTTCTCAAGTATTCTCATGCCTATGAGAAAATTTTCTCAATGCGATGAGAAAAAGTTCTCATTACTATGAGTATTTATTCTCATCACGGTGAGAAATGATTCCTTTTTGTAGTGCTCGAACTTATCTTTAACCGAATCTATCGCATTACCAGATATTATTAATTTTAATGCATATTCCATAGAATAAAATGACCCCCATGAATAAAAAAACATTATTACCCCTTGCATTTGTGCCACTCGCAGTAACCAATCTGCAAGCACAAAGCAATATGCAAATAGAACGCGCGGACAAACGTCCGAATATCATTCTCTTTATGGTAGACGATATGGGATGGCAGGATACTTCACTCCCATTCTGGACACAGAAGACACACTATAACGAATTGTACGAGACTCCCAATATGGAGCGGTTAGCAAAACAGGGAATGATGTTTACTCAAGCGTATGCCAACAGTATCAGTTCTCCTACCCGGTGCAGCCTCATCACCGGAACCAACGCCGCACGTCACCGAGTAACTAACTGGACGCTGCAAAAGAATACAATGACAGACCGTAAAGATAGCATTCTGGCAGTCCCTGACTGGAATTACAATGGAGTAAGTCAAGTGTCCGGCACTAATCATACTTTCGTAGGAACCTCCTTCGTGCAACTGCTAAAGAACAGCGGTTATCATACTATACATTGTGGAAAAGCCCATTTCGGAGCGATAGATACTCCAGGGGAAGATCCGCATCATTGGGGATTCGAGGTAAATATTGCCGGACATGCGGCCGGTGGACTTGCCAGTTACCTGGGAGAAGAGAACTACGGACATACCAAAGATGGGAAAGCGGTATCACTGATGTCTGTTCCCGGATTAGAGAAATATTGGGGAACGGAAACCTTTGTAACTGAAGCATTGACGTTGGAAGCCATTAAAGCACTGGATAAAGCGAAAAAGTATAATCAGCCTTTCTATTTGTATATGTCGCAATATGCCATCCACATTCCTTTGAACAAAGATATGCGCTTCTATGAGAAGTACAAGAAAAAAGGAATGACAGACCATGAAGCTGCTTATGCCACACTGATTGAAGGAATGGATAAAAGTTTAGGTGATTTAATGAACTGGCTGAAAAAGAATGGAGAAGCCAACAACACTATTATCATTTTTATGAGTGATAACGGAGGACTTGCATCCGAATCCGGATGGCGTGACGGCAAGCTGCATACACAGAATTATCCATTGAACAGTGGTAAAGGTTCTACTTATGAAGGCGGTATCCGCGAACCGATGATTGTCAGTTGGCCGGGAGTAGTAGCTCCGGGAAGCAAATGCAACAACTACTTGTTGATAGAAGACTTCTACCCTACTATTCTTGAAATGGCAGGTGTCAAGAACTACCAGACAGTTCAACCGATAGACGGTATCAGTTT
>OLWB01002101.1_pt1 | contig 16881 bp, 10 predicted proteins | sample 1673331 | NCBI WGS metagenome assembly OLWB01 (sample SAMEA3178943, study PRJEB25190) | human gut metagenome | biome: human gut; feature: human-associated habitat; material: faeces | place: Austria | collected 2013
GCGGCAGGATAAGGTTGCCGTTGTGGTGGACTGGGTCCTGCACAAGGAGCTGAATACCGACATCAAGCTGGTGGTCACCACCGATGTGCAGCAGGCTTACACGGATGCCTCTTTTGTGTTTGCCCAGATGCGCGTGGGCGGCTACGCCATGCGGGAGCAGGACGAAAAGATCCCCCTGCGCCACGGCTGCGTGGGACAGGAGACCTGCGGCTGCGGCGGCATGGCCTACGGAATGCGCACCATCTTCCCCATGATCAAGCTGATCGACGATGTGGAAAAGTATGCCAAGAAGGACTACTGGATCCTAAACTACTCCAACCCCGCCGCCATCGTATCCGAAGCCTGCCGCAAGCTGCGCCCGAAGGCACGGATCATCAACATCTGCGATATGCCCATCGCCATCATTGACGTGGTGGCAGCTGCCATGGGCATCCAGAACAAGAAGGAGATCGTTTACGATTACTTTGGCCTGAACCACTTCGGCTGGTTCACCTCCATCCAGTACCACGGCGAGGATCTGATGCCCAAACTGCGCGCCTACATCAAGGAGAACCAGATCCTTCTGCCGGAAAGCTACCTCAAGGGCATGGGCGCGCTGACCTCCTCCAGCAGCCAGAACCGCCACACCAAGGGCAGCTGGTACTATGTGTGGAAGGGCGAGTACGAGATCATGGAAAACTTCCCGGAGTACCTGCCCAATACCTACCTGAACTACTATCTGCAGGCCAAGGAGTTCGTGGAGCATTCGGACCCGAACCACACCCGCGCCAACGAGGTGGAGGAGACCCGCGAAAAGAACCTGTTCGACGGCATCGACCACTACCTTAAGACCGGCGAGGTGGACGCCAACACCTTCTATGCCGGCAGCCACGGCGACTGGATCGCAGATCTTTCCGCTGCGCTGAAGAACGACACCAAGGCACGCTTCCTCATCATCACCGAGAACCGCGGCGCGATCCCCAATATGCCCTATGACGCAATGGTGGAACTGCCCGCCTACATCGGCAAGAACGGCCCGGAGGTCATTGCCCGGGACAACATCCCGCTGTTCCAGCAGGGCTTGATGATGCAGCAGCTCAACAGCGAAAAGCTGCTGGTGGAGGGCTGTGTGGAAGGCAGCTACGAGAAGGTATTGCAGGCCTTCACCCTGAACAAGACTGTGCCCAGCATGAGCGTTGCAAAGGCCATTCTGGACGATATGATCGAAGCCAACAAGGGCTACTGGCCGGAGCTGCACTGAGCAGCCGGCTTTCCCGCCGCCGCAGGCATTGCCGCCTGCGGCGGCTTTTTTATGCGCATTGACCTTTGCAGAGCAAGGGCTTATAATGAGAAAAAACCAGTAAAAGCGAAAGGAAGCACACCCATGCAAAACCAAGTCCCTGTATCCCAAAACCGCCCGGTCACCGGGCGCTTTGCGCCCAGCCCCAGCGGGCGGCTGCATCTGGGCAATCTGGCCTGCAGCCTGCTGGCGTGGCTCAGTGCCAGAAGCCGGGGTGGACGCATCGTGCTGCGCATTGAGGATCTGGACGCCGAGCGCTGCCCCCGCAAATATGCCGACCAGCTGGAAGAAGACCTTGGGTGGCTGGGCCTTTTCTGGGATGAGGGCGGCAGCAAGGGTGGCCCCCATGAGCCATATTACCAGAGCGAGTGCAGCGGCATCTACGCCGAGAGCTACAAAAAGCTGGAAGCCATGGGGCTTGTCTATCCCTGCTTCTGCTCCCGCAGCCAGCTCCATGCCGCCAGTGCGCCCCACACCTCGGACGGCAACGTCATCTACCCGGGCACCTGCCGGGGACTGACGCCGGAAGAGATCGTGGAAAAGCGCAAAAAGAAAGCCCCTGCCTACCGCCTGATGGTGCCGGATGAGGAGATCACCTTTACGGACGGCTGCATGGGCACCCACACCGAAAACCTGCTGCGGGACTGCGGCGACTTTTACCTGCGCCGGGCGGACGGCGTGTTCGCCTATCAGCTGGCCGTGGTGGTGGACGATGCCCGCATGGGCGTCACCGAGGTGGTGCGCGGGGCAGACCTGCTGTCCTCCACGGCGCGGCAGCTGTACCTGTACCGGCTGCTGGGCTTGCAGCCGCCCCGCTTTGCCCACTGTCCGCTGCTGCTGGCGGCGGACGGGCGGCGGCTGTCCAAGCGGGACGGCGACCAGAGCCTTGAAAACCTGCGGGCAAAATACACCGCCCCGGAGATCATCGGCAAGCTGGCGTATGCCTACGGCTTGCAGCCGGAGCCGGCGCCCCGCACCCCGGAAAGCCTTGTGCCGGACTTTGCGTGGACAAAAGTCCCCAAGCAGGATATCTGCCTGCCCGAGGGGCTGTTTTAAAAAAGGAAATGAAAAAACGACCCCTGCCAGCGCCAAAGGCGCTGACGGGAGTCGCTTTTTCTTTCTTCCTTAGGCTCTCCGCACCTGCGGCAGCTGGCTGCGCTCGAGGGCGGTAAAGGCGCTGTCCAGCGCCAGTGCCAGCAGCGCACCCAAGGCTACGTCAATGCAGCTGTGCTGCTTGAGCAGCACGGTGGAGCAGACGATGGAAATGCACAGCACGGCGGCTGCGGGGCGCATCCAACGCAGGCGCGGGGCATCGAAGCAGCGGGTGCGGTAGTAAGCCAGCATCAGCGTGACCGAGTTGAACACATGGATGGACGGGCAGACGTTCATCGGCGTGTCGCTGCGGTAGATCATCCGCACAAGCTGCGCAAAAATGTCGGTGCCCGGCACGTACTTCGGGCGCAGGGCAAGACCGTTAGGCACAATGGCATAGAACAGAAGCGTCATCGTCATGCCAGTGAACAGCGGAATGCACAGCCGCCAGAAATCCTCCCGCGGGGCCTTATACAGCAGATAAAACAGCGTAAACGGGATCCACGGAAACCACAAAATATACGGTACAATGGCATATTTGCAGAACGGGATCAAATCGTCCAGCCGGCAGTGTACCCACAGATCCGGTGTCTGGATCGTGCGCTCCAGCAGCGCAAAAAACGATAAGTAAAACAAAGCATAGAGCGCCATGAACCAGACAGGATGGCGCGAACACCAGTTACGCATACATTTACACCCTTTCGATGATGTACTATTATACGCCGCACGCGGCGCACAAAACAAGCGACAATCCGCACAATTCGCAGCTGCGTTTTCGACAGGATATTGTGGAGATTTTGTCCCTGCCGCCTTCTGTATACTAATACGAATAGCCGCGCGGGAATAATGCGTTACAGATGTGAAAGAGTTGTAAACAAACAAATGGCGGAGCGGTAGGGGCCGGGCATGCCCGACCCTACAGGGCCGCAAAAAGGAGCCCGTCACTAAGGGACGAGTTCCTCGGCTTATACTGTATTTTACTCTCCCAGTACCGCGGGATGGCCGGTCGGGGTGTGCTCGCTCTGGAACTTCAGCGCGGCGGCGATGAAGCCCTTGAACAGGGGGTGCGCACGGTTCGGGCGGCTCTTGAACTCGGGGTGGAACTGCGCGCCCAGATGGAAATCGCGGCCCGGGATCTCCACAGCCTCCACAAGGCGTCCGTCCGGGCTGGTACCGGCGATGACCAGACCCTTCTCCTCGAACTCGGCGCGGAACTCGTTGTTGAACTCATAGCGGTGGCGGTGGCGCTCGTCGATCTCCGTCGTGCCGTAGCAGTCGGCCATCTTCGTGCCCGGCGTGATGACGCAGGGGTACTTGCCCAGACGCATCGTGCCGCCCTTCGTCTCAACGCCCTGCTGGTCCGGCATCAGGTCAATGACGTTGTGCTGGCCCTCGGGCGTAAATTCGCTGGAATTGGCGTCGGCGTAGCCCAGTACGTTGCGGGCGTACTCCATGACCATGATCTGCATGCCCAGGCAGATGCCGAAATAGGGCACGTGGTTCTCACGCGCGTACTGCGCAGCCTGGATCATGCCCTCAATGCCGCGGTCACCAAAGCCGCCCGGCACAATGATGCCGTCCGCGTCGCCCAGCTCGTCGGCGCAGCAGTCCTGGTCGACGAGATGCTCACTGTCGACCCACTTGATCTCGACCTTGCTCTCGTTCTCAAAGCCCGCGTGGTACAGGCTCTCCATGACGCTCAAATAAGCGTCGTGCAGCTTGACATACTTGCCGACCAGCGCAATCGTGCAGGTCTTGCTGCGGGTCGCAATGCGGCTGATGAGCGCCTTCCACTCGGTCAGATCGCTCGGCGGGGTCTGCAGGTGCAGCTGGCGGGCCACGACGTTCGTCAGACCGGCGGATTCCAGCATCAGCGGGCACTCGTACAGGCTCGGCATCGTCAGGTTTTCAATGACGCAGTCGGGGCGTACGTTGCAGAACATGCTGATCTTGCGCTTGATGTCGTTGCCTACAGGGCCGTCGGCGCGCAGGACGATGATGTTCGGCGCAATGCCCATGCCCTGCAGCTCCTTGCAGGAGTGCTGCGCGGGCTTGGACTTGTATTCGTCGGAGCCGGAGATGTAGGGCACCAGTACGACGTGGATATAGCAGCAGTTCTCGGGGCCCTGCTCCAGACCGACCTGACGGATGGCCTCCAGGAAGGGCTGGCTCTCAATGTCGCCGGTGGTGCCGCCGATCTCGGTGATGACGACGTCCGCCTCGGTGCTCTTGGCCAGATTATAGATGTAGCTCTTGATCTCGTTGGTGATGTGGGGGATGATCTGCACGGTCTGGCCCAGATAAGCGCCCTGACGCTCCTTGTTCAGGACGTTCCAGTAGACCTTGCCGGTGGTCAGGTTCGAGTATTTGTTCAGATTTTCGTCGATGAAGCGCTCATAATGGCCGAGGTCGAGGTCTGTCTCGGTGCCGTCGTCGGTCACGAACACCTCGCCGTGCTGCAGCGGGCTCATCGTGCCCGGGTCAACGTTGATGTAGGGGTCCAGCTTCTGGCTGGCCACCTTCAGTCCGCGGGTCTTGAGCAGACGTCCCAGGCTGGCCGCTGTGATGCCCTTGCCCAGGCCCGACACAACGCCGCCGGTCACAAAAATATACTTCGTTGCCATAATTCACCCTCCATGTCGGCGGATGCCAAACAACAGCGCCCGCCATATCCCAAAAAATTATCCTTTCCATTATACATCGAAAAAAACAGCTTTTGCAATATGGCGGGCATATTTTCTTTATTAAATTTGCAAAAAGTGGGTTTTACTTTGGATTCTTTAGCGAGCGTCCGCGTACTTCAGGATCTCGCCGATCAGCACCTTCATGTCCAGCGGCTTGCCCACGTGGCTGTTCATGCCCGCGTCCAGGCAGGCCTTCACGTCGTCGGCAAAGACATTGGCCGTCATGGCGATGATGGGCGTGCCCTCGCCGGGCCCCTTGCCCTCAAACGCCCGGATGCACCGGGTGGCCTCCAGTCCGTTCATCTCGGGCATCATGACGTCCATCAGAATCGCGTCATAGGTGTGCGGCGCAGCGTTCTGGATGGCTTCCAGCGCCAGTCTGCCGTTCTCAACGGCGGTGATGCTGGCACCCTGCTCCTCCAGCAGGGTCGTGGCGATCTCGCTGTTCAGCTCGTTATCCTCGGCCAGCAGCAGGTGCAGACCGGCCAGCGGCAGCACAGTTTCCGCTGCCGCGGGGGCAGCCGCGGCAGTCTCTGCCCCTGCGGCGGAGGCATCGCCCCAACTGCTGCCGGACGCGGCTGCCGATGCGGCATGCCGCACGACCACGGACGGCTCGGCCTTGGGCGGTGTGCCCAAGGGCAGCGACAGCCGCACAATGAAGGTCGAACCCTTGCCGGGCTCACTCTCGACATCAAGCGAGCCGTGCATCTGGTCAACGAGCTTCTTTGTGATGGCCATGCCCAGACCCGTGCCCTTGTAGTGGGTGCGGCTCGAGCGCTGCTCCTGCGTGAACGGCTCAAAAATATGCTGCAGGAATTCCTCGCTCATACCGATGCCGTTGTCCTTGATCTCCATCCGCAGGTGGACAAGACCTTCTTCAAACAGCGTTTCCTTGGCGCGGAAGTTGATCTCGCCGCCGTCGGGCGTGTACTTGACGGCGTTGGAAAGAATGTTGATAAGCACCTGCCGGATATGCAGCTCACTGCCGATCAGGTACGGGTGCCAGAACGGGCCGATCTGCTTTGTGAAGGTCATGTGCCGGTCCACGATCTGGCCCTCCACGATGGAGCAGCAGGAATCCAGCAGTGCCCGCAGATCAAACGATGTGTCCAGCATCTGCATATTGCCGGATTCGATTTTGGTCATGTCCAGCACGTCGTTGATGAGGGAGAGCAGGTGGGACGCCGCACCGCGCATCTTGGTCATGCAGTCCCGCACGCGGGCCTTGTTGTCAAAGTTGTCCTCGGCAATGTCCAGCATACCCATAATGCCGTTGATGGGCGTGCGGATGTCGTGGGACATGTTGGACAGGAACTCCGTCTTGGCGACGCTGGCCTCCTCGGCCTTGCGCAGGGCTTTTTCGGTCTCGGCGCGGAACCGTTGGGCGCGGATGACCAGTGCGATGCAGACCGCGGTAACCAGAACGCACAGGCAGGTCAGCACGATAATGGCCGGATACTGATAGGCCAGCCGCGTCAGAGAGAACGGCTGCTGCCCCAGGTTGATGTAGGCGTTGGTGATGGTGCTGATCTCGGCGCGGGTCAGGCTGTCGATGCTCTTGTTCAGCACAGTGCGCAGCAGCACATCGTAGTCCTGCCGGACGCCGATGCAGAAATTGCGCTGCTCGCCGCTCAGCATCGAGCGCAGCTCGTTGCGCGTGTCGTCAAAGACCGTTCGCTCGGCCTGGTAGGTGTAGGTATAGTAGGCATCGACAGTCCCGGCGTGCACGGCAGCCAGGCAGTTATCAAAGGAATCCAGGTATTCTACATGAGCCGTGTCGCTCAGGCCGGGCATTTCCAGCGCGGAGAGGGAAAAATCGTATGCGACAGCGACATTGTTCAGCCCGCCGTTATGGCGGCGCAGCAGCACCCAGGAAAACTCCGCCGACAGATAGCTGTCGGTCAGCTTGTAGCCGTAGTTCTCCGCCTGGGACATGTCGTCGGTCAGGTCAATGACAAAATCCGCCTGCCCGTCCGCCAGCATGGCCTTGTACTCGCTGCGGTCCGCGGGCTTCAGGAATTTGTAGCGCAGCCGCGCCCGGCCTGCTGCCTTTTGGAAAATATCCACCATGATGCCGGTGGGCATGCCGTCCGGTGTCATGTAGGAGTAAGGGTAGCGGTCCGGGTTGACAAGCACCGTGAACACCGTGTCTGCGTCGTTGCAGGCGATGACATAGTCTTCCTCGGCGTCGGTCAGGTAAATTTTGCTGCTGGTATGGCTGCCGGTGTAGTATTTGTTGAACAGGGTCGTGCGCCAGTTGGGGTCGTTGCGGTTGATTTTGCTGATGGCATCGTTGACCAGCTGCTGGGTGACGGTGTCATCCTTGCGCATGGCTATGTAAATACTTTGCTCGTCGAAGGTGTCAATGATCCATTCGTTCTTCGTCTCGCGCAGCCGGTTGGAGGCTGCGGCAGTGATCTCCCCGTTGCGCAATGCGCTGGACAGCTCTTCGTCGGTGTCATAGTACACCGGGGTGTAGCGGAAACCGTGCTCCTCGGCGTAGGCTCGAAAGCTCTCATTGCGGCCATTGCCACTGCGGCTCATGCCGACAGTTATGCCGTCGAAGGTGTCGTAGTCGCCGGCCACAATGCTGCGGTTGCCGGCTTTGACGGTCAGCATCGTCGCCACCGTGCCGATGGGCTCGGCGGAAAAGGCAAACTGCTCGTCGCGCTCCGCGGTCCTTCGCAGCACCGGGATCAGGTCGATCTGCCCGGCAGCCAGCTGCTGCATGGCCTGTTGGGTGTTGCCGTCCAGGCAGGAGTATGCAAAGGTTACGTTCTCATGCTGGGCAATGTCCTGCAGCAGCTCATAGGCGTAGCCGCTGCGGCTGCCGTCTGCAGCGGTGGCCATGTAGCCGGTGTAGGGGTAGAAGCCGACGCGCAGGGTGCGCAGGGTGGTCCGGCCACCGTCCGCGGCGTGCACGGGCATGGCAAAGCCAAGCAGAACGCTGACAGCCAGGCTGAACAACAGCAGCATGGCTGCCCCGCGTCTGCTTACGCCGGGATTCTCCTTCTTATTCATCGAAAACAGCTCCGGTCTTTTTAGCGCGGCAGCCGGGCAGGGATGCAGGGCCCGCGGCGCCGCACGTATATTTTGCAGGCATGGCCCGGGCAGCTTCGGTGTCGTCCGCCGTGGGCATCATCTCGGATGTTTTACAGCTCCCGGATCGCGGCCAGCACTTCCTCATGCGCGGCCACCACCGGCGGCCAGAGGCTGGCATCTTCCAGCGGCTTCGGGCCGCGGACTGCGTCGCAGAGCGTGGCGGCGGTCTTATACAGGCGGTCCATGCCAAGGTTCTGGGCCACGCCCTTCAGCGTGTGGCTGGCACGGAAGGCCAGCTCCCAGTCCTGGGCGGCCAGCGCGTCCTTCAGCTGGTTGAAGCTGGGGTCGCCGGGGTATTTCAGCACAAACTTTTTGATGAGTGCCTCGCTGGGCAGTCGGCTGATGGTTGCCTTGTAATCGCCGCCGATGCGGTCATAAAATTCCTGCAATGTCATAGGGGACCTTCTTCTTTCTTACAATTTATCGGATTCCTGATTTGGCTTTGGTTTTTCTGCTTCTTCTGCGGAAAATGCTGCGGTGATACATTTGTTCCGGCACTCCTTGGCCTGATACAGCAGCTTGTCCGCCTGACGGATGCCGGGGTCAAGGGTGCAGGCACCGTACACACCGCCGATGCTGACCGTCAGATGCAGGTCGGGGTATTCGATCATGTGCAGCGCCTGCACCGTCGCGCGGATCTGCTCAAGCCGCTTTATAAAGACATGCTCCGGGATATGCGGGAAAATCAGCAAAAACTCGTCGCCGCCGTACCGCACCAGTGCATCGCTGCGGTTGCGCACGCAGGCCGTTACCGCACTCACCAGAATGCGCAGCGCGTCGTCGCCGGCCTGATGGCCGTAGACGTCGTTGATCTGCTTGAACTGGTCAAGGTCCAGCATGGCTATGGCATCCACTTCCATGAGCTTCCGCAGCTGCTTCTCAAAGAAGCGGCGGTTATAAGCGTTGGTCAGGACATCATGGTAGAGGTCATGATGGTAGTCAAAAAACTGCTCTGCAGGGTCGGCCTGCCCGGCAGCGCCGATATACGCGGGTACGCTGTCATCGCTCCACAGAGAGCACAGGCGCACGTGATGCCAGCGAAGCTCGCCGTCAATGGGCAGCAGCATCGAAAGCTCGGTGTAGGGGTGCTCTGCGCTGGTGGCGCGCAGCGCCTTCTGGATACGCGCAATGTCCGCAAGGGCGAACCCGGTTTCCTCGACTTCATCGGGCAGGTGCAGATCTTTGGGCACGCCCATGTGCTCCGCCGCCCACGCCGAGAAGGAAAGATGACCGGTGGGCTCGTCATAGTCAAACTGTATGCAGCGGACGCTCTGGTTAAAGAACCGACCCTTCTGCTGCATGCGGGACAGCGACTGCACTATATGATTCTGCCCGGGCAGTGCATTCTCCCGCAGGAGGGCATCGGAAATATGCTGTGCATCTGCCAGACGGTGCAGCTGGTTGCCGGTGTCCGAAGCAATGCTCAGCTCGGCATGCAGCTGCGCACCGCACTCGGTCAGGCATTCCAGCAGCAGCGGATTGAACTGCCCGCACTCCCCGTTCAGGATCATCTTCACCGCGGTGTCGTGGTCGAACGCTTTTTTGTAGCAGCGCTCGCTCGTCAATGCGTCGTATACATCGGCCATAGACACGACCTGCGCGGCGATGGGGATCTGCTCGCCTTCAAGCCCGTCCGGGTAGCCGCGCCCGTCCCAGCGCTCATGATGCCAGCGGCATATAGCGTAGGCCGTCTTGACAAGGTCGGACTCCTGCTGGAACGGCAGCTTTTCCAGAATCTCCGAACCAATTGTGGTGTGGGTCTTCATGACCTCGAATTCTTCCTTCGTCAGCCTGCCGGGCTTGTTCAGGATGGATTCGGGAATGTTGATCTTGCCGATGTCATGCAGCGCCGAAGCAGTGCTGATGAGCGAAATATCCGCGGCGGTCAGGTGGTATTTGTCGGTTTTCTGCACAAGCGTGTGCAGCAGAATATCGGTGGCTGTCTGGATATGCAGCACGTGCATACCGCTCTCCCCGTTGCGGAACTCCACAATATGGCTCAGTATGTTGATCATCGTGGAGTTGCTTTTCTCTTTTTCATAGACCTGCTCGGCCACAAGGCGGACCAGCCGCTTCTGTTTGGCGTAAAGCATCAGGGTATTGATGACGCGGCGGCGCACGACGGCCATGTCAAACGGGCGGCTGATATAGTCGGTAGCGCCCAGATCATAGGCACGCTCGACGTAGCTGGACGCATTCTCCGCCGAAATCATGATGACGGGGACCTCGTCGATCCAGTGGTATTTGTTCATCATGGCCAGCACTTCAAAGCCGTCCATCTCGGGCATCATAATATCGAGCAAAAGCAGGTCGATGTCCGTCGCGGACTGCAAAATGGCCACAGCCTGTCTGCCGTTTTCCGCCTCCAGAATCTCATAACCGTCACCCAGCATCTCCGTCAGGATGGCACGGTTCATCGCGGAGTCGTCCGCAATCAGGATTTTCTCTTTATCACTCATGACCTCACCTATAATTCCAAGCGGAGCAAACGCGCGGTAAAAATGTACATTCTTCTATACTTTATCATTATAGTATAATAGGAACCGCAAAAGCAACCAATTTGTGCAAAACAATCGAAAAATATTCCAATAGAGCAAAAAAGATGAAAAAATGTGCCAAAATGAAAAAGCCTCCCTTGGCAAAGGGGGGGGGCAGCGTGCCGAAAAACCTCCCTCTGCGAGGGAGGTGCCCCGAAGGGGCGGAGGGAGAGAACCTTGCCATAGCCCGAAATATTTCGGGCAGCCGTACAGTTCTCTCCCCCACCGCCTGCGGGCGGAGCCCCCTCGCAGAGGGGGCCAAGGGGTGAGCACACCTTTTTCGACAGTCTGTCATCCCTCCCCGCGATGCAGCGATAGCGGGTGGTTTGTAGGGAGCGGTCTTGACCGCTCCGTGCCCGCCGGTGGCACCGGAAAACACCCCGGGGAGGGGTAAATCGCTCCCCCGCGTAGAACGTAGGGGCCGGGCATGCCCGGCCCGCAGCTTTGCGGCAGGCACACCGTTCAAGGGCAGCCGCGCAAGGCCGCGGGCCGCAATATAAAAAGGCGGGTGCTCCACCTGCGTGAAGCATCCGCCTGACCCCAAAATTATTTTCTCTTTCTCTCCGTAACCACGGCCCCAACCATGCTCACCGCAGCGGCGGCCAGTGCGGGGTAGAGCACCAGACAAAACGCCTGATACCACGTCGGCACAAAATACTGCCATACGGCGGGCAGGGTGTCGGCGGCGTTCAGCGTGATGTCGCTCATTGTCAGCGTCACGGCCTTGTTTTCCTCAGGGCTGCAGGGGTCCAGCCGCAGCGCGGCCAGACTCGTGCGCGGCAGCGTGTAGACGTACTGCCCGCTTCCCAGACTCTGCGGGAACACCCGGCGGTCCGCGGAGTAATCCTCGCCGACCTTTGTCGTGTAGTACAGGCACATTTCCCGCGCCTCACCGTCAAATTCGGCGGTGTAAGAAATCGTGCGCACCACGCGGCTGCCCACGTCCTCCAAAATCATCTGCGGGTCGCCGTCCTGTGTCGTCAGCGTGCCGTCTGCGCCCTGCACAAGGCCCACCAGCTGCCAGTCGGTCACGGCCATCGTCTCCTCGGCCAGACGGCCCTGCGCCCGGGCGGCGGCGTCACTGCCAAAGTGTACCGCGCCCAGCACCAGCCAGACGGCCAGCGCCAGCAGATACGCCGTCAGCGGCAGCGCGCCGCGGCGGGAGAACCAGTTTTTCAAAGCCTTCACTGCGCGCTCACCTCCATCGGCATCGGGGCAAAGCCCGCATCGGTCACGCGGTAGAGCAGCGTCTCGCCGCTCTGCGCCGCCGCCAGCTTGTCGGTAAACAAATCGGCGTAGCTCTGCACAAAAATATCGTCCAGCGTCTGGATGTACAGCACCGTGCAGCCGTTGCCGCGCACGATGCTGTCCAACTCCTGCGCCGTAAAGCCGTGGTAATAGGTGTTTTTCACACCCTCGGCGGGCTGCAATTCGGGCAGACCCAGCTCGCCGCCGCCGCCGATCATCTTCGTCTCGCCGGTGTCGGGGTCCGTGGTCACCGTGCCGGAGTAGTCCACCAGAATCGGGTAGAAGTCAAACACGGCGCTGAACCAGCCCTCGCCGTTGTCGCCCTGCCCGACGTAGAACACACGGTCATCGGGGGCGAGGTAGCTGCACACCAGCTCGGCCTCGGCGCGCTCGGCGCGGCGGTCGGTGAACTCGCTGTCGGCAAAGCCCAGCACGCTCAGCTGCGGCAAAATCAGCTGGCCCTGGCGGAACAGCATCCCGCAGGCCAGCACCAGCACAAACAGCTCAAAGGCAGCTTGCGGCTGTCGGCGAGTCGCAGCAAAAACCGCTGTCGGGCCGTCTGCCCCGCCCTTGACTGTGATCTGCGGCAGCAGCGCCACCGACAGACACCCCAGCGCCAGAATGAACCAGCCGATGTAATAGCTGTAAATGTAGCGGTTGTAGTCGGTCAGCTGCTCGGCCTGAAAGGTCTTGAAGATAAAGCCGTAGCTCAGCGCCAGCATGAGGTTGTAGCCCAAAAAGCAGACGCCGGACAGCACGCCGATGACCGCAATGCGCGCCTTGAGCCGCCGCGACGCCGCAGCCAGGATCGCCACGGCAAACACGATGGCGATCAGCGCGACCACATTGCGGCCCTGCCCGATCATGCTCAGCTTGCCGTCACTCGTCCAGAATTGGTGGCCCATGTCGGCCATCGCAGTGCGGAACTGGGCCTCGCGCTCGGCGTAAAAGCCCTCCACCGGCTGCCCCAGCAGAATTTTAATGCCGTTGACAACGACGGCGGACAGCGGGGCGCTCGTCTCGCCGACGCCGGAATCACTGGCGCTGCGGCTGACGAGCCAGCCGACATAGCGCACATTCCACAGATAGTATATTGCCATCGGCGCGGCAAAGCAGGCAACGCTGAACCCGGTGCGGGGGAGCAGACCAGCCTTGAAATCGCCGTCGTCGGCAAACAGCCACTCGTCCACAGCCACCAGCCCCGCCGCCACCAGCGCCAATACAAACGTATTGGCCTTGATGTTCGCGGACAGCGCCAGAATCGGCAGCACGGCCCACTTGGGGGCTGAATTTTGGCGCAGCGCCAGCCACGCGGCCACCGCGCCGCCGAACACCAGCCCCGCAGGCACGTCGCCGTAGCTGGTCATGTAGGTGGTCGTCAGGTAGATCGTATGGTTGTAGTTCGTGAAGAAGAACGGCACGCACCACAGCACAGCGGCCATCGGCACGGCCACGCGCCATTTTTCCCGCGGGACAGCCCCCACAACGGCGGCAAACACGGAAAAATACAAAATGTCATAACCGACGTAAATTTTCCAATCTGCATAATCGCCGAAAAACTGGAAGAAATACGCCAGCAGCGGCAGGCCGGGGTTCTGGGTCGCGGCCCAGGGCGTGCCCAGCTTGGCGGTGGCGTACAGGCTGTCGTTGACCTTCGTGATCTTGACCGCCGTTGCCCACAGGCTCAGCTCGTCAAAGTCCGTCGCCATAGGCTGCCGCACGAAAAAGTAGACCGTGAACGCCAGTGCCATGCCCCAGAACAGCACGCTGCCCGGGGTGAAAAGGCGCTGCGCCGCGCCGGTGCTGCCCCTGCAGGACGCCGCGACCCAGACGCCGCCCGCCAGACAGAGAAGATACAGCAGCCACGCGGCGGGGTAGAGAACGCCCGCCATTGCGGCCAGTGTCAGCACCGCGACGATGGCGGACAGTGCCGTCAGTGGTGCGACGGATGCCGGGACGCGGCATTTCAGCGTCAGCACCGCGCAGCCGCAGAACAGCGCCGCCACCGCCGCCAGTACGCAGAGTAGTTCCATAGGGTCAGCTCCTTGCTGTGATAAATTGCGTGTAGGGGCGTCGGGGACGCCGCCCCCTACAAATGCGCAGAGACGTAGGGGCAGGGCATGCCCTGCCCTCGACCTTCCTGTAAACGCGATTCGGCTTTTTATGTTGCGGGCCGGGCATGCCCGGCCCCTACTGCATTTAAAATTTCTTCGGTTCCTTCTTTATAAAGAAGGAACAAACCGCGCTCGTCATCGCCGCCGCCACTGCCGGCACAAACGCCAGCACCAGCCACCAGCCTGCCGTCGGGACAAAGCGGGTGTACCATGGGCGCGGGGGGTTCAGATCAATGCCGGTAAACCGCGTCGGCACGCCGCCCACGCTGTCCGGGTCAATGCGCAGCCCCGTGACCCACTGCCCGCCCAAATCAAATGTGTAGACGCCGGGGGCCGTGACCTTGGCGTAGACCTTCTGCGCCTCAGTGTAGTCAGTCTGGCCGGGCTTCAAATAGTACAGTGCCACGCCGCCCGGGGGCAGTCGGTGCGCCGCGTCCAGCACGACGGTCTCGATATACCCCTGGCCCTGCCAGTAAATATGCGGGTCGCTGTCGGTGGAAAGATACCACGCCGGGTCGTCGTCCGGCGGCGTCCACCATTCGTTGGATGAATAGGGCGCAAAGCTCTCGGTCACCAGCTCGGCGGCGTCCACGTGCGCCTGGGGCATTTTGCCCTGCAGCTTGTAGTTCAGCATGACGCCGCAGCCGACGAGACACCGCACCACCCAGAGCACCGCCGCCAGCAGATACGCCAGCAAAAGCAGCTGCCGCGCCTTCAAAAGCGGTTTACGCATTTACTTCACCCCGCTTTCTGCCACAGCTGCCAGCTTGAACGGCACTGCCGCGTCCGCGCCCTCAAAATGATAGAGCGTTGCGGGCATGTCGTTGGTCAGCCCGCCCTCAAACAGGGGGCTGAACTCCCGCTGCAGATAGTCGTCCGCGCGGTCGATCAGGATATAATCGCAGTCCTTCTCGGCCATGTAGGCGACCAGCGTGTCCGGCACGCAGACGGCCTTGTAGTCGTAGAGCGTCCAGTTTTCGCTCTCGACCAGATTCATAAAATCGCTGTCCCAGCGGTCCTGCGTCTCGCCCAGGCGGCCATAGAAGCCGCCAAAGCCGTTCACGACCTGCGCGGTCAGCTCGTACCGATAATAATACCATCGCGTGGCGTCGTCGCCCTGGCTGATGACCAGCACGCGGTCCGGCCAGCCCAGCACGGTGTTCATCGTATCAGCGCGGTTCTGCACGTCGGCGCGCAGCGTGTACAGGCTGTCGGCACCGGACCAGAAACCCGCCGCGGGCACACCGCGCCAGCAGAATACGGCAAAAATCACCGCCGCCGCGCCGCCCGTCGCCAGCTGCGCCAGCCGCTCCCGCGCGCCGCGCGCCAGCAGGCAGAGCATCGCCAGCATCCACGCCTGATAGTAGGGGGCCAGATAGCGGTCATAGTCCTTGAGCGCCAGTCCCTCCAGATCGGAGAAGTTGTAGTTGTACAGAATCAGATGGAACAGATACAGCGCCGCAAAGCAGAACGCAAACCCGAGATGCGCGGCCAGCACGCGGCGGCGCGGTGCGCCCCTGTCGGCGGCCAGCCATGCCGCGGCGGCGACCATCGTAATGGCAGCCACAGCCATGATGCCGCCGCCCAAAAGGCAGATACGCCGCGTAAAGAACGCGCTGCCCATGGCAGCCATGATCTGTGCGAACTTTTCGGTGCGGCCCATGCCCAGCAGCTGCTTTACGCCGCCGACCAATACCGCGCCGTAGCTCAGGCCCTCACTGCCGACGCTCGCGGCAGTGTCCGCCGTGGGGGTGACAGCCGCCGTGTAGCGGCCCCAGCTTGAAAACGCCGCCAGCACGATAACAGCCAGTGCGCCCGCCCGGAGCAGAGCCTTGGGGAACGCCTTTCTGCAGGGCTCGTCTGCGGCCAGCCACAGATCCAGCCCGATCAGGAATGCCGCGATCAGCCCGTAGGCAAAGCAGATGTCCTTGGTCAGCGTCAGCACGGCCAGCGGCAGCGCAACAAGCCAGTAGGCAATTTTGCGGCGTCCCACCGCGAAATACAGGCAGAGCGTGCCGCCGAACAGCATCGCCAGCGGCAGGTCGGCCATGGCGTTGACGTACTGCGCTGCGTAGCTGCCCGTAGGCGTGGCCGAGAAGAAAAACGGCAGCAGGAACCCCGCCGCAAACACAAGCACGCCGCCCGTCCAGCGCTCCCGCGGCAGGGCGGACGCAGCGGCCAGACAGGCCAGCGCCAGCGTGTCAATGGCGGCCAGACAGGCCCACTCGGCCCAAGGGCCGAAGGGCTGGAACAAAAATGTGATCAGACTCGTTGCCGGGTAGGTGAAGGACGCCTTCAGGTTGACCGGGTCGGCCACATAGAATGCGCCGCGCTCCACGACCATCTTGGGGGCCAGGCCCCATGCCGTGAACTCATCCCACTGGGTAAACATCGGCTGCTGTACACAGAACAGCAGCCAGATAAACGCAGCACCGCCTAAAAACAGCGTGAAACCGGGGACGGAGGCCGCTCTTTTCCAGGCAGCGGTGACCCCGGCGGGGCGGTATTGCACAAGCCCGACGACCCACACGGCGGCCAGCGCCAGCAGTACGGCCACAGCGCCAACGCGCAGGAAACCCGCGACCCCGCAGAGATACAGCACGACCACCGCGCCGCTCAATACCGGCAGCGGCAGCAAGGCGGGGGAGAGGGTAAACCGCTCCGCCAGAATCGCACAGGCCCCGCAGAGTAGAAGCAGCAGCGCAAGGGCGTAGAGTAGATGCAGCATGGGCGTGAGCCTCCTTTCATGTTGTGGTAAGCCTTCCCCCGTGGGGGAAGGTGGCCCGCAGGGCCGGATGAGGGGCGTGTGCATGGCAGCAGCCTGT
>OLWB01002103.1_pt1 | contig 16868 bp, 14 predicted proteins | sample 1673331 | NCBI WGS metagenome assembly OLWB01 (sample SAMEA3178943, study PRJEB25190) | human gut metagenome | biome: human gut; feature: human-associated habitat; material: faeces | place: Austria | collected 2013
CCTCTGCCGCGCCTTCGGCTTCGGCCGGACGGAAGGCCCCGTTTCGGTGTTCGCATCGGATTTGGAAATCATGCACGGCGCGGGCCGCGGGAAGAACGGACATATCGCCGTCGGCGTCAACAGCGTCGAACGCGCGATGTTCTCGCTCGGCCGCCGGGGTGTGCGCTTTGACGCGTCCACCCTCCGGCTCGGCTCGGACGGCAAGCCCGATTTTGTCTATCTGGAGGACGAGCTGCTCGGCTTTGCCATCCATCTCGTCCGTAACGATTGAGCGAAAGGAATTGTAAAAATGAGAGTGTATAACGACATCCGTGAACTGATCGGCAATACGCCGATGCTGCGTCTGCATCCGTTCGAGACCAAGCCGGACGTAAAGCTCTACGCCAAGCTGGAGCTGTGGAACCCCGCCGGCAGCGTCAAGGACCGCATCGGCGTCTATATGCTCGAGGACGCCGAGCGCCGCGGCGAGTTGAAGCCGGGCGCGACCATCATCGAGGCGACGGCGGGCAATACCGGCCTCGGCTTCGCGCTGGCGGCGCTGGGCAAGGGCTATCGCGTGATCTTCGTCGTGCCGACCAAGTTCTCGCAGGAAAAGCTGCTGCTGATGCGCGCGCTCGGCGGCGAGATCATCCACACGCCGCGTGAAAAAGGGATGCTCGGCGCTGCGGAGAAGGCGGAGGAGCTGTTGCGCACGATTGAAAACTCGGTTTCGCTGCGCCAGTTTGAAAACCTTGCCAACCCGATGGCGCATTACCTGTCCACGGGCAGGGAAATCTATGAGGATATGGACGGCGAAATCGACTATTTCGTCGCCGGCGCCGGTACCGGCGGCACCTACACCGGCATCATGCGCTATCTGAAGGAAAAGAATCCCGCCATACAGGGCGTGCTGGCCGACCCGATCGGCAGCACGATGGGCGGCGGCGAGCACGCCGACTATAACATCGAGGGAATCGGCAACGACTTTATTCCCAAGACGATGGATATGTCGCTCGTCGATCAGGTCATCAAGGTCAGCGATACCGACGCGTTTGAGATGGCGCGCGAGATTACCCGCCGCGCGGGCGTGATCGCGGGGACCTCGTCCGGCTCGTCGCTGTGGTGCGCGCTGCGGCTGGCGGAGAAGCTCGACCGCGGCAACATCGTCGTACTCTTTCCCGACCGCGGCGACCGTTATTTCTCCAAGAAAATTTACGGCGAAGCCGACTGAAGCGGACAAACGGCAGTGCGCGCCGCGCGAAGGCGCCGCAGCAAAGCATATAAGCGGGCGGTCAGTTTTTTTGACCGCCCGCTTGTTTTATTTGCAGAGGGAGGGCAAAATCCGCCTTTGCCGCGTTCCCGAATCGAACAAAATGAATGTATCGTGATGCTTGCCTGTCTAAAATAAAATCGATTTGCGGAAATCCTCCTGCGTATGCATTGTCCTTATGGGTAAATACAGTGCGGCACATGCATCATAGGCTTCTCCTCTGCGGAAAGCCCGAACGCGGACGGGCAATGCACGCCTCCCTTCCGAAGTGCAGCCGCGGCAGGCCGCCGAGCAAACGGTGGGGAATAGGGGGTATTCCATTATCGCTTGCGATTGGCATGCGCGGAGAAATCTTCACCGATTGTGTTTTTTAATCCGGCTGCCCACGCAAAAGGGGCGCCGGTTCCCGCCGGACGTCTGCGCCGCCCGAAAGCGCCGCGGCGGGTTCTGCGCTTTTGCAAAACAGGCGTGCGCGCGCATCGGGCGCATCCAAGCAGGAGTTTTTGCAAAAGGCCGAGCCGACTGCCCCCCTATTTTTAACCTTCGTTTCGGAGTCTCGTTTTTCGAGCGCTCCGTTTATCTTGAAATCGGCAATACCCACCGTGCCGCCGCGGCCGTATGCCGCCGCTTACGCCGGGGAGGAAACGGCTGTCTCCTCTGTCAGACCGAAGGATACGTACAGAGCCTCGTTGACCTGCTTCATCGTGCGGTCGTCCAAATGGCCCATTTTTTCCTTCAGGCGCCGCTTGTCGATCGTCCGAATCTGTTCGAGCAGGATGACCGAGTTCTTCGCCAGTCCGCCGTCCGTCTGAACGGCGATGTGGGTAGGCAGACGCGCCTTGCCGGTCTGGCTTGTAATGGCGGCGGCGATCACCGTCGGGCTGTATTTGTTCCCGATGTCGTTCTGAACAATGAGAACCGGCCGCACGCCGCCCTGCTCGCTTCCGACGACAGGGGAGAGGTCGGCGTAGTAGATATCGCCTCTTCGGATGCAAATATTCATGCTCAACACGCCCTATCCATAGTTTATTCGTTCGCTCTTAGTTTTGCCAGACGAATTTGAAAATATTCCAAACGAACATAAACGTGCGGAGGCGGGCATATTTTTTTGTTAAGGAAAAAGCCGGCCGAAACGGGCACCTATCCGGCCGAAAGTCGGGTTTCTAACTTATATTGCATTCAAATGTTTTAACATTTGCATCCGGCGTCCGCTTTTGCGCACGCTGCCCGGGCTTCGTCCGGACAATAGGTTGTGCAATATGGGCAATATCGGTTTCTTTGCGGCATTTGCCGCATAAGAAACAGTGCTGCAAAATCCCCCGCCGTGCGCGGTGCGGGCCGTCGCGCGGCCGAAAAACGTCCGGCGCGGCGGGCTTTTTCCGAAAAAAGCCGTAAGAAAGGGAGCTTCCGCATAGCGGAAGCTGTGAACGGTCATCCCTATGAACGAAAAAATCCCCAACCGCATCCCCCTGTCCGCGCTGGAAACCGGCCGGACGGCCACCGTCGTCGCCGTCGCGGGCAGCGGCGCGCTGCGCCGCCGGCTGCTGGAGATGGGACTGACGCCCGGCGCCGCCGTTATGCTGCGCAAGCGCGCGCCGCTGGGGGACCCGCTGGAGCTGAGCCTGCGCGGCTACGAGCTTTCGCTGCGCACGGCCGACGCGCAATACATCGAGGTGGAGGTCGGGCGGACATGCTGAGGCTGGCGCTCATCGGGAACCCCAACAGCGGAAAGACAACGCTGTTCAACCTGCTGACCGGCAGCCGCGCCCGCGTGGGGAACTTTCCCGGCGTGACCGTCGAACGGACGAGCCGCGCCCTGAAGGAGCGCGCCGACGTGGAGCTGACCGACCTGCCGGGCATTTATTCGCTGTCCCCCTATTCGGCGGAGGAGCTTGTCACACGCGACTTCCTGACCGACGAGCGGCCAGACGCGGTTATCAACATCATCGACTGCACCGCGGCCGAGCGCGGGCTGTATCTGACGCTGCAACTCCTCAGCCTCGGACTGCCCACCGTCGTCGCCTTCAATATGGCCGACGAGCTGCGCGCGGGCGGCGGACGCATCGATACCGCCGCCTTTTCTGCGGCGCTGGACGTGCCTTGCATTGCCGTTTCGGCGCTGCGGAAAAGCGGTATCCGCGCGCTGACCGACGCCGCCGTCCGCGCCGCGCAGGAAAAAAGCGTTTCGTCTGTCTTTCCGTATACGGGCGTCTGCGCCGCGGCCGTCCGCGCGCTGCGCGGCGCCGTCGCACCGGCCGCCGAAGCCGTCGGGGCGGCCCCGCTGTTCGCTGCCCGTAAGCTGCTGGAGGGCGACGCCCCGCTGGAAAAGCGGCTGCGGCTGCCGCCGTCTGTCCGCGCGCTGCTGGAACGGCAGCGTGCGGCCGTCGAGCGGGAAACCGGCTTCGACTGCGAAAGCGCGATGATTGACAACGCGTATCGGTTCATCACCGCCCTCTGCGGCAAGGCGCTGCACCGCGCCGCCACGCCCGCCGCCCGCGTCAGCCTGCGCGCCGACCGCCTGCTCACCGGCCGCTGGACGGGACTGCCCATCTTCGCCGCCGTGATGGCGGCGGTGTTCTATCTCACCTTCGGTCCGCTCGGAAGCGGCTTGTCCGAGCTGGCCGGACAGGGCGTGGAGTCTCTTGCGCAGCTTTTGGAGGAACTGCTGTGCGGCTGGAACGTCAACGCCGTGCTGCGCGCGCTGCTCACCGACGGCCTTGTGCGCGGCGTGGGCAGCGTCGTTTCCTTCCTGCCGACGATCGCCGTTCTGTTTACGCTGCTTTCGATTTTGGAGGACAGCGGCTATCTGGCGCGCGCCGCTTTCATCACCGACCGCGCGCTCGGCCGGCTCGGCCTTTCCGGCAGCTCGTTCGCGCCGCTGCTGCTCGGCTTCGGCTGTACGGTGCCGGCCGTGATGGCCGCCCGCACCGTGCCGGACGCCCGCAGCCGGCGGCTGACCGTTCTCCTGCTGCCGTTTGTCTCCTGCAGCGCCAAGCTGCCGGTGCTGACGCTGTTCGCCGCGGCGTTTTTCCGCCGTCCCGCGCTTGCGCTGCTTCTGCTTTATGCGGCGAGCATCGCCGTCGGGCTTCTTGCCGCGCAGGTCTTGAAAAAGACGCTTTTCCGCACCGCCGATTCGCCGTTCCTTATGGAGCTGCCGCCTTATCGGCTGCCGACCCTGCGGACGACGATGCAGTACATCCGCCGCCGGATCGGCGATTTTATACGCAAGGCGTTTTCGGTCATCCTGCTCGCCTCGCTCGCCGTGTGGTTTTTGCAGAGCTTTGATTTCCGGCTTCGGCTGGCTGCGTCGCCGGCGGACAGCATGCTGGCGGACATCGGCAGCGCGCTTTCGGTGCTGTTCGCGCCGCTCGGCTGGCGCGACTGGCGGCTGACCGCCGCGCTGCTCACCGGCCTGACGGCGAAGGAGGCTGTGCTCAGCACGCTGGCCGTGCTGACGGGCGCGGAGGGCGGGACGGCCGTCGCCGCGCTGTTCGCGTCCCCGCAGGCCGCCGCCGCGTTCTGTGTGTTCGTGCTGCTGTATCCGCCCTGCGTCGCCGCGATGGCCGCTGTCCGGCGGGAAACGAGCCGCAGGTTTGCATCCGCGCTGTTTGTGTTCCAGACCGCCGTTGCGTATTTCTGCGCGCTGGCGGTGTACCGTGTGGGGTGCTGGCTCGCATAAGCAATGGAGCGGCGAATCGTGGATGGGATGGGGTAATAAAAAGAGAACCGTGCAATGCACGGTTCTCTTTTTGTTGTTCGCGCGGGCCGCGTCAGCGGTCACGCGGAAGTTTTAAGACTTACGCTCTCTTGCGGATGATCACGGCAGAGCCGATCACAGCAGCAACGGCCAGAACGATGATGGCAGCGAGGCCAAAATCGGAGGTCGAAGGCGTAGAGGACGAATCAACAGGAGCGCTCGAAGAAACGTCAACGGATTCGTCAGTGGACGTATCGGTCACGCCGACCTTGATGGTAGCGTCAGCAGTGCCGGCATCCAGAGCGGTGGACAGATCATCGGCCTGATTCTCAAGCGTGACATCGATCTTCTCGGCAAGGTCTTCGTCATAGGAAATCCAAACCTTCAGATCGTCGCCGTCCTTCGCGTCGTCCGCAATCTTGAACGGAATCGTCAGAACGAGCTCGCCGTTGGCAGCGCCCGCGCTGGCAGAACCGAAGCAGAGGTAATACGCATTGTCGTCCGCCAGATATTCGCCGCCCGTGCTTTCCCAAGCGTCCTTGCCGGCAGCGGTCTGCGGAGCGGTGGTAGCGAACTCGAAGAAGGGATCCAGTTCGTCAGCGGGTTCCGTGGTAACAGGAACCAGATTGTCGCTGAAGTTCACGAACATGGAGAACAGACCCAGCTTCACATCGTCGGCCAGACCCTTCAGAGTGATGGTAACATCAATCTCATCACCGGCCTTTTTGCCTTCGGGAATCACGATGTCCCAGCCGAAATCGGCTTCGACAACGTCAGCAACGGAGATGTCGGCCAGTTTGGTGCTTGCATAAACCGCCGTGGCTTGCCACGGAGCATTCGCGTTAATATTTTCTGCGGGCTGCTCGTAGGAAGGATAGTGCAGGCAGTTGTAAGCGTCCACAGTCTCGGTTTCGCCTTCTTCGCCGCCTTCAACAGCAACTTCCTTGGTACCGGCGTTCGGGGCAGACAGAGAGAGGATGTACTTGAAATCACCCGTGATGCCCACCGCAGTAAGCGGAATGGCGATCTCAATCGAATAGGAGTCGTCCGCTTTCACATTCTTGTACTGGATGGAAGCGATCTGCTCCTCCGTCAGATTGTCGGCGCGGGAAATGAGGGTGGAAAAATCGTCTTTGTGACCGAAATCGATCAGGTAATCTCTCGTGCCGTCGGCATTGCTGTCGAGCCACAAGCGAAGGTTGGTCGCGCTCGTTTGATAGTCGATTTCAGTGTCGGAGCCCGACTTCAGAGTTTCGACCCAAGCGGGGGCAACGGGGCTCTTGATCGCGATGTACAGGTTGGTTTCATCGGCTGCAAGCTGGAAATCATACTTGTAGGTATCTTTTCCGCCTACGCCCTGGAAAGTGCCCGTGGTGGTGTCAACAGTGGTCCAGCCGTCGGCGGCCCAGCCGTTGTCGTCCAGCTTTCCGTCGACCGTAATGGTTCCGGGGGTGGACTTCGCAAGCGAAGTCAGCGCGAAGCAGGAAACTGCCATCGCAAGAACCAGGGCGACAGAAAGGACTTTTTTGAATGTACGCATGGTTTTACATTCCTTTCTTCCTATGTTTGTTTTTAGTCGGAAAAGACCCGGCGGCCACCGCCGCACGGCTGTTTTTGCAGCTGCAGCTTATGACCTCAAAAACCACCGCAGCAGCAATGCCGAACCCGGCCTTCTCCGCTTGTGAACATAATATCATAAAACGCCGAAATTGTCAATATCCAATTTGTAGTTGCCCGAACTTTTGCGCAAAATGTATAAACGAGGGAAACGAAGCCGAGATTTCGTTCCCCACATTCCTGATATTCCCGGCCGCGACAGCCTTCCCCAAGGCCGGCCGCCGGACCTTTCCGCAGGCGCGATACGCGCTCAGCGCAGCCGGCCCAGCCGCGAGCTGACGTCGAACACCGGCGTTTCGTTTATGGGAAGCTGCGTGACCGGGCAGGTGACCGCATAGTGGTACTCCCCGCGGCTGCCGCCGCGGAAGGTGATTTGCGAAACGTCCGCGTCCGCGTCGTACAGCGTTTTCAGATATTTCTCCACCCGCTTGAAAAACTCGGCGAGCGTGACGTCGTTGGAGATATACACCTCAAAATAAGCGCGCGCCGAATAGTCGGCCTGCGCGTCGGCCAGTGTGACAAGCCCGTCGGGGAAGCGGCTGATGCCCGCCGGGACGACGGTATAGCCCTCGGAGGGGTACGCCGCGCGCAGCGCCTGGACCAGCTCGAGCCGCATATCCTCGAGCAGCCTGCTTTCGGCGTACGACAGGTAGGCGTCGCGGACAAGGCCGCCGCGCAGCGCGATGGGATACGCGCCGGTCGGGTCGTCCTCCGCGTGCAGGTCCAGCCGGTATTCGCCGCTTTTGCGGTCATAATAGACGGGGGAGGCGGCAAATTCGTCCGCCGCATAGGTGGAGTTGACATAATCCGACAGCGTTTCGCCGGCGGAAAAGGCGGAAAACGGGCTGCCGGCGAAGAACAGCGAGAGGCAGACCGCGGCCGCGGCGGGCAGCAGCGCAAGGAGGACGTTCTTCGCCGTCCTGCGCCGCAGCAGCGTCAGGCAGAGGCAGCAAAGCGCGCTTATCGCCGCGCAGGCGAGCGCGAACAGCAGGTTGTCCGTCACCGTGCGCACAAAGGCGGAATGGAAAAAGTAGCCGAACAGCGCGAACAGGCCGGCCTTGATGCGCCAGTCGAGCCGCAGCGGCGCGCAGAGCGCCGCAGAGACGACGGCCAGAAACAGCGCAGACACCGGCCCGCGGTAGGGGACGAAGAAATACGCGCCCGCGGCAGCCAGCAGGCCGGCGGCGACGAGGCGGGGGTAGAACGGGTCTATTTTGATGCGCTTTTCGGACGAAGGCTTGTTTTCGGTCATAGAATGTATCCCTCCATAGTCGGCGTCAGGGCTTGCCGGCGCCGTCGAAATAGTGCGGGTTTGTCATACGGATGAGCAGGTCGGTGTCGTCGTCCTTCTGCGCGCGGTTGTTGCGGGTGTGGCCGCATTTGACGCATTTGTGCGTGATGACGAAGCCCCGCTTCGCGTCGGTCGTCACGGCGATCGGGCGCATCAGGCCCCGGCAGCCGCTCGCACGGTCGCCGGGCAGGACGTCGAGGTGCAGCGAGCAGAGACAGCGCGGACAGTGGTTGCGGGAGGAATACCCCAGCGGCGGCACGGCATAGCCGCAGTTGAGGCAGACGAAGGACGCGTCTTTTTTTTCAAACAGCGTGTTGGCGGAATCGCTCATAAGCCCAACGCCTTTCAAAATGCATAAAAGAATTTACAAAGTGTGCGTATTATTTCGGTACTGCATATATTATAATCAGCAAATGTGAAGATTTCAACAGGACGCGCCCCGCAAAGCGGACGCCGCAGGCGGATGTGCGCGCTTTTTGCAAATTCGGTGGAGTGAGGTGAGCTTTTTGGGCGCTGGAAAGGAAAAAAATTGCCGGCTGGGGACGGTCGGCGGTCAGGCCGTGATGGAAGGCGTGATGATGAAAAGCAGGGAAGGGGTCGCCATCGCCGTGCGGCGGATGGACGACAAGCGCATCGTCGTGCGGAAGAAGGACTACAAGCCGCTGAAGGAGAAGTGCGCGTTCTTCCGCATCCCCGTCATCCGCGGCATCGTCAATTTTGTCGATATGATGCGGCTGTCGCTGTCCACGATGACGGCGTCGGCCGATATGCTCGGTTTGGAGGAAGAGGGCGAGCCGTCGAAGTTTGAAAAGTGGCTGGATAAGCATTTCGGCAAGTCGATTATGGCCGTCGCCTCGGCGCTGGGCGTCGTTCTGGGCGTGGCGCTGGCGCTGCTGCTGTTTATGTATCTGCCCATTAAGGTCGTAGGGCTGGTCGAGCATTTCGCGGGCGACATCGGTTGGTGGCGCAATCTGGTCGAGGGCGGGGCCAAAATGCTGATTTTCGTGCTGTATCTGCTCGTCGTGAGTCTGATTCCCGACATCCGGCGTGTGTTCCAGTATCACGGCGCGGAGCACAAGAGCATTTTCTGCTACGAAAACGGGCTGGAACTGACGGTTGACAACGTCCGCAAGCAGCGCCGCTTCCATCCGCGCTGCGGCACGAGCTTTATGTTTGTCATTATCGCCATTTCGATTCTGGTCAATTCGCTGCTGACATGGGACACGGTCTGGATGCGGCTGCTGATGAAGCTGCTGCTGCTGCCCGTCGTCGTCGGCGTGGGCTACGAGTATATCATGTACGCCGGCAAGCACGACAACGTGGTCACGCGCATTTTCTCGGCGCCCGGTCTGTGGATGCAGCGCATCACGACCAAGGAGCCGGACGACGAGATGATGGAGGTCGCCATCGTTTCCATCAAGTCGGCGCTGCCGAAGGAATTCGCCGACTTTGACGTCCCGCTGGAGGAAAAGGTGCTCGCCGAACCCGTCGCGGGCGCCGGGGAGGCTGCGGAATGACGGTCGGGGAATTCCGCCGCGCCTGCGCGTCGCAGATTGCGGCCTTCGCGCCCGACGAAGCGTCCGTGCTCTGCGACATCCTGCTCGCGCATGTCCTCGGCTGCGACCGCAGCGCGCTGCTGCTGTCGCTCGACCGCAAGCTGGAGGAGGCGGACGCGCGGCGGATGGCCGAGGCCGTCAGCGAGCTGTCGCTCGGCGTGCCGGTGCAGTATATTGTCGGTTCGTGCTGGTTCTATAACCGCGAAATCAAGGTCGGGCGCGGCTGCTTTATTCCGCGCGGGGACACCGAGTTTCTCGCCGCCGCCGCCGTGGCCGCGCTGCCCGAGGGGGGCAGCTTTGCCGACCTGTGCAGCGGAAGCGGGTGCGTCGCCGCCGCAATCGCCTCGACGCTCAAGCCGAAAAAGGGCTATGCGCTTGAGCTGTCCCGCAAGGCGCTGGCGTACACGGAGGAAAATCTGAAGGATTTTGACAACGTCGCTGTCCGCCGCTTCGACGTGCTCGACGAGGAGGACTATCTCGCGCTCGCCGCCGAATTGGACGGCGGGGTGGACGTGCTTGTTTCCAATCCGCCCTATATTCCGACCGACGACATCGCCGCGCTCGACGTGCAGGTGCATTACGAGCCGGAAAATGCGCTCGACGGCGGCGAGGACGGGCTGCGCTATTATCGCGAGATCGTCCGCAACGCGCCGCTGATCCTCAAGCGGGGCGGCACAATTTTGTTCGAGGTGGGTATCCGCCAGTCGGACGACGTGCGGAAAATCCTTGCGGATGCGGGCTATTCCACCGCCTGCATCAAGGACGATCAGAAAATCGAGCGCGTCGTTTTGGGAAAAAAAGATTGACAACGGCAAAAAAGCGTACTATTATATTTATAATAGTCGTTTTTTTGTTTGCCGGCGGCCGGGCCGGCGGGAAGGAGTGCGGCGGACGCCGCGGCTGGGGATGGAGCGGATCACGTCAAGGACAAATGAAACCGTCAAAGCCGTCGTGCGGCTGCGGGAGCGCGCAGAACGCGCGCGCCGGCGGCTGTTTTTCTGCGAGGGCGTCCATCTGGCGGAGGAATTCCTGCGCCACGGCCGTCCGGTGGAACGCGTCTTTGCGACCGACGCGGCGCTGGAATCGCACGGCGCGCTGCTGGCCGGCTTCGGCGACAGGGTGACGCTCGTCACGCCCGAGGTCTACGGCAAGCTGTCGGAGGAAAAGGCGCCGCAGGGCATCCTGCTCGTCGCGCCATGGCCGGAGAATGTGTCCGGCCGCAAGCCCTCGGCCAAGCGCCGCAGCATCCTGCTCGACGGCGTGCGCGACCCCGGCAACGTCGGCACGGTCATCCGCACCGCGGCCGCGCTGGGGATCGGCCGCGTCGTCCTCAGCCGCGACTGCGCCGACGTGCTTGCCTGCAAGACGGTGCGCGCGTCGATGGGCGCGGTTTTGTGTACGGACATCCTGCTTGCCGACGATTTGGCGGCCGAGGTCCGCGCCGTTGCCGCCGCTGGCGGCGCGGTCTTTGCCGCGATGCTTTCCGAGGGGGCGGCCGACCTCTCTGCCGGCGGGCTGCCGGCGGATTTTTCTGTCGTCATCGGCAACGAGGGGCAGGGCGTGCGTCCGGACGTCGCCGCGGCCTGCACCGGCTGCCTGCGCATACCGCAGACCGACCGTGCCGAAAGCCTCAACGCCGCCGTGGCCGCCGCGATTTTTATGTGGGAGATGAGAAAAGCGGATGAACCTGTTCCGTAAGCTGGCCAATCGAACGACGCCGATTGACGAGACCGCCCTGCACTATATATGGCTGTCTCTCGCGTGCGGCTTCGCGTCCGCTTCGGCGCGCGAGCTGATCTCGGCGTATCACGGCGCGGGCGCCGTTTATGCGCAGGAGGATTTTTCGGACCGCGCCGGACTCTCCGACGCCTTGCGGAAGCGCCTGCTGGAGAAGGATCTGACCGACGCGCGGGAAATCTACAAAGCCTGCCGCGAGAAGGACGTCGGCATCCTCACCTATGAGAGCGACCTCTATCCCTCCCGCCTGCGCACGCTCACGAACCCGCCCGCCGTACTCTACTACCGCGGGCGCATCACCAATCTGGACTGCGAGCCTTGCGTCGCCGTCGTCGGTACGCGCAGCGTGTCGCGCTACGGGGAGGAGGTTACCGACTGGTTCGGGTACGAGCTGGCCAAAAGCGGCGCGTTCGTCGTCAGCGGACTCGCCAAGGGCGCGGACGGCATCGCGCATCGGGCCGCGCTGCGCGCCGGCGGCAGCACCGTCGCCGTGCTCGGCACCGCCATCGACCGCGTGTATCCCGTGCAGAACGAGAGCCTGTTTTCCGAAATCGAATCCAAGGGCCTGATTCTGAGCGAATACTATCCCGGCTGTACAACGAGCGGCGCCTCGTTTCCCGAACGCAACCGCATCATCAGCGGCATCAGCCTGTGCACCGTCGTCACCGAGGCGGGAATGACCAGCGGCGCGCTTATCACCGCCCGCAGCGCCATCGCGCAGAACCGCGACGTGTACGCCGTTCCCGGCAGTATTTTCGTGCCGGGCAGCGACGGGACGAATCATCTCATCCGCGGCGGCGTGGAGTGCGTGACCTGTCCGGCGCAGGTACTCGAAAAATACGCCTCGTATTACCCGACCAGACTGCGCATCACGCCGCGCTCGTATGCGTATGAGCGCCGCGCTGCGCGCGAGGAACGCACGCAGCCGCTGCCCACGCGTCCGCCGGCCGTCACTGCGGCGCCCGACGGCCTGTCGGCAGGCGAAAAGCGGGTCTACGACTGCATCGCCGCCGCAGCCAACGGTCTGGTGCTGGATGAAATCGCAGCTGCGCTCAAGCTGCCGCCTTCACAGGTGATGCCGCTTTTGTCCAATTTGGAAATTCAGGAGTATATTCGGTCCGCCGAGGGCGGAAAATATCTCAAAGCCTGATACCCGATTATAGAATAGATTATAGATATGAACAAAGCCGGCGACGCGCCGGACGGAAAGGTATGAAGCATTACGATGAGCACGACAACACTCGTTATCGTGGAGTCGCCCACGAAGGTGCCCACCATCAAGGGCTTTCTCGGAAAGGGCTACAAGGTGGTTTCCTCCAAGGGACATGTCCGGGATCTGCCCAAAAGCAAGCTCGGCATCGACGTCGAGCATGATTTTGAGCCGAAATACATCAACATCCGCGGGAAGGGCGAACTGATCAACGCCTTGAAAAAGGAAGCCAAGAACGCCTCCAAGGTCCTTCTGGCGACCGACCCCGACCGCGAGGGCGAGGCCATAAGCTGGCATCTCGCCGCCGTACTCGGGCTGGATTCGGAAAAGGCGCAGCGCATCACCTTCAACGAGCTGACCAAAAACACCGTGAAGGAGGCCATCCGGCACCCGCGCGATCTGGATATGAATCTGGTCAATTCGCAACAGACCCGCCGCATTCTCGACCGCCTCGTCGGCTATAAAATCAGCCCCTTCCTCTGGAAAAAAATCAAAAGCGGCCTCTCCGCAGGCCGCGTGCAGTCGGTCGCCACGCGGATGATCGTCGAGCGCGAGGAGGAAATCGAGGCGTTTGTTTCCGAGGAATACTGGACCATCGCCGCCAAGCTGTTCAAGGCGTCCGGCGAGTCCTTCGCCGCCAAGTTCTACGGCACGCCCGAGAAGAAGCTCCCCATCGCCGACGGCGAGCAGGCCGCCCGGATTGTCGCTGAGCTGAAAGACGCGTCGTTCGCGGTCAGCGGCATCAAGAACGCCGTCAAGCGCCGCAAGCCGATGCCGCCGTTCACCACCTCCACCCTGCAGCAGGAGGCCAACCGCAGGCTCGGCTTCCCGTCGCAGCGCACGATGATGGTTGCGCAGGAGCTCTATGAGGGCGTCAACCTCGGCGAACGCACCGCGCACGGCCTGATCACCTATATGCGTACCGACTCGCTGCGCATCTCCGAGGAGGCGCAGGCCGCGGCGGGCGCGCTGATTAAGGAGAAATTCGGCCCCGAATACTGCCCCAAGACCCCGAACGTGTATAAATCCAAGGCCGGCGCGCAGGACGCGCACGAGGCCATTCGTCCCTCCGACCCCTCCATCCTGCCGGACGCGGTCAAGGGCAAGCTCTCCAACGACCAGTTCAAGCTCTATAAGCTCATCTGGGAGCGCTTTATGGCCAGCCAGATGAAAAATGCCGAGCTGGACACCGTCTCCGTGGACATCGCCGCCGGAAAGTACCTTTTCCGCGCCAGCGGCTATACCGTCAAATTCCCGGGCTTTATGGTGCTGTACGATACCGTCCGCGACAACGAGGAGGAGGACGATAAGCCGCTCGAGCTGCCGCCGCTGACCGTCGGCGAGCCGCTGAAGGCCGAGGAAATCCTCCCCGCGCAGCATTTCACGCAGCCGCCTCCCCGCTTCACGGAGGGTTCGCTGGTCAAGATGCTCGAGGAAAAGGGCGTCGGCCGTCCCTCCACCTTCCCCTCCACCATCACCACCATCATCGCGCGCGGCTACGTCCGCCGCAATGGCAAGCTGCTCGAGCCGACCGAGCTCGGCCGGCTGACGACCAAGCTGATGAAGGATTCCTTCCCCGAAATCATCGACTACGGCTTCACCGCCAAAATGGAGGACGATCTGGATAAGATTGAGAACGGGCAGGCCGAATACCTCAGCGTGCTGCGGGATTTTTATACGGATTTCGAGAAAGAACTGAAGGAGGCCGACGAAAAGCTCGATAAGCTGGAGTATGTCAAGCCCGTCGAGGTCACCGACATCATCTGCGACAAATGCGGCGCCAATATGGTCATCCGCGAGGGACGGTACGGCAAATTCGCCGCCTGCCCCAACTTCCCCAAATGCCGCAACACCCGCCGCCTCAACGACGATGCTACCGCCGCCGAGGGCGCGGAGGAGGTGCTCGCCGACGAAAAATGCCCGGTCTGCGGGTCGGATATGATTCTCAAAAAGGGCGCCTACGGCAGCTTTTACGCCTGCCGGAACTACCCCGACTGCAAAACGACCAAGCCCTATTATAAGGATACCGGCGTCGCCTGCCCGCAGTGCGGCAAGCGCATCCTCGTTAAGCAGAGCCGCAGCCGCAAGACCTTCTATTCCTGCGAGGACTATCCCAACTGCAAGTTCTCGGTCTGGGACGTGCCGCAGCAGATGAAATGCCCGCGCTGCGGCGGTCTGGTGCTGAAAAAGAAGAATAAGGAGCACTATTACTGCTACAACGAAGCATGCGGCTGGAGTGAGACCAAATGAGCCATAGGATCATCGTCGACGTGATGGGGGCCGACAACGGCAGCGGCGTCGTCATCCGCGGCGCCGTGGCGGGCGCGCGCCGGGCGGGCGCGTCGCTGCTGCTGGTCGGCAGCCGCGCCGTTATAGAGAACGAGCTTGCGGACGTGAAAACAAAGGGGCTGGATATCCAAATCGAGCACGCCGACACCGTCGTTCAGATGGATGACCAGCCCGGCGTCGTGATGAAGGAAAAGAGCGACAGCTCAATGGCGCTCGCCGTCCGTCTGCTCAAGGAGGGACGCGGCGACGCGCTGATCTCCTGCGGCAACACCGGCGCGCTGTTCACCTGCGCCTCGCTGGTGGTCCGCCGCATCCGCGGCGTCCGCCGCGCGGTGCTGGCCGCCGTCGTCCCGCTGGACAATGCCTTCGTCATCTGCGATTCGGGCGCCAATACCGAGGCCACGCCCGAAATGCTCGTGCAGTTCGCCGCGATGGGCTCCATCTACGCGAAAAACCTGCTCGGCTATGAGTCCCCGCGCGTGGCGCTGCTGAACAACGGCAGCGAGGAAACCAAGGGCACGGAATTGCAGCAGAAGGCGTTCGAGCTGCTCCGGCAGACGAAGCTGAATTTCATCGGCAACTGCGAGGGCAGGGACCTGCCCGCCGATTTCTGCGACGTCGTCGTCTGCGACGGCTTTATCGGGAACATAGCGCTCAAAACCATCGAGGGCATGGGCAAGCTGGTCGGCCGTGTGCTGGAGCGCATTTTCAAAAAGAATCCGATTACGATGCTCGGCTACCTGTTTACCAAACGCAGCACCAACGCCGTCCGCAGGCAGCTTGACCATACTGAATACGGCGGCGCGCCTTTTCTGGGCATCAACGGTGTGGTCATCAAGGCGCACGGCAGCGCGAAGGAGAAAAGCGTGGCCGCCGCCGTCCGGCAGGCCGTGAGCTGCTGCGAAATGCGGCTGGTCGATAAGATCAGTGAGGAAATCGCCGCTTTGCGGAACGGCGGCGAAGGAAACGACGAACAGAAAGGATGATCCTCTTATGCCCGCAGCCATTGCCGGCGAGGAAAAATACCCCTATCCCGCCTCCGGATTGGAAAAGGCGATCGGCTATACCTTTCGCAATCAGGAGCTGCTGCTGAACGCGCTTCGGCACTCCTCCTATTCCAACGAAACGAAGAAGACGCAGAACGCCAGCAACGAGCGGCTGGAATTCCTCGGCGACTCGGTGCTGTCGGTGATCGTCTCGGACTATATCTATCGGAACTACGCGAGTCTCGACGAGGGCGACCTGACCAAGATCCGCGCCTCCGTCGTCTGCGAAAATTCGCTTGCCGCGCTGGCCGCCCGCCTTGAGCTCGGCTCGTATATGTATCTCGGCCACGGCGAGATCGTTACCCACGGCCGCAACCGCAAAAGCATCGTCGCCGACGCGTTCGAGGCGCTGCTGGCCGCCATCTATCTGGACGGCGGCATCGAGCGGGCGCGCGCGTTCCTCCTGCCGATGCTCGAGACCGCCATCGCCGAAAGCGCCAGCCGCGGCAGCGAGGACTATAAGTCCAAGCTGCAGAAAATCGTGCAGCAGACGCCCGAGGAGCTGCTCGAATACGAGCAAATCGGCGAGGAGGGGCCGCCGCACGACCGCATATTCACCTTTACCGTCAAGCTCAATTCCAACGTGCTCGGCACCGGCAGCGGCCGTTCCAAGCGCGAGGCCGAGCAGGCCGCCGCGCGCGAGGCGCTCGCGGGCATCCTCGCCAACTACCGCGGCTGGCGCAGATGCGAGATCATTCTGGTCTTCGACGCTTACAAGGTCAAGGGCAATCCCGGCTCGATGGAAAAGAAAAACGGCATCTACATCGTCTACACCAAGGAGGCGCAGACCGCCGACAGCTACATCGAGCGCGCGACCTACGACCTCGGCAAAAACCACCGCGTCCGCGTCGCCACGTCGGACAACATGGAGCAGGTCATCATCCTCGGTCACGGCGCGCTGCGCATCTCCGCCCGCGCGTTCGAGGAGGAGGTCGCCGAGGCCGAGGGGCAGATCAGCGACCTCATCGAGCGCTGGAACGTGCGGGACTTCGATCTGCGCCGCGTGCGCGCCACCGCGACCATCATTGGCAAAAAAGAAGAGAAAGGGTCCTGAGACCTTTTCTCTTTTTTTCCTTGACAAATACCCCATAGGGGTATATAGTGCAGATACCCCCAAGGGGTATATCGCTATCAGGGAGGCACGGTATATGGACCGATCGGAATGCTGCCGCTGCT
>OLWB01002112.1_pt1 | contig 16795 bp, 14 predicted proteins | sample 1673331 | NCBI WGS metagenome assembly OLWB01 (sample SAMEA3178943, study PRJEB25190) | human gut metagenome | biome: human gut; feature: human-associated habitat; material: faeces | place: Austria | collected 2013
TTTATAGCTTAATTTTATATTTTTACTGAAAAATTACATAAAATTGTTAAACTTTTCCATTGTTAAAACACACTTTACAATATTTTGACTTTTATTGTCAAAATTTCTGTAAAAAAAATGACGCCAATAATAGCAAAAAACCATCATCGGCGTAAGCATCAAAATAATAAACCCCCGTATGTCTCCATTCGGGGGCTTGATTTATATAATTATAGCATATAATTTATATTTTTCAAGTATTTTCTGTGTTATAACACATATTTTTTCATTATCTATATGTCATGTAGCACATTTTTATCTATTAAGGTAAGCATCGCAAGCCTTAGCTGCTTCTCTACCTTCGTGAATAGCCCATACAACAAGTGACTGACCTCTACGCATATCGCCAGCAACAAAGATACCCTTTGTACTTGTCTTGTGGTCTTCTTCATTAGCCTTAACATTACCTCTGTTATCAGTATCAAGAGAGAACTGCTTAATAAGAGTATCTTCCGGACCAGTAAAGCCCATTGCAATAAGAAGCAACTGGCAAGGCCATACCTTTTCACTACCCTTAACTTCGTGAGGTATCATTCTGCCATTTTCGTTTTTCCATTCTACCTTTACAGTATGAACTTCTTTAATGTTGCCCTTTTCATCTGGAACAACCTTCTTAACTGTTGTAAGGTATTCTCTAGGGTCTTTGCCAAACTTGAAGATAGATTCTTCCTGACCGTAATCTGTCTTCTTTACTCTTGGCCACTGTGGCCATGGGTTGCCGGCTGTTCTGCCTTCTGGAGCTTCCGGCATAATTTCAATCTGAGTTACACTCTTGCAACCGTGTCTGATAGAAGTTGCACAACAGTCAGTACCAGTATCACCACCACCAATGATGATAACGTCTTTACCTTCTGCACTGATGTAATTTCTATCCTTTAAGCCAGAGTCTAAAAGGCTCTTTGTATTAGCCTTAAGGAAATCAACAGCAAAGTGGATACCCTTTGTTTCTTCTCTGCCTTCTGCTACTAAATCTCTAGCCTTTGTAGCACCACAGCAAAGAACAACAGCATCAAATTCGCTCATAATCTTAGCAGCAGGATAGTTCTTGCCAATTTCAGTATTAGTAACAAATGTAATACCTTCTTTTTCAAGAATATCCACACGTCGCTGAACGATTTTCTTATCCAACTTCATATTAGGAATACCGTACATTAAAAGACCACCAATTCTGTCATTTCTTTCAAATACAGTAACCTTATGACCAAGCTGATTTAAAATGTCTGCACAAGCAAGACCTGAAGGACCAGAACCTACAACTGCAACTCTCTTTTCTGTAGACTTTTTAGGAATTCTAGGCTTAACCTTACCTTCCTTAAACATTGTATCAATAATATGAACTTCAATATTCTTTACAGTTACAGCCGGTTCATTCATACCTAATGTACAAGAACCTTCGCAAAGTGCAGGACAGACTCTACCTGTAAATTCAGGGAAGTTACTTGTCTTACAAAGTCTGTGGTATGCTTCTTCAATCTTACCGTGATAAACAAGGTCATTCCATTCTGGAATAAGGTTGTTAAGTGGGCAACCACCTACCAATCTGTCACCAGTGTGACAGAATGGTACACCACAGTTCATACATCTAGCACCCTGTGTCTGAAGGTCTTCAAGGCTACAATGAGTGTGAAATTCTTCCCAATCCTTCATTCTTACCTCAGGTTCTCTATCCTGAGGTAATTTTCTTTCATATTCCATAAAACCGGTTGGCTTACCCATTTACAGCACTCCTTTCAGTCTTTGTAGCAGCTGGAGCAGTATGACTTACAAGTCTGAAAGCATCTAATCTAGCTTCTTCATCTGTCATACCAGCAGCCTTACACTTTTCAATTTCTGTAATCATTTCCTTATAAGCCTGAGGAATAACCTTTACAAACTTCTTGTATTCTGTATCCCAGTTTTCAAGTATTGCCTTAGCTCTCTTAGAATTTGTATATTTAAAGTGATTTTCAATTAACTTCTTTAATTCTGCAATATCCTTATCTTCTACCATTTCTTCAAGTAAAAGACCATTCTTGTTGCATCTTGATCCAAACTGACCGTCTTCGTTGTATACGTAAGCTATACCACCACTCATACCGGCACCAAAGTTGATACCTGTCTTACCAAGTACAGCAACTCTACCACCAGTCATATATTCACAGCCGTGGTGACCGATACCTTCTACTACAGCAGAAATACCAGAGTTTCTTACACAGAATCTTTCACCTGCCATACCATTGATATATGCTTCACCATCAATAGCACCATAGAATGCTACGTTACCAATAATAACATTATCTTCTGCTACAAACTTAGCGTCCTTAGGAGGAACAACTATAATCTTACCACCTGAAAGACCCTTACCAATGTAGTCATTAGAATCGCCGTAAAGCTTCATTGTAACACCGTGGTTCTGGAATGCACCAAAACTCTGACCAGCTGAACCAACAAATTCAAGGTTGATTGTATCTTCTGGAAGACCTTCAACACCGTAAACCTTAGTGATTTCGCTTGAAAGAATAGTACCACAAACTCTGTCAGTATTAGAAATACCGAGAGATGCACTAATCTTCTTACCATTCTTAATAGCTGGCTGACAAAGTCTTACAATAGCATTTACATCGAGACACTTTTCAAGTTCGTGGTCCTGCTTAACGTTGAAGTATCTTTCATAATCGTTAGAGCAAATCTTTGGCTGATAAAGCATACCAGCAAGGTCAACATTCTTAGCCTTCCAGTTGTTGATATTCTTTCTAGGAGAAAGTTTTTCAACATGACCAACCATTTCGTTAATGCTCTTAACGCCAATCTTAGCCATCCATTCTCTTAAATCCTGAGCAATAAATCTCATGAAGTTTTCAACATATTCTGGCTTACCCTTGAACTTAGCTCTTAATTCTGGGTTCTGAGTAGCAACGCCAACTGGACAAGTATCAAGGTTACAAACTCTCATCATTACACAGCCCATAGTAATAAGTGGACCAGTAGCAAAACCGAATTCTTCAGCACCTAAAAGACAAGCAACAGCTACATCTCTACCAGTTAATAACTTACCGTCTGTTTCAATAACAACTCTGTTTCTAAGGTTGTTCATAAGAAGTGCCTGATGAGTTTCAGCAACACCTAATTCCCAAGGAAGACCTGCGTGACGGATACCTGTTCTTGGAGCAGCACCTGTACCACCGTCATAACCACTGATTAAGATAACATCTGCTCTACCCTTAGCAACACCAACTGCAATAGTACCAACACCTGCTTCAGAAACAAGCTTTACAGAAATTCTTGCATCTCTGTTGGCATTCTTACAATCGTGAATAAGCTGTGCTAAATCTTCGATTGAGTAAATATCGTGGTGTGGTGGAGGAGAAATAAGGCTTACACCTGGAGTTGAGTTTCTAGCTTTAGCAATCCATGGGTAAACTTTCTTACCTGGTAAGTGACCACCTTCACCTGGCTTAGCACCCTGTGCCATCTTTATCTGAATTTCAACAGCATTCTGTAAGTAGTGGATTGTTACACCAAATCTACCACTGGCAACCTGCTTAATAGCTGAACGTCTTAAATCACCATTTTCATCTGGAGTAAATCTTTCAGCTTCTTCGCCACCTTCGCCAGAGTTAGACTTACCACCAAGTCTGTTCATAGCTATTGCCATACATTCGTGAGCTTCCTTAGAAATAGAACCGTAGCTCATTGCACCTGTCTTAAATCTCTTTACGATAGATTCTACAGATTCAACCTCGTCAATATTAATTGGCTTTTCAACTGTCTTAATATCAAGCATACCTCTAATTCTGAAAAGCTGTTGGCTTGTGTCGTTTTCCATAGCAGCAAACTCTTTGTAAAGTTTGTAATCGCCTTCACGACAAGCTCTCTGGAGAAGATAAATGCTCTTTGGATTGAACATATGACATTCGCCATCTTTTCTCCACTTGTAGTTACCACCTGCTTCAAGAGCATCAACCTTCTTTAATGGGTCAAATGCCTTTTCGTGACGTAACTGAGCTTCCTTATCAATCTGGTTAATATCAATACCACCGATTCTTGTTACAGTACCTGTGAAGTATTTGTCTACAACGCTTTCGCTAATACCAAGGGCTTCGAAAATCTGAGCACCCTGATAAGACTGTATTGTAGAAATACCCATCTTAGACATAATCTTTACGATACCACTTGTAACAACATTTCTGTAGATATTAACAGCCTCGTCAGCTGTTTTATCAAAGTATTTATTTTCAGCCATATCTGTTAATGTTTCATAAGCAAGATATGGATTAACTGCATTAACACCATAACCAAGGAGAACAGCAAAATGGTGTACTTCTCTTGGTTCACCGGTTTCAAGAATGATACTTGCATTCATTCTCTTACCATTTCTGATTAAGTGATGATGAACACCGGCACCGGCTAAAAGTGCAGGAATTGCACACTTGTTTTCATCTACACCCTTATCAGATAATACAATGATGTTGTAATCATTGTCCATAGCAATATCAACAGCCTCAAACATCTTATCAAGAGCAGTTTCAAGACCATTTTCTTCCTTTGGATTATATAACATAGAAATAGTAACTGCCTTAAAGTCATTATCCTTAATAGCCTTTAAGTCTGCTATTTCCTTGTTTGTAAGTATAGGAGAATTACATCTTATTCTCTTGCAGTTCTGAGGTTCTGCCTTTAATAAGTTCTTTTCTCCACCTAAATAAGTAATTGTACTTGTTACAATTTTTTCTCTTATTGCATCAATAGGAGGGTTTGTAACCTGTGCAAAAAGCTGCTGGAAGTAGTTGTATAAAAGCTGTGGCTTATCAGAAAGAACAGCAAGTGGAATATCTGTACCCATTGCATGAATAGGGTCTGTACCTGTTTCCACAATCTGCTTTAATGTCATATCAATATCTTCCCAAGTGTAGCCAAAGGCTTTCTGCTTAGTAAGAAGGTCAAGTTTGCTGTCAAAGTTATTTTCCTTGTTTACAAACAATGTTTCAAGCTCAATAAGTTTGTTCTGCATAAGCTCACCATAAGAATGAGATTCTGCATCTTTCTTAATCTGGTCAACAACATCTTCCCAATGGTAAACTCTGTTACCAGTTTTAATATTGTCAATATCAAGAAGATTTTCTTCAACCCACTTCTTGTATGGGTGCTGTTTAGCAATTTCGCCCTTTACTTCTTCATCAGGAATAATTCTGCCCTGCTTAGTATCAATAAGGAGCATCTTGCCCGGCTCAAGACGTTTCTTAGCAATAATGCTAGAATCATCAACATCAAGAACACCAACTTCAGAAGACAAAATAAGCATATCGTCCTTAGTTACATAGTATCTTGCTGGTCTTAAACCATTTCTATCAAGTGTTGCACCTACAACATCACCATCTGTAAATGCAATAGCTGCCGGACCGTCCCAAGGTTCGCCACAAGTAGAATTGTACTCATAGAAAGCTCTCTTGTCTGGGTCCATTGTTTCATCATTTTCCCAAGGTTCAGGAATAGCCATCATAACAGCCTGTGCCATTGGAATACCTGAAAGTGTAAGCATATTCAAGTAGTTATCAAGCATAGCTGAGTCTGAACCGTCTTCATTTATAACAGGATAAATCTTTTTAATATCATCGCCAAATGCGTCAGTTTCAAACATTTTCTGACGAGCATTTGTCCAGTTTACATTACCTCTGATAGTGTTAATTTCACCATTGTGGATAATGTATCTGTTAGGATGTGCTCTTTCCCAACTAGGGAATGTGTTAGTAGAGAAACGGCTATGTACAAGAGCAATAGCTGTTGTCATATCAAGGTCCATAAGGTCAAGATAGAAACGAGTTACCTGGTCTGGAGTAAGCATACCCTTGTATACAATAGTCTTTGCAGAAAGAGATGCAAAATAGAAATAGCTATCCCTTTCGCCTTCACAATATCTAATTTCTTTTTCTGAACGCTTTAATACTACAAAAAGCTTTCTTTCAAATGCCATACCGGCTTCTACATCTTCAGGACGCTTAATAAATACCTGAACAATGTGAGGCATAGCCTCTCTAGCTGATGCACCGATACATTCTGAATAAGTAGGAACTTCTCTGTAACCCAGATACTCCATACCTTCTTCTTCAATAATACCCTGTAACTTAGCAAGAGAATTCATTCTTGTATCAGTATCAGGAGATAAGAAAAGCATACCTACACCGTAGTCGCCTTCCTTTGGAAGATTAATGGAGTCGTTGTCACAGACTTTCTTCATAAACTTATGAGGAATTTGAATTAAGATACCAGCACCATCACCTGTATCAGGCTCACTACCGACACCACCTCTGTGTGCTAAGTTCTTGAGGATTTCAATAGCATCGTTTACAATGCTGTGAGACCTCTTACCCTTAATGTTTACAAGACAACCGATACCACAGTTGTCATGTTCAAAACGAGGGTCATATAAACCCTGCTTTTGTGGCAAACCATTCTGAATCACAAAACCAACCCTTTCTTAAATTAATATGCTATAAATATTTTTTGATATAAAAAGCGTCCGAAATGGTATAGTATCCCTATACATTTCAGACGCCTTTGCCTTTAACAACATAATACAACAACACCGCCTCAAATGCAAGTGTTTTTTCTAATTTTTTAAAATATTTTGCAATTTTTATTTATTTTATTAAGCAAAAGTCTTTTTCACTTAATAAAATAAAGATACAAATTTTTCTTATGTATTAAAAAATCATTATTTTTAAGTATTATACTATTTAAATTATCTTCTATTTATTTCATTTCACTTTAAGGGTTATTTTCACCTTGATTAAATTAAGTATAACTTATTTTAAAATGGTCAAAATATTAAACACCCTTAATTTTATTATAATTTAGTGCTCTTTTTTGTCAATAAAATTTTATCATTATTAACTAAAAAAATTAACAAAATTTTCATTGACATTTTTTACTGTTTATACTATACTCACCTTAATAAAAGGGAGTAGTTTGCAGATTTTTTCTGTATGCGTTATCGTCAGTACGATTTTTAATCCGGTGCGTATTTAATAGACAAGACTTTTATTGTATCACAGTAAATGGGGTATGATAAAATTCTTGTTTTTTTATTGCCCCAAAGACCTAACGAAAGGGGAATTTTTTATGATGTATTTATTGTTAATTGTAGGCTTTGTATTCCTTATAAAGGGAGCCGATTTGTTTGTAGAGGGTGCAGGTTCTTTGGCTCATTCTCTGAAAATACCTAGCATTATTATTGGACTTACTGTAATTGCTATGGGTACTTCTGCTCCTGAAACAGCCGTTAGTATTTCATCTTCATTACAGGGAGCAAATGAAATTGCTGTAGGAAATGTAGTAGGTTCTAATCTTTTTAATCTTCTTGTAGTAGTAGGTGTATGCTCAATTTTACACCCTATTAAAATTACAAAAGAAATTACCAAAAGGGATTTTCCATTTTCAATACTTGCAACTGTGGCTTTGGGAATTGCTCTTGTAAGTGGTTTGATTATTTCAGGTAGCCCTACTGTAAGCCGATTTGACGGCATATGTTTTATTGTTATTTTTGCAATTTATATTTTTATGCTTGTTCGTTCAGCAATGGCATCAAGAAAAAACTCTACTAATGAAGAAGTAGTTATACACAACCACTCTGTGCCTACTTCACTTATTTTTATTGCCATAGGACTTGCCGGTGTAATTATTGGTGGTAACCTTGTTGTAGACAATGCAACACTTATTGCTGAAGCCTTTGGTATGTCGCAGACACTTATTGGACTTACAATAGTTGCCATAGGTACTTCCCTCCCAGAACTGGTCACAAGTATTGTTGCATCTAAAAAAGGCGAAAACGATATGGCACTTGGCAATGTAATAGGTTCAAATATATTTAATTTGCTATTAGTTCTCGGTGTTGCCGGTACAGTTTCTCCAATACATTTGCCAAATATGGAGTCAGTTATAGACTGTGTCATTCTTCTTGTAGTCAGTTTACTTGTTTTCTTCATAATTAAAAGGACAAGTATCGTAGGTAAAAAAACCGGTGCTTTAATGGTTTTAATCTACATTGTTTACACAATTTATATTTTTTACAGAAATTATTTTATGTAGTAAGAAAATACAGAAAACTTAAAAATATTAAATATCATTTGTTTTTAAACCACAGTGTAAAGGTATAATTATTGTATTTTTTAGTTAATTCTGTTTAAACTTGACATCAAAAAACAATAGTATTAGAATATACACCAAAGCGAGGGTGCGATGTTTCTTTAGGGGAATGTCCGCCCTCTTTATCTATATAATTGGAGGCACTATTATGTATTACACATCATTTTTACCAGACTACAGCGTTGGAGAGGATTGTTATGACGCTGTGCCTAAAATTGCAAAACAATATGGAAAGACTGCCGTTGTCATAGGTGGTAAAACAGCTATGAGCAAGGCAAAGCCTTATCTTGATGAAGCTGTAAAGGACAGCGAAATAGAAATTATTGACTATGTATGGTACGGTGGCGATTCTTCTTACGAAAACGCTCAAATGTTAATAGATAACCCTGTTGTTCAAAAAGCCGATATGATTTTTGCAGTAGGTGGTGGTCGTGCTGTTGATACTTGTAAGGTAGTATTTACAAAACTTGACAAGCCATTTTTCACTTTCCCTACTGTTGCATCAAACTGTGCTGCTTGTACAGCAATAGCCGTTATATACAATTCTGACGGAACATTTAAGGAATATTTCTATCCTAAATGCCCATCATATCACACATTTATAAACACAAGAATTATTGCTGACTCACCTGATTCTCTTTTATGGGCAGGAATTGGCGATGCTCTTTCTAAGGAATATGAAGTTCTCTTTGCTACAAGAGCTGAAGAACTTTTCCACACTACACTTTTAGGTGCTCAGCTTTCAAAGGCTTGTACAGCTCCTTTAATTGACTTTGGTGCAAAGGCTCTTGAAGATTGTAAGGCTAATAAGGCATCATACGAACTTGAACAGGTTGCCCTTGATATTATTATCAGTACAGGTATTGTATCTAACCTTACTTCAGGTGGCGAAAAGTATTACTACAACAGCAGCCTTGGTCACGCCTTTTACTATGGCTCAACTGTTATTCCAAAGGCTGAAAAGCATCTTCACGGTGAAGTTGTTTCCTTTGGTGTTCTCTGTCTTTTAACTTACGACAATCAGCTTGAAGAAAGAGAAAGAATTATGAAGTTCCACAAAACTATTGGACTTCCAACTTGCCTTGCCGATATGGAAATAACTGAAGAAGATATTCCAGCTATTGTAGAAAAGGCATCAACTGTAAGAGAATGGACTTGCGTACCTTATGCAACTGATAAAGATAAATTTGCAAAAGCTATTCTTGAAACAGACAAGGTAGGCAAAACATTCTAAAACAAAATAATACGTCCCTTTTAAGTATCTTCCATTAATTTGGAAGGTACTTTTTTTATACCATAAATCTCCAATATTGGACTAAGAGTACAACAATTTTACAATTTACAATGCTAAACTATAAAAAAGACGAAAGGGAGGTAAAAATTATGTCTGAAAATGATAACAAAAACATTAACAATGAGGAAAATACAAATGTTAATGAAAACAATGAACCAAACACTGAAAATACTGTTAAACAACAGAGTGCTTCTAGTAATCCCCAACTACTAAGTAAGGAAGAAGATAGAAAGAAAAAAAGTGTAGAAATGCTGTTGATATTGTTGCCTATGGTCACCATAGTTCTCTTTATTTTCATTGGTTTAATTACTATGACCTGTACTTTTGGTCACAAATGGGGAGAAGATGCAACCTGCGAAACCCCTCAAATTTGTGAAAGATGTGGTGAAATTGGTGAACCTGCTTTAGGGCACGACTGGATTGATGCTACTTGTACTGAACCAAAAACTTGTTCTCGCTGTGGCAAAACAGACGGCGAACCTTTAGGTCATAAGATTGAAAATCCTACTGTAACAAAGGTAGCTACTTGTACAGAAGCCGGAGAAGAAACCGGTACTTGTTCTGTATGCCACCAAGACGTAACTGAAACTATACCTGCTACCGGACATAGCTTAGGTCAATGGGAAATAGGCACACAAGCTACTCTTAATTCAGCCGGAGAAAAAGTTCAAAAATGTACTGTATGTGGACAGATTATAAACAAAGATTCCTACGAACTTACATATGAGGAAAAACAAGCAATAAGAAAACAGCAACAAGCAGAACAAGAACGCCAAAAAAAGCAACAGGAACAACAGAAGTTAAAAAATTCTTATCCTATTACAATTTTATCACAGGATGTTACATATATGGATTACGATAATGAATATCGTTATAGTATAAAATTTAGAATAAAAAATAACAGTTCTACTGATGCACGCAGTATTACAGTAAGAGGTACATTATGTGACAGCAGTGGAGCAGAAATAACATCTGGAAAGGCATATATATTTGATTTACCAGCATCTCAATCGAAAGAAGCTGAAGTTCATGTTTGGGATTCAAGAAGTGGCTTACACTTTACAAACCTTGAAATTGTTAGTTAATAATAAAATTATTAATTTACACTTTTCATAAATCAGGAGGTACGACTTATGAATACAAAATTATTAGAAAACGAAACTTTAATCAGAGAAGGAAGTGCAACCTACTTTAACTCTCGTCTTGGAGCTCTTGGTTCAAGTGCAGGGGGCAAACTTTACTTAACCAATCAACGATTGTTATTTGAAGGTCATGGATTTAATATTGGACGAGAAGCCGTTGTACTATACATTAATGACATTATAAATTGTAACACAGGTTTTCCTAATACCTTAACAGTTCTCAATAACAGAAATGAAGAATACAAGTTTTCAGTATCTAAAAAGAAAGACTGGCAAAGTGATATAACTAAATTATTATGAGGTGATGATTATGTTAAAAAAAGTTAAAACAGCATTTGCTCTATTAATGGTTACACTTGTTTTATGCTCTTGTAACAACAGTGGAACAAGTTCCAATACCACTACACAGGCTGAAAATACTGTAAGCTATGAAGCCTTTGTAAAAGACGATGTAATGTACATAAGAGATGACAAAGGTAATGCCTATGAATACAATGACGGCATATATACTGATGACGATACAGGAGAAGAATACATATATGTTAACAGCCTTAATACCTTCGGTGGTAAAGTTGACGAAATACGTAAAGAATACAATTTAACTGCCGATGTTACCGATATGGATAAAAGAATGGAAGAAATAAATAAATTAGATGAAAAAAATACAGAACGCAAAGGTTATAGAATTCCTTTATCTCTTTTATATTTTGATTCCAATGCAAATCAATATTATTTTGAGGCAGATGTTCTTGGCAACAAAAATTATTACCCTGAAAACGGTATTTACTCATACTTCTATAATGAGGACCCTGAAAACTCTTATTATATTTTTGCCAAAGACGGTACAAGAATAAGTTTTAAAAGTATAGAAGATATAACAGAATAAAAAGGAGTGGTTTTTATGTTAAAGAAATTATCAGCAGTAATTTTAGCAACAGCAATGACAATAAGCTTTGGAGTAAATACTTTTGCTTACAGCAATATGTACTCATCTAACAGCAATATACCTGATTTTTCAGAAGTAACGAATGCACAGCTTCTACGTAAAAATTATGATTCAGGAGCTACTGTTTATCTATATTCAGTGCCTTTAAATGGTGACCCCAGCTGGCTTTACAAATACATAAAGACTTTAACTGACAATGGATATGAAGCATATGCAAGTGACTTTTTTACTGAAGGTAGAAGCAATATTGGCATAGGTCTATACAACGCAAGCAAAGGCTTATATGTAAATATGTTCATTTCCGAATACGGTGTAACTTTAATAATAGGTAAATAAAGACATAGGGACTAAATTCTAGTTTATGAATTTAGTCCCTATATTTGCCGTTTTACTGTTATTGTTTATGCCATCTTCTCTGTTATAACACCATTACTTGGTACATACAGAGTTGAATATTCATTACAGTATATAGAACCTTTATAATTGCCACCTACTTCAAACATACTTCCTGCTGATGTAGTTATTACTTCTTTATAAGTATAAAAACCTTTTTCAGAAGTATGTTCCACAAGTTTAAGGCTATTCCAATTGTGTACAATATAAGGTTCTGAACCGTTTCCGTAATCTACACTAACAGGATTACCTTCCTCATTAATAGATTGAGCAGCATCTGTAAAGTTTACAAAAATGTCTGTATTGCCGTCACCATTGTAATCGGTGAAAAATATATAGGCATTAAATCCGTGATTATTGGGGTTCTGGCAATTTTTAAGCTGTACATCTGAAAAGCTCATTGACAAACTGTTTTTATGCCCTAAATTATCACTTAAATTTACTGTTAAGTTTGAGTTATTTTTAATACACTCTACTGTAACATAGGCATTATTCATAGCTATACTACAGGTTTTGTGGGTTTCATTTTTAAGCATTTCCATACAATCTGCATTTGCCGGAGTTTTTAAACCACTGTAATAAAGTTTGGCATTTCCCGATTTTATTACATTTACATTTTTATAATTTACACTTTGTGGTTTGCTTGTTGTGCTTTTATTCTGCTGTACAGCTTTAGGCTGTGAATTTTGTGCAACAGCCTTGTTTTCTGTAGAAACTGTATTTTGAGATGAAACCTTTGTTGTTTGCTCCTCAGTTTGCAACACGGTAGTTGTCTGTGTAGCCGTTGTATATTCAGTAGTTGTATCAGCTATTGTAATGTCAGTAGTTGTTTGTTCTGTATGTAGTTCAACTTTATTATGGTTATTTTTAAGTACAATAATTAAAGCCAAAACAAAAATCAATGTTGTTACAACAGAAAAACTTATACCATATTTACTTATAATTACTGCCCTTTTCATTTCAGATACTGAATTGTATCTGTCTTTAGGGTCAAAAGATATAGATTTTGAAACAATCTTTTTCAAATTACATTTAATGTTGTTAGCTTTTATTAAAGCTTCTATTGTTTTACCTATAGAGTATATATCGGAGCGAAAATCTGTTTGCTGAAAGCCATATTGTTCCGGAGATGCAAAGCCTTTCGTACCGAACTGTGTAGTATCTGAATCCAAAATTTCAGAATGAAATCTGGCAATACCAAAATCTATTAAATATGCTCTGTAATCTCCAGTGATTATAATATTTGAAGGCTTTATATCTCTATGTATAATGTTGATACTGTGTAAGTCTTTTACACTTAACAAAAGTCTGTCTATTAATTTATACAAAATTGACTTTGTTAAATTAACAGAGTCTGCTGTATGACCTAAAATATATTCTTCTATGACAATGGTATTTTCACCGTCATAGAAAACTTCATAAATTTGAGGTGTATTTCTTACACCTTTATTTTTAATAGTGTTGAATAATTCTAACATATTAGAATTTTCATAAACTCTTTTAATATACAATTTATTGTCAAGAGAAGATTGAGTTAAATAAATATTACAGTTATTGCTAATATGTATTTTTTCTTTTTCCACATATAGTGACAGTTTATATTTATCTGTTTCTGTTAGCATTTTACACTCTCGCCTCCTTGCAGTAATTGTAAATTTATACTATAATTATATTTTGAAAGGAAGATAAAGTCAATGAAAAAGACAACTGATGAGTTGCTGAACCATATTAAAAATGTATTATCCATAGAAGATTTTTTAAAGGATAATAACGCCGAATATTTTAATATAACTGCTGACCAATACTTGAGAAAACTTCTCAATGAAAAGGATTTAAAAGTAAGTCAAATTTCTGTCAATTCTTGTCTTGGGGACTACGTCTATAAAGTTTTTAACGGAAGTAGAAAAGCTAATAGAGATGTTTATATAGCCATAGGAATAGCTATGAAACTTACATATAATGAATTACAGCTTTTACTAAGGCTGGCAAAATATTTAATGCTTGACCCTAGAGATAGGAGAGATTCTATCTTTCTTTACGCCATTTCAAAACAATTAACTGTAATGGAAACAAATGATATACTTTTTAATTGTGGTAATGAAATATTAGGTAAAATTTCAGAACACAAATAACATAGGAGGAATTGCCTTTGAAAAAAGTCTTATTTATAATAGGTATTTTCGTGCTTTTGAACTTAAACATTGTGTATGCAGCCAATGATTCAACAGCTGTTGTTGTAAACAATACTGCTATTGACAAAGGTGGCAAAATATTTAACGGCAAATTTTTAATTCCTGCCAGAAGTGCTTTTGAAGCAATGGGAGCTGACATAATATGGAACAACAACACAAAAGTCCTTACAGCTACAAAAAATAACTCAACTGTTTCTATAAAATTAGGCAGTAGTAAAATAACAGTAGACGGACTTGAAAAATCAATGGAACATATAACCGTTATATATGACGGTAATTTGCTTATGCCGGCAAAAAGTATAGATGGACTTTTTAACTATACATCTGCTTTTGATGAAGTAAATAATATTATGTTTTTCTCCCCTAAAAACTATACTTACATATGCTCTATTATGCCGTCTGTAGGTGTTCCAAAGGTAATAAAAAACATAAGTAGTGTTTATACTACCTATCCGGAAATTGTAAAAAATGCCCCAGCTGCTATTACTTTCCGTAATATAACAGGACTTATAGCAGATTATCCTGCAAATCCATTTCCTCAAGCCTCAAAAATATATAATGTATCCTGCAACAAAAGCAGTCATTTAATAAAAGACCTTGACGGAGATAATATTCCTAAGCTTATAATAAGCTACTCTGACAATAATGGAATAGCTGACGATTATATTGTCTATACTTGCAAAAACGGTAACATATATTATTGTGGAAACATAAGAAATGTCCTTGACTGTGGACCAAGTGATGAACTAAAATTTTATGACGGCTATTCAGGTGTATTTGTATATGACTATATAATAGGTGGCTATATGCAAGTAGTACTGAATAACACTACTCTTTCTCGTGGTACCAGCTATGTTCCTAGTAATAAATAAACCCAATTTAAAACAAAAAGGTATCTCCTTAATTATCGGGAGATACCTTTTATAGTTAATCGGAAAATATAAATACAATAACCTAATATTATCAAGCTATAAATTATATATACAGTGTATTTTCTTTTGGCTCACTACAAACCATTTTCAATTTTTCTGTAACAGCATTAACAATAGCACTGTTCAATTTTCTAGCATTTTCAGGACAGACAGCCACACACCTCATACAGCCTATGCACTTTTCCTTATCTGTTTCCTCCAGAGAAATAATAGCACCAACAGGACAGTTTTCAACACAGACACCACATTTTGTACAATTCTTATTTGCCCTAGGATAATCCGGCATAGTTCCAATTTCCTTATATGGATAATTGCCTACTACTTCAACACCAATTTTTCCACTTTCTATTTTCTTGTTTATTTTTTCTTTAAATATATTCAACTGTTCAATGTCACTTTTATTAGGTCTACCCTCTCCTATTGTGTTAGCAATAGAATGCTGAGCTATCGCCCCTATTCCTGCCACCACTTTAAAACCTATTTTTTCTGACGTATTCTTTAGTTCCAACAAAGCATCATCAAACTCTCTATTGCCATAAACAGCTACAACAACAGCTTTTGCACCATTACCCTTAATTTCACTTAATCTCTCAATGAATACCTGTGGAACTCTACCATAATATACCGGTGCAAGTATGTAACAGACATCTTCACTCTTAAAATTCAGCTCTTTTCCACTTAAAGTAAAATCAATTAAGTCATTACACAGTATTTCAGCAACTGTCTTTACTCCACCTGTAGGACTAAAATATATAGCCTTTTCTCCCATTGTATCTCCTCCTAAACAAATTTTTATCTTACTGGCTCGTAATCTATTTTAGAAACTTCATCCGTTGCTTCTAATTTAAAAATAACCGGTCTTAATCCATCATTGCAACTACAAATAGCAACCCCTGGCTTTTTTATCCAATCTCCATAGTAAAACACATCATTTCCTGCCCCATGTGCAAGTGCAAAAACATATTGATAAATAGCTTTCCAAGCCTCATCACACAATTCCTCCGGCTTTGAATAGTCTGCATAAAATACTTGACCTTCTTTTAACATTGGGCAGGCAGTAAGACCATCTACTCCATATTCTAAAGCTAAATCCTTATTAAACATAGTTTTCAATACCGTAATCTTTACTTTTTTCATAATTATCACTCTCCCTTTATATCTTTCATCATTTCCATAAAATGCCCCAAATTTCCTTTACCGGCAAATTTATCAATTTCAAAAAAGTTGCTTTCTACACCAATCCACAATAAAGGATTTTCGTCTCCATAAACATCCAATGCCTTTTCTAAATATCCAAAATAGACTTCCAATGTAAGGTCTTGTATAAAATAAATCGAATCAACAAGATGATGCAAAACAATATCCTTTGATGAAATTCCTGTTTCCTCAAAAAGTTCTCTGTAAGCTGCATTTTCACTACTTTCTCCTTTTTGAACTTTTCCACCAACAAAATTTAACTTTCCTTTGTAAGGGTCTTTTCGCCTTTGACACATCAAAACCTTATCTTTGTTTTTATTAAATACTATAACTAAATTTACTTTCATATTTTTATCTCCTTGCTTAACAGTATTATAGCATAAATCATATAAAACAAAAAAGACAACCCTAGAAAAATATTTCTAGGATTGTCTTAAAATCACTTAATTTTATACGGCTGTTCTGCCTTCATTGTAGCCGTGGTTTGCAAAATGCTTGTAGTATTCTGCATTGTTATCTCCAAAAGCATCTCTTAAATC
>OLWB01002116.1_pt1 | contig 16785 bp, 26 predicted proteins | sample 1673331 | NCBI WGS metagenome assembly OLWB01 (sample SAMEA3178943, study PRJEB25190) | human gut metagenome | biome: human gut; feature: human-associated habitat; material: faeces | place: Austria | collected 2013
TCAGCCGGTCGGCCTGGCTATATCCCGTATCGGGTATGGACCATATCCCAACAACGTAATTTATAAAAGTCATTGATAATGCGAAAGAATCATGCCAGAATGCAGGTGTGATGTGAAACGCCATTCAACAGATACCCCATCTTCTGATAAAGGAATGTTTAGAGAAAACCACATGCGATTATTTTTTCTTCTGTAGTTTCATATTTTTTACTTTCTGTTTTTAAATTATCTTTTCTTTGGATATCTTGCAATTCATATCTTTTTTCGTTTTCTACTATAGTCTTATCAATTGAATTATAATAATCTTGTGATACACTATAATCAACGCTTTTGCTCTTTTCTATAACATTTGGACTTGTTGCAAAACTAAAGCCTACATTTACCAATATTAATCCTGTAACTCCAAGTGCTAATAATATTTTCTTATTCATATTTCCTCCACTTCTATTTCAAGAAAAATCCTTGAAATACTAAATTTCTTAATTGTTCATTAACAAGAATTGTTAAACCAATAGATGTAAATATAAAAATTGCAACATAACAAATAAATTTTACAAGTCTTGTTATTGCTTCTAAAAGCAATGAAAAAAGATATACCTGATTATTAAGCATATCTGTTCTACTTACTTCTTCTTTTTTATTTTTTGATTTAATAAAAGTTCTTATTTTATCAAATATATCTTTAGTTTTATTTTCTTTCTTTATTACTTCAATTCGTTTCTTAAATTTTCTTGCATCATTCTTTTGTAATCCATTTTGACTTAATGCTATTAATAACTTTTGCTCTATTATATCAGTATCAAACTCATTTATTATGTTATAAAAACCTAGATCATATAGGTTAGTTAGTACTGCATTTTGTTCATCATAATTTGTTGCTAATATAATGACTCTTGTCTTTCCATATAATTTAGAAAAATTATATATACTTTCAATAATTTCTGTTTCAGTATTTTTTAATAAACTTAAGTCAACAATAAAATGCTTAATTAAATTAAAATTAACTTTTGTTTCCTTCATATATTGCTTTACATCTATCTCTTCATTCATAGAGCTTAATATCAATATATTTTTCATTTTACAGATTTTTTGTATTATTCCATTATTTTCTGTATTTGCAATATAACTAATCATCAGCTTCCCTCCTAGTCAAGCCATTGCTCTTCATATGGCACATTGTAAGTTACATTGTTCACCTGTAATTGTTGAACTTGGTTTTCTTCTTTATTTTCTTTTTTTATTCCCAACTTCCAATAGTTGTGATTTAATATACTAATCGTTACTAAAATTACAACTATAACTGAATATAGAATTACTTCTTTTTTCAATGATTTCTCCATTTTTACCTCCTATGTTTTACTAAATAAATATGGTGCGGGATCTATTTTTGATTTATCTGCTTTTCTAATTTCAAAGTGTACATGGTCTCCTGTTGAATTTCCTGTACTTCCTTGTGTTCCAAGAATCTGTCCTTCTGAAACTTGTTGTCCTACAGAAACACATATTGAATTATTTCTCATATGTGCATAAAAAGTATAAAATGTTTCTCCATTTTCATTTATATGTTTAACTTCAACACAATTTCCATATCCATTTTGCCATCCTGCCCAAGTTACTTCTCCTTTTTTAACACATAAAGCATGACTTCCTGTATTCCCAACTAAATCAATACCAGAATGAAAACTTCCTTGCTGTCCGTGTAATTGGATGTGTTCTATATCCAAATTTACTTGTTACGACTTTAAAGTTCTCGACTGGAGTTAGAAACTTTCCCTTATATTGAAATACTCCCATTTCAGATGAACTATTTTCAATTGAAGAACTTTCGGCTTGTGACTTTTGATGATTACTTGACAAATGAATTACATATTTTTCATAATATGTTGCACCAACTAGAACAATAAATAATACAATTCCAATTATTATTTTAAATTTAAATGATACAGGTTTCATTCAATCCTCCATCAATAATTCTCGTCAATTATTTTTCTCTCTTTATTTGGAATTTTTATTGTTGCAAAAATCTTTCTTGTACCTGCCGAAATTAAACAATTACCTTTCTGGGCATTATAAATTAAACTTTCTTCTTTTTTTGAAAGTCCAAAAGTTTTTACAATATCTCTTAAGTCTTGTCCATCTGATTTAAAAAATAATTTATATGTACTATTAGCTAATAGACTTTGACCATATAACTTAATTTTTTCATTTAAAAAGTCCTCTATTGATTGAGTTACTACAATAATACTAGAATTATACTTTCTTGCTCTCTTACTTATATTCCTTAAATATTCCAGTGTTTGTGTAATATTAGGGTCAATCAAAATATGGCATTCATCAGCAATTAGTATATCTTTTTCTTCTTTATTTCTACTTAGGATTTCCCACGCATAACTCATAATATTATAATACTGTGCTCTTTTATATTGTGCTTGAAATTCTTGCATATTTTTAGTATTAAATGCTGTTATTCTGCTATCTATTTTTAAATCAGTATAACCATTCCAAATTGTTGATGCCTGACCTACTGAAATTGGTCTTAATAAAGAAATTAGTTTTGTATATTCCTCTTTATTTTGTTTTTCATTTTTCTTAATTAAATACTCATACAAATCAGATAGTATTGGAAAATCTGTGCTTTTAAATTTTGAAATGTCAGTTTCTTTAGTAATTCCAAACTTCTGGTATAGTTCCTCTAAAACTAAATCAAGTACTGAAAATTCTAAATCTGTTAAACTTGGAAATAATATTTCAAAAAAAGTATGTAGAAATTGAAAATGCAAAGCTATTGCATTTAAATTTTCCTCATCATCCATATTTACTCTTATTTGTAGAGGATTTAATATTTGACCATTATTGCTTCCACCACAATTTACAATCTTTCCTTTTAAGTTTCTTACCAGAAAACTATACTCATCTTCAGCATCAATAATTAGAATTCTACTTCTAGGCAGTTCATTATAAATTAAATGCTTAATTGTTAAACTTTTCCCTGAACCTGAACTTCCAGTAACAACCATATTGCTATTTGTTCTGTCTGAATCTTTTTGCCACATATTAAAAATTATAATTCCACCATTTTGATTAATTCCAAAGTAATATCCTCTTTTATCTATAAAAGTATTTGTATTAAAAAGAAAACCTCCAGTAAAACTAGAAGTTAATATATTTCTTTTAAAGTATTCAGTTAATTGTGGTTGAATTGAAAACATTGGAGCTACTGACTTAATTCCTTCTTTTAACAAAAAATTTGTTATAGGTCTTATTTTAAGTTGTAACTTTTGAACTTCTCTTTCAACTTCTTTCGATTTTGTTATTAAATCCTTTTCTTCCTGTGCAAATACACATACATAAATTGTTAAATAAGATACTACTTCATTGTTATTAATCATTCTATTAATAATCTCTGATGCCTCTTGAACTTCAGCTTCACGCATTTGTTTTATTGATTCATTCTTTGCAACCTTAGAAAGGCTCGTTGCATCTCTAATTCTAGCATCTAAACTTTCTATTAATTGTGTATTATCTGTTGGCTCAATATTTATTGAATAAATTGCTCCTGTATTTTCAACAAGTTTGGCAAGCCAGCCTACCTCAACATTCGATGGATAGTGAACAATTGTATAAATTTTTGCAAATCTATCACCTAAATATAACTTGTTTTTTTCAAATTTTAATCCTCCGAATTGGAGTTACCAAGTTAGTCAAATCATAATTATTTTGTATTTTTTGTTTCAATATTTTCTTCCTTCTTTGATAGAGCTTCCTCAACTCTTCTTTTGGCAATTTCATAGTATTCTTTGTTTATCTCAAATCCTATAAACTGCCTATTTGTATTAATTGCACCTACAAGTGTTGTACCACTTCCACAAAAACAATCTAATACTACATCACCTTCTTTACTTGAATTTATAATATGATTTTCTACAAAATTAAGATTTTTTATTGTTGGATGACCATATTTCCTTTTATCAATTTGATTTACTCCTGATATGAAATACTTATGTTTTGTAAAATAATTTCCATATAACTTAACGCCTTTCTCTCTTGCAAATACAACATATTCTGTATCAGGCAAATAATTATTATTTATTAATGGGCTAGGATTTTGTTTATGCCAAGTTAGTATTTCATAATTACAACTTTTACTAATAAAGTAATCTAGTAAGTCTTTTACTTGTCTTTTAGAACAATATATATAAATATTTATCTTTTTCATCTTTGGCAATAATAAATCTAAAATTCGTAAATCAAATCCATTCTTCAATTCAATCAAATCGTTTGCATAATTATTAAATATCGATGTTTTTCTTACTTTATTCAGATTTAATAAATATGGTGGATCCATAACAACTAAATCTATGCTCTTATCATCTAATAATTTAATTCCATTGGCACAATCCATATTATAAACTTCATTTATTTTTAACATTAATCTCCTTTCCTTTAATTTGAACAATATTATCAGCATAATCTGTTCCTTCTGTTCTTGCGAACTCTGGAATTGTAAAACTTTTTATTAAAAAAATTATTTCTCTTTCATATAACAAGTCACTTCTATATCCACAATTTTTTAACCTGTTAATCCAGTTATTTGCTCTTTTCATTAGTTCATTTTCAATATTATCTTTATTAGAATCATATATCATTATATAAAATTCATTTTCGATTATATTTTTATTTTCTACTATTTCTGTTGTAGAAATAATTCTATTATTAATTATCTCAATTCCAACAGTATCATCAATTTTTCGTTTAAGCTCTTCTTGCTCTTCTATATGTTCAGAAATATCAACTGCTCTTGGTATAACTAAAATCTTATATGGCTGTTGCTCTTCACTAAATTCTATACTTGAAAAATTCATCTTTGATTCAAGTTCATCATCGGTTAAAAGTTCAATATTAATTGGCTCAACCTTAATAAACTGGATTACATGTCCATCTAGTGTATATAAAATACTTCCTTTAATGTCTTTTACATTTAAGAATTCATTAAGCGACTGGTCATTAGCAGTTACATCATTCCTTTTTTGGTATAATTTCTGGAATAACTTTATTATAAGAATCACCTCTTTCATATTTATAATTTTTTTGCATTATCCTAAATTTTATAATATTTTTAATTGTATCTACCATTGAAAAATTATTATTCCCCTTAATAAGTGAAATAACAGAAATTACAATTGCACCTATAACAACTAAAGTTGCTATTATTGTTTTATTTGTAATTTTATAATAAATAAAAGCAATAACTCCTGCTATTGCTCCAACTATTATAGTTTTAATTAATTCCTCCATTCCAAATCCAACAAAAAACTCTGTTTTTAATCGAATCTGTCTTGGAATTTTAATCATTTTCTTTTTATCTTCCATTTTCAGATTCACCTCCTTCAGTATGCTCTGAAGTAGAATTATTTTCTTTATTTTTTTCTTCTTCTTGCTTTTTCTTTTCGTTAAATTCATTCTTTAATCTTTGATATTCAGGATAAGTACAATCTCTTGAAAATATAAAACCATCCGAATCTCTATAATATTTAACATCAGCAAAGTATCCTTTAAAAGTCCCTTGGCTTTCAGAAAAAAGTCTTATAAAACTAACATTTTCTACAACTTTTCCAGTACTATAGAAACCTACAATGCTTACATCATCAAGCGAATCATTATCATTTAGTCCTGCAATTTTCTTGCCAGAATCTGTTACAACATACCACTTTCCATCAATATTTAATGTTTCTCTTCCTTGGCAATCTTTGTCTTTTAATTCTTCTATTGTAGATTTAGATTCTTTTTCATCTACAATTGCAATTTTATCTCCATAATATGATTTTGGAATATCAACAAGAGTTAAAGAAACCGTTATCAATATTGTTGCTAAAAGTAAATGTTTTGTTAATTTTAAATATCTTCCCTTTACTTCAGGTTCAACTGCAATTTTAACCATCAAAACCACAAATGCTATTCCTGCGATAGAGATTCCTATTATTTTTAATGAATTTATAATATTATTTAATGTATCCATTAATGTCCCCTTGGCAACAATGCTCTCATTGTTCTTACCGAATTTCCTAATGCTCTTAAAGGGCTTGCTGATGGTTTGACCATATATTTGCCCATTATAGCAGGAGTATTTACAGCTACAACTGCAATCGCTATACCATAAATCAGCTTATTAATCATAATAGTTGCTATTGAAATATTCAATAAAGTTAATTGTATAACTACCGTAAATGCCGTCATTAAAAAACTTCTAACATAGTCTGGAAATACACCTCCATCTGAATTCAGAAGTCCTATACAAGCAAATGGAATTGCTACTCTCATAACTAATAATTCAATACCTTTCATTATAAATTGACATATCAGTAACAGCCAACAAATAAGCATTACTAAACAAGCAACTGCTGTAAATATACCACCTTGAATGTTGTTTGAAAGTGCCTCTGCTAAATTTATTTTATTAACATCTACAACTCCCAAAATAGAATTTAAGAATTCCTCAACTACTCCTACACCAAGTGTGTATATTTCTCTAAAGCATAACATTACAATGACTGCTTTTAACATTCCAACAACTAACTGCATAGGATTTTGTTCATTGTCTCCGTTCTCGCATCAAAAAATAAGTTTTAATTGCTTTTGTAATAAAAACTATAACCAATAACGATGTAGCAAAATTAAAAACAATTTGGTAAATTTGATTGAAATCTATTCTTGCCTTCATAAACATAGTTCCTTCTGGTATATACATTAGTTCTCTTTCAATATAAAAAACTAAATTAAGCATACCATTAAATAATGAATTCAATGTTGATTCAGAACCACCTATGAAGTTCTGAATTAATTCTACAAGCATATCAGTCATTTAAATCACCATCCTTCTATTACGCTGGAGCTGTTCCAGTTTGTTGATAGAAACTTAAGATAGTGTTAATTACTGCTAAACCACAAGTTATTAAAATCATTGCCATTAATGTAGTTTTTATATTTTGAATATTTCTTCTTCTTTCGCCCTCATCATTTGTTTTTAGGCAATACACATAGTATATAAAATATCCTCCACAAATTGTTATGCCTATTCCTGTAAGCCAACTAATTATTGCATTAACTAGATTTTTTGTTCCAGTTACTAAAACACTATCATCTAGTGAAGCTCCTAATACAGTCTGACTTATAAAAGGACTAAAAAAAAGCATTACTCCTAGTAATACTTTTCCAACAACTTTTAAACTTTTTTTCATTCTTCCTTGTTCCTTTGGATTTTATCCTTAATAAAATCAATTTTATTTATTTTTACATTATCTTCTGTGCTTTCCCATATATCCCAAATCTTAATTTCTTGAATTGGTCTTTCTTTTCTCTTTAGTTCTCTACTAATTCTTAACTCTAGGTTTTCTTCTCTAGTTCCCATACCATTTAGTTTATTAAAATACATTTTTGAAATGTCAGGTATAGTTGTGATCGCTGGTGGCTTTCCCGCTAACATTACAATAGCATATGGATTTTCTATTTTTAGCACTTCATCTGGTGTTAAAAGTTTTCTAGAAATTAAACTCATACTACTACTTGTCTTATCAAATTTATTATTAGAATTACTGCTTTCACCATAACTTTGTGCTGTATATGTTCCGAAGTCTTTCTGAAATTTTAGTTGCAGTATCAACATTTCCTGTCTTTAAATAAATCAAAGCACAGTTATCAATTATATTTTGTGCTCCTTCTTTTCCATACTTTTCTTCAATTTGTGCAAAGCTCTGTAAACAAATAATAAATCTGATATTTCTGCCTCTAGAAACTGTTAACATACTTTGAAACGTGTCTATTTTAGTGAAATTTGCAAACTCGTCTAACACAAAGTTCATTCTAATTTGTAATTCACCACCATCTTGTCTACTTAACTCTACTAAACTTGTATAAATTTGTTGTACCAACAAACTAGCAAGTTTATGATATGTTTCTCTATCATCTGGTAGTAAAACATAAATTGCAGTTTTTTCTCTTGCAAATTGTCTTAAATCAAAATCTGATTTTTGTGTACAATTAGCAACATATTCATTAATAAACAATTGTAGTGTAGAAAGTGCTGCAGCCACAAAGCTCCCTCTAGTTTTACTTGGTGCAGTTCCGTGCAACAGCATAAAACTTTTTGATAGGATCGTTTGCATCTTTATTTGCCATATATGAATCAATTTGCATTTTCCCGTCTTTATTAATCTTAAACATTTCAGCTACAAAGTAATAAGCATTAGGCAATGTTTGAAGTTCTCTATTGCCTTTATTTTCAAGTATTACTGCCATTAGTGCTGTCTTAATTACAGACATTTCACCATTAGTCCATATTGGCTCTGTTTTATCATTTTTTTGCACTAAAATATTAACCATATCACTAACTAGACTTTCAGCTAAAGGTATATTGTCATCTTCTACTGCATTAATTATTATATCTAAATAGTTATACCAATTACTCTTTAAAAAGTTGATATAATCAAGCGCAATTACATTATACCCTAGCTCTTTTAATTTCTCTGCAGTATATAAATATAGCTCACCTTTAACATCTGAAATAAAAATATTTTCACCTGCTAATCCAAGCATTGTAATTGTTGGAATTATAATTGACCTACTTTTTCCAGAGCCTGAACTTCCAACTAATAATGTGTGAATATTATCTTTTATATAATAAACTCTATCTTTATTCCCTTTTCTTTCAAAGTTTGTAACTATACCTCCTGAAGAAAATGAAACATCATTATAGCTTTCATTTCTATCAATTTCATTACAGGCAAAAACTTTTTCATAATCCTTTTTATTTAGCCACCATCCTGTGCCATACTGTCCTTGACCTACTGGTTTTGGAACTTTTATCTTTGGTGTAAGTTCTACTTGTTCACTATGGTAAATGTTTTTTTTATTATTTGAAATAAACAATAAAAAAGATGCTACAATTACTTCACTTATAATGAAGATTAATAGCACTGGTTTATTATTTACTATAGTCTGAATCATTGATTCTAAACTTATATGTAATAAGCTATCGAAATTATTGCTCATTATAAAATGTATTGATACAGAAAAATATGCTGTAATCCATACACTAAAAATAAGAGCAACTATTAATAATATTCCTCGTTTTATAGTAGCCTCCTATTATTTCAATTCAGCAATTGAATTCCTCCTTTCGTTTTAAAATTTTTATAAATACATCACCTCCAATTAGAATTCATCCCAATTGAATTCTGATGAATTTTGCTTTAATTTTGCAAGTTCTTTTTTAGCTTGTTTTGACAAATGTTTCTTTAATTGTAATTCATAAAATTTATTGTATCTATTTTGTTCATTTGCTTGAAATTCTAATATAGTTAAAATATTATCCAATAAATCTCTTGTATCATTGTTAGCTCTGATAAATGTTATACTTGGATTTCTTTCATTTATCCACGCTCTTTCAATATCTAAAATTTGATTTCCAATTAATTTAATAACTTCTTCTTCAGTCTCTTCCTTAATTTTTTGTTTTGCCTCTTCGAGTTTATCATTGTCTGTATATTTAAATTCAGCTAGTTTTTGTTTAGCTTTAATATACTTATCAATTTCTCTTTGACATTGTGGAGATAGCTCTATTATTTTAATTGCAATTTCATTAACCTTTGCAATTATATCAGGATATGCCTCCAAATATTGATATTTAATACTTCCAGTGGTATTTTTCAATTCATCTTTTAATACTAGCATTGCATCAACAACTTCTTTTATATCTTCATCCTTCAGAACACTCCTTACTCGATGATTTTGAAATGCACTTTTTTGATATTTCATTAAATCTCTTACAAACTTTTCATCAAGATTTGCCTTTTTTAATTCTTGCAAAATATAATTTTCACCTGTTATATTTTTCTTTGCCAAATCCTTATCTTGATATATTGGAAGTAAGTCTTCTTTAAAAACATCATTTATAAACTCATTTCTCATTTTATTAATTTCTTTATACTTAATAAAATAATTTCTATTAGTTTTACTCCAAACAAAAAACTGAAGATGGGGATGTCCATCCTCATAATGAACTGCTCCTAAATACTGCAAGTCACTAAATTTTATATTCAATTTTTCTGCTATACTTGGAAGTCTATTTTCTAATAATTTCTTCCATTTTTCTTGATCGTAGTAACCTAATCTCTCTGCATCAAATTCTGTAAGTGAAACCAAACCTCTATATATTGGAACTTTTGCTTTTGCCAAGTCATCAATATAATTAATAATACTTGAAAGATTTTCTTCACTTTGTATATTTGGAAACTTATCTACTATTCCAAATAATCCGTGAGTTGTCCCTTCATTTCTAATTACATATTCACTATTTGCAATATAATCTGTGTAGGTTTTATGCTTAAAATATGTACTTCTCTTATTTGGATTATATGCTTTAAATATAAAAATTAAATTGCTCATATTTTACATTTCTTGTTCATCCTCTTCGGAATCTTCGTCTTCAAAATAGTTTTCATCTTGTTCAATATCCATAAATTTTATTACATCTTTATCTGTCCTATATTTATTTTCTAACTCTCTTAAATTTTCAGGAGTACAACCACAATCAAATATTGCATAATAGCCTTGTTTATGCCCTTTAATATCATAAGCTAAAGTTTTCTTTCCTAAATCCTGTACTCCAACTTTTGCATTAGTTAATTCTTTTATATAATTTTTATATTGCTTTATTTTTTCTTTTTTTGCATCCTCTTCAATTTCAGGATTAATTATTATAATGCTTTCATATCTTTTCATAATGATATCCTTTCAATTTAGATTCTAATAATCTAAATTATTCTTTTCTATATACATTACCTATACTATAAAAATCTGCAAGTTCTTCTTTTGATATATCTTCTGTTTTTCTACTAACAAAATAGTTAGCTTTTTCTCTTGCACTTTTTACAATTCCAATAAAATCATTGTGAAATTCATCACCTAATATTCGTTTCATCATTTCACCAACTGCATAAGTATTTACTGCACTTATTCTTACATTATTAGCATATAATTTTCTTTGAGAATTGATAAATCCATCTAATTTCATATCAATTAATTTGCTCAATTCTTTAATTACAAAGTCAAGATTATCTTTATACATTTGAATATCTAATTCCTTATCAATTCCTGCTCGGACAAACTCTGAAACATTATTATATGAACTTTTTGCAACAACTTTTTGGATCATATCCCTTTTACTTTCAGGAATATTTATTGCAATTCTTACTAGCTTCTCTTGTTTATTTTCAACCTCCAAAACTCCCTCCTTTCTCCCAACCTCAGTCGTTCAAAATTGCCCTCAGGCAATTTTGCAGGAACAGGGAGTCTACTCGACTCCCGTGAACAGCCTAAAAGCGTAGCTTTTAGCGAGTCCACTCTCAAATTATGGGGTGCACTTTTGTTGCACTCGAAAATTAAGGGTATTTTTACTCAAATTCTTCGTCATCGTAGTAATCTTCCTCGTCTTCATCTTCATATTCATTGTCAGATATATCAACATATTCTCCTATAATTGCAATCGCATCATAGTAACTATGCAAGTTGGTAATTCTATTAACCATCTCTTCAGATTTTTCTTGCATTCCATTATGTTTTAGAGTTCTTGATGCTATTCCCATTAGATTAAAAATGTTCCCATCCTGTCCAATTAATGCACATTTTGGTTTCTTTTTTCCTTTACTAGCCTATGCAATTTTAAGATACTTATCTTCGATAGGTTTGTACTCTTCAAATTGAAAATCTTCTTTCATTTCTTTAGAAATAAATCTTATAATTTCTTCAATTTGATATGATCTCAAATCTTTATTATAAATTCTATCAAGCTCTTCTTTTTCTTCTTCTGTTCCCATACTCATTTTCAATGGTGATTTGTTTATGTACTTCAAATCCATAAGTGCTTTTGCAAGTGCTTCTCTATATTCTGTATCAAGACTTTCTAAATCTTCTTGTATATCTTTAATTGAAGTATTTGTATTTTTCATTCTAACTCCTCATCCTCCTCGTCTTCTACTACTACTGACTCATTTTCAGTTTGTGATTCTTCTTTATTTAAGTCTTCTAAAAAGACTTCTATATTAGGATAACCAATAAAATTTAATGCTGTTTCTGTTCTTACTTTACCTGCAGACCAAATTAAATATTGTTCATCTTCTGGTTTTCTTAAATATATTTCTGCTGATGAATTTTCTTTTTTAGCATCTATATCTAATACTAATTTAAATTGAACACCTTCTTTTGAGCATTGCTTTATATCATCCACCATATGTTTATCTGCTTTGCAATAATCTATTATTTCATCAGTATTTAGAATAATACATTTCTGTTCTGTCTTTTCATAATTTGCATTTTTTATTTTAACTTCATTTATTGCTTGATTTCTTATTTGGTCAATGAATCCGAAAGGAACTTCTAACTCTTTATATTTAGATGTATTTCTGTATTCAATATCATCAAATCTATCTCCATCTCTAAAAAATACATATCCACTTTTAGCTTCACTTAAATATTTTTCAAACATCTGTATTTCACTAAATTCTTTATAATATTTTAAGCTGTCACTTCTTATACAAACACAATCAATATTATTTTTCTTATATTCATAAATATAAGACTCATATTCATCTAATATAAAATTACAAATATTCTTATTTTTTTCATCTTTTTTTAGCATTGCTAAATAATCATTTTTTGTTAAAGTAATTCTTAAATCACTGTAATAGCCCATGTTTCACATACCTCCTCAAAATTCTCTCTAACGAGAATCAATTTTGTGCCACTTTCATTTTTTATTAGAGTAGTTTTACATCTAAAAACAGCTACATTTCTTCCTCTTCGTCATCTTCAAGTTCAAATGTTTCTGTTTCTTTTGGTTGTTCTTTTTCAAACATATCTTTTATTAAATCATTAGTAACTTTTATTGTTCTTTCGTTAAATTCTCTTTGCCAAGCACCTTCATTTCTAGACCAGTGAAAACCATTATGTTTTAAATTATTTCTAATATCTTCATTCGGTTTCTCATTAAATAAAAATTGAATTCTATTAATTTCTTTGTTATGGATTACTTTACCACCAACAAATTCCTTATCCTCAAATTCTATTTTTTCTAAATTCTCAAGTCTTGCAATTCTTCTTTTTGTTTCTCTTATCCTTGCACCTATATTTTGAAGTTGCCAAGGCTCGTGTTCTTCATCTGCTTTTATAAGAGCTCTTTGCTTTTCTAAATACTCCAACTTTTCTTTTAATTTTGTTACAGCATTTGGATCGTCATTATAAATAACATTTGAATTATTCATATCTTTTGCTTTCTCTTCATAATACTTTTGTTTTTTATCTTCTTCTATTGATTTTCCAATGTCTTTCCAAGCTCTTTCGTGTAATCTTCTAGCCATCTTTTCTGAATGATGACCAATAATTATTGGCTGACCGAGGTGTCATTTCTAAAATTCTGTTAGCATTAGAATTCATATACTGCCTTGACTTCTCTTCAGCTTTTTGTGCTAATCTTTTGTATGTTTCTTGTCTTGCTTTTCTTCGTTCCTCGTAGTCTGCTCTTCCTCCCATTTACTATCTTCTTCCTTTCCCACTATCACCATACAGTGCAGTGCTATTGCAACAAATCCTCCAATCATTGCTCCTACTATAAAACCTATACTAAACATAGCAATTTCCTTTCCAATAAAAAAAGACCTTGCTATTGGTGTGTGATTTTAACTCTTCATACACCTAATAACAAGTCTTTTTATATTTGTTTTAATTCTTCCCAAGTAAATCCATCCCTACCAAAATGTCCATAATTAGTAGTCTTTGAATAAATTGGTTCTTTTAATTTTAAATAATCTATAATTCCTTCAGGAGTCAAATCGAAAGTATCTTTAATTAAATTTATAATATCAATTTCTGGTATTCGATTTGTTCCAAAGCAATCAATATAAAATGATATTGGATTTTTCATTCCTATACCATAACTAATCTGTATTTCACATTTTCTTGCCAATCCATTTGCAACAACACATTTTGCAATATATCTTAACATATAGGATGCTGACCTATCAACTTTTGTTCCATCTTTTCCTGAAAAAGCACCTCCTCCGTGATGAGCATATCCTCCATAAGTATCTACAATAATTTTTCTTCCTGTTAATCCAGTATCTGCTACAGCTCCACCTACAACAAATTTTCCTGTTGGATTAATGACAAATTTTGTATCAATATCTATCATATCAGGCTCAACAACAGGCTTAATTACTTTTTCTATTATATCGTTTTCAAGCTCATCTATATCTGCATTTGCATCGTGTTGAGTTGAAATCAATATTGTATCTATTCTAAATGGATAGTTATTCAAATACTCTGCAGTAACTTGAACTTTTCCATCTGATTTCAAATATGGAATTATTCCTTCTTTTCTTACTTCAGCTAATCTATGAGCCAATTTGTGAGCAACATCTATTGCATATGGCATTAGGCTTTCTGTTTCATCACAAGCATAACCAAACATTATTCCTTGATCACCAGCTCCACCTTCATCAACTCCAATTGCAATATCATTACTTTGCTTAACAATATTTACATTAATTTTACAAGTTCTATAATCCATACTTGTTTCTTCATCATCGTAACCTACTTCTTTTAATTTTTCTCTTGTAATTTTTTCAACATCAATATTTGCATTTGACGTTATTTGTCCTGCAATAGAAACTTGTCCATTAGATATAAATGTTTCTACTGCTACTCTCGAATTTTTATCTTGTTCTAAACAAGCATCTAGGATTGAATCTGAAATATAATCACATACTTTATCAGGATGCCCTTCTGTGACAGATTCACTAGTTAAAAAATATCTTTTGTAGTTATTCATATAATCCTTCCTTTCACTTCGCACCACAATCGATTTTGTGGCATTTTCATAACTAACTAGAGTAACTATCCCTTATTATAATTTTTCTTCTGTGCGTTTCATTATACTTTTAGCATCACCTCCCTCAAATTTACCTCTGAAAAGCAATCTAAAAAAATATATAATATTTTTATTAAATCTTTAATTACTCTTTTATCCTCATCTTTTTCAAATAATTCATATATCCCATCAAAAAGAATTTTACAATACAAATCTTTTTCCTCATCTGAGAGAGTTTCAAATTTTTTAAAATCACTTTCAATAAAAAAAGAGATATGTGCCAAAGTTAATCTTTGTAACATATCTTTATCAGTTTTATTATAAATAGTTAATCCTATTATTGAATCCATTATTATTTCATCAAATTTCTTTAATGATTTTTCATTAATCTTACATATTTTATTTTTAATTTTTGAATCGTTCATATTACCTCCAAATTTTTTTCCAAAAAAATAAAGCATTAAAATGCTTTATTTAGAGAAAAACTTTAACTTATTTTTTATTTAATTTGACCAATCAACCACATACCAGGTTGTTTTTAATTATGTTGATTTGGTCTATTTCTTACTAATTTTTTACTAGTTTTTTAACTTTTTTGTAATTTTATCGAAACGATGTAACGCAGTAATATCAACGTTTTTCTAACCTTCTCTACGACCCATCACCGCCACACATTCAACGTGCGATGTAAACGGAAACATGTCCACCGGCTGAACTTCCTTTATCTCGTACTTTTCCTCCATCATTTTCAAATCTCTCACCATAGTTGCTGGATTACAGCTTATGTATACAACCCTTTCTACATTCAATTTCATAATATTTTCAATTGTATTATTATCTAATCCTTTTCTTGGAGGATCTACTATTACTACTGATGGTTTTACTTTTTCCTTTTTAATTAGTTTATCAAATGCTTGCTCCACATCTCCGCATATGAATTCAATATTGTTTACATTGTTTAATTTTGCATTTCCGTGTGCATCTTCTATTGCTTGTTTTACTATTTCAATTCCATATACTTTTTTAGCAAATTTTGATGCAAATATTCCTATTGTTCCAATTCCACAATATAAGTCACATACCACATCATCTTTTGTAATATTTGCTTTTTCAATTGCAATGTTATAAAGAGCCTCTGCTTGTATTGGATTAACTTGATAAAATGACATTGGCGATATTTTAAAAATATAATCACCTAATACATCTGTAATATAACCTCTTCCAACTATTGCTTCATTTTTTTGACCCATTATTACATTTGTATTTTTTGTGTTTATATTTTTTACAACTGTTTTTACCATTGGAAATTTATCAATTATATTATTAGCAAGAGTTAGTTCATGTGGTAGCTCTTTGCCGTTTATTACAATAATACACATAATTTCATTTGTTTGAATCCCTACTTTTGTTACAATATGTCGTACTAATCCTGTTTGCTTTTTTTCATTATATACACTTATGTTATTTTTCTTTATATAGTCTAAAATATAGTTTGCTATTTCATATGATACTTCTTTTTGAATTTTACATTCTTTTATTGGTATAATTTCATGTGTTCTTTTAGCAAATACACCAAAAACTTTTTCTCCATTTTTATTTGTGCCTACTGGATATTGAGCTTTATTTCTATAATTATACGGATTTCCCATTCCTAATGTTTTTTCTACTTCTACTTTTTTAGTTAGTGTTTTGTTTATTAAATTTTGGACTTTTTGTTGCTTTATGTCTAATGTTTCTTCATAATCAATATGTCGTAAATTGCATCCCCCACATCTTTTATATGTTTCACAATCTGGAGTACATCTTACAGGAGATTGCTCTATTAGCTCTAATAATTTTCCAAATGCATGTGATGATAAAACTTTTAC
>OLWB01002119.1_pt1 | contig 16772 bp, 18 predicted proteins | sample 1673331 | NCBI WGS metagenome assembly OLWB01 (sample SAMEA3178943, study PRJEB25190) | human gut metagenome | biome: human gut; feature: human-associated habitat; material: faeces | place: Austria | collected 2013
CGATTTCGACCAGCGCGACGAGGACAAGACCTCCGCCAATATCCTCATCCTCGGCAACAGCGGTCAGGGCAAGTCTTATCTTATGAAACTGCTGCTTTGCAATCAGCGTGAATCAGGCAAATCTATACTTTGCTTAGACCCTGAACACGAATATGAGGATCTGTGCAATAACCTTGGCGGCACTTACATTGATATGATGTCGGGTGAGTTTATGATAAATCCGCTTGAGCCAAAAGCGTGGTCAGAAAATTCTCGCTTTGGAAATCAAGAAAAGGAAACCGATGACAGCCCTGAAACATTCCGAAAAGTAACCCGTTTAAGTCAGCACATCAGCTATTTGAAAGACTTTTTCAGAGCGTACAAGGATTTTAGTGACGCCGAAGTCGATACGATAGAAATTATGCTGATGAAGCTCTACGCAAGATTCGGTATTGATGATTTCACGGATTTCAGTACGCTGAACAGCGAGGATTATCCGATTATGAGCGATCTATACGAACTCATAGAAAAGGAATTTATGGCATTCGATCACGAGAAGAAACATCTCTATACCGAAGAAATGTTACAGAACATCTGTCTTGGACTGCACAGTATGTGCAAAGGAGCAGAGTCGAAGTACTTCAACGGATGCACCAACATCAAGAACGGCGAGTTTATCTGTTTTGGAGTGAAAGGTCTTATGGACACGAACAAAAGGCTGAAAGATACTCTGTTGTTTAATATTCTGTCGTATATGAGCAATCAGCTTTTAGGGCGAGGAAATACTGTTGCGGCAGTTGACGAGCTCTACCTCTTTTTGACCAACATGACGGCAATCGAATATATCCGAAACGCTATGAAGCGTGTCCGCAAGAAGGACTCCTCGATCATTCTGGCAAGCCAGAACATCGAGGATTTTTTGATTCCCTCGATCCGAGAGTTCACAAAGCCCCTGTTCAGCATCCCCACGCATCAGTTCCTGTTCAACGCCGGACAGATCAACCCCAAGGAGTATATGGACGCCTTGCAGGTTGAACCGTCTGAGTTCGAGCTCATCAAATATCCCGAGAGAGGTACCTGCCTGTTCAGGTGCGGCAACGAGCGATATCTTCTGCAGGTCATCGCTCCCGATTATAAAGCCGCCCTGTTTGGCAAAGCCGGAGGTCGGTAATGAGCGCAACAGTAGCGGCGGCACTCAAGAAGATCGCCGTCGCCATACTGACCGACAAGAAGCTGCGAAAAACCTTCCTCGGGATTGTCCTCGGCATCATCGTTATTATCGTGATGCCCTTTGCCGCAATCATCGCTCTCTTTAACGGCGGCATCGACATCGATACAAACCGCCTGCAGACACTCGTTGTGCAGAATATGTCAGCGGAAGAACAAGCAAGGCTGCAGAGAGTGGAAGAACTCATGTATGAGATTGAAGATAAGATGACTGAGGCTGGCTTTGATAAGCAGCGAGTCAAGGAGGCGCAGGTGCTTTATGTGCTTGCGCTTTCTGACTTTTCTGAGGAAGCGGGGTTCGTGGACAAGTTGGTCGGGTGTTTCGCAGAAGGGCAATCGGATGCAGAACTCATTGCTGCTGTAAACGCAGCCTTCGGCACAGATCTGTCTGCAGAGGATTTTACGAAGGTGATGAGTGCGATCCGAGCCGTGTATATCTCGACGGCGGGATATATCGATCCGAGCACCAAAAACAATTTGGATCTCGTGCAGTGGGCAAAGAACGCATACTCCAGAGGCTGGGGCTACGTTTGGGGAACCTACGGACAGGTCTTGACGCGGAGCTTGTATAAGGCGAAAGCCGAGCAGTATCCCGACGAGGTCGGCGGCTATGCAGACTTCATAGAAGAACACTGGATCGGCGGACGAACTGCAGACTGCGTTGGACTGATCAAAGGCTACGGCTGGTTTAATCCCGAGACTGGTAAGATCGAGTACGGCACAAACGGCATGCCGGATATTGGTGCTGACACCATGTATGCAAACGCCGAGGAAAGCGGAACCATTGATACGATCCCGGAAATCCCCGGACTTGCCGTTTGGCACGAAGGGCATATCGGAATCTATATCGGAAGCGGACAGGTCATCCACGCCAGCGGAACGAAGGTAGGCGTCATCCAAACACCAATCGGCAACAGCGGTTGGACACACTGGTTGAAGATTCCGTATATCACCTATTACGACAACGACATCACGGAAGCTCCCAATGAAAAACACATTTGGGATGTCCTCTACGCCAAGATCGGCAACTCCTATGGTGTTGCCGGACTGATGGGCAATCTCTATGCGGAAAGCGGCTTGCAGCCCAACAACCTGCAGAACAGCTACGAGGAATCCCTCGGGTATTCCGACTCCTCCTATACGCAGGCTGTGGACAACGGCAGTTACACCAACTTCACATCCGACAGTGCAGGCTACGGCTTGGCGCAGTGGACGGTCGAGGATCGGAAAACGCCGCTCCTCGCATTCGCCAATGCACGAGGCTGTTCCATTGCGGATCTCGATATGCAGTTGGCGTTCCTCTGCGACGAGCTGGAAACAAAATTCCCGGGTGTACTATCCGCACTGAAGAATGCGAAATCAGTTCGGGAGGCTTCCGACTATGTACTGTTCAACTTCGAAGCACCGCTGGATCAAAGCGAAGCTGTGCAGGCACAGCGTGCTGCCAACGGCAGCGTCTACTACAGCCGATACGGTCAGTAATCTGATCGTATCGGCTCCAGTTTTTGATTGTGAGGTAAGAGATGGATAAAAACATACTGAAAAAGCTCGCCGACTACGCCGTGCGTGAAGGCACTGAGCATACGACCGACGGACGATGGTCTGTTTCCTACGACGAGCTGTACTACCACTTCGGTGAGAAAATCACCGATGCAAATGAAAACGGCAAATTGCTCGAAGAAGAATTGCGGCAGAGAGAGGAAATCACTGAGCTGATTATGACGGAGGACGCTATAGAGATGACCTATCATCTGGAACACTGTCCGAACTGTCAACAGGGCGGCATCGCCGGAGCTCTGAACCTCGTTTCTCTCATGGGCTGTAATATCTATGATGAACATGGTGAAGCACCTGCGGAGGATCTCTCGGATGAAGATCAGCCACAGGTGCTTTCTATGTGAGGGAGGTGCCTATGCTGATCAATGCGCAGCTCCGAAGCAAGCAGGAGGAAATCCAGCCCGTGCGCTGCGACATCGCTTGCATTGTGGAGCTCTCCAATGCGGAGTTCTATGACTTCCAATTCAACCCTCTTGCTGACTACGACTTCATCAAAGAACATCTGCCCGATCTGAAGACAGATGAGTTCCATGCCATCCCGTGCATGCTGGTGCTCGGCGAGGGTGTCGATGACGGCATCCTCGTTGATCCGCAGGGGTATGACTATGCCCGCTACACCGCATATATCCCGATGGCTCGGCAGCTCTTCCAGAACGAGCAGGTTGAAAGTGAGGATGAAGCCGTCGAGGAAGACGGTCTGGAAGAAGAACCCTTTCAAGGGATGACGATGTGAGGTGATGACCTGTGGCACACGGAAAAATGAAATCGGTGTACGGAATCTATAAGAAACACGGCCGCGATCAGTTCCTCGATGCAGCCGGTTACTATTCCTGCCATGTCCATCCCGAGAGCATTGACAAAACCATTGATGAAATGGAGTCCCGATGGTACGACGCAACGCATAGGCAGACCGAAGCTGAGAAGATGGTCGAGGACTACAACAACGGCCTCACCGTTCTCAATGACGCCAGCCTTGCTTATGTCGATACGGGATTCGGAATGACCATGTAAGGAGATGAATCCCATGAAGAAAATCTCTGTCAGCGTTTCCTATGATGAAGAAAAGCTCTCCACACTCAGACTGTACCTCGAACAGAAAGGAATGCAGGTCGAGGATGAGCTGACCAAATCGCTGGATACGCTCTATGCAAAGAACGTCCCCGCAGGCGTTCGAGAATTCTTGAATCTGCGCTCCGGCAATGCGGAGCCTCCCGCTCCGAAGGTGCGGAGGCAGAAAGTGGAGCCGAAACCTGCCGCGGAGGTGACCGATCATGACTGACGAAGAAATCGTTTTGTATTTTAACGAACACCGGCTTGCAAAGCTGGAAAGCTATCTCCTGAAGGACGGCAGCAGCGTCGAGCATGAGCTTCAGAATCTGCTCGACCGTTTCTATGAGCAGACTGTTCCAGAGCATGAGCGCATGGAGGTGGAAGCGCAGATCGAGTTAGAGAGAGAACGTGAAGCGGCACAGCGAGAAGCTTCCCGCCGCTTCGCCGTCGTTCATTTCCATGAAGGAGATGACGACTTTTTCTTTACCTCGGAACTTCGCAACAGCTTCTACAGCATCGCAAACCTGTACCGCTCCACGCTGAAGGACGAGGTCGGAAAATATACGCTGGACAGTATTGCGCAGTCGAACTTCAGCGGATGCCAGACGATCAACGATATGACGTTCTCCGTTCTGTGCAGCGCCATGCCAAATGATCCGAGAATCACTGCACTCGTTGAGTTTGACTTTAACCACAACATCATAAGCGTCTGTGAGAGCAGCGGCAATGCATGGAGGACGTACGACCTCAAAGATGTGTCGGCAGCTATGTATAAGGCTGAGCGCAAAGAAGGTCTGTCCCTGGATGCAAGGCACGAAATCTTTGCCGTCGCTCTCGAGGGTAAGGAGATCACATTCGATGAGAGCGAAGACGAGAGTCCCGACCTGCAGATGTAGCCCAACCTGAGGGCCGTGAAGCCTCTGTGTGGGCTTTTCCGACGCAGGACGGCCAGCACCCCCAGGAGAACACAAGCCGAATTTGAGGCGGTTTTGGGCAGACATTCAGACCGGAGATGATGCCCCGTCGAAGGATTGTCGACAGGGTCGAAAATCAAGCAGGTGAAAGAGGCGGTGCCGTAAAACGGCTTCCGCCTCGGCTCACAGCGGACGGCAACGCCGACCGCACAAGGGTTTTTGACGGTTTTGCCCCGAAAAGAATTACGGTGCCGTATTTCAGACTTTGACGCTGGGATACGGTGCCGTAATTCCCGAAACCGCCGACTTTACAAGGATATTTTGCGGTGCCGCAACAGGTGCCACCGCAGGAACAGGAGTGATACCGATGAATGATGAGAATACACCGAAGGAAAAGGAAGTGAAGCGAAGATTTCAGTCATGGCTGCGCCCGTCAACGATCAGGCTCATGGATCGCCTATATGAAGATGACAACTGCAAAAGCCGATCTGAATTCATAGAAAAGGCGGTTCGCTTCTATGCCGGATATCTCTCCACACAGAACGCCAGAGAGTATCTTCCCAACGTGGTGATCTCTACGCTGAAAAGCATCGTCGCGGAGAGCGACAACCGGCAGAACAGAATGATGTTCAAGCTCGCGGTGGAGATTGCGATCATGCAGAATCTCGTAGCTCTGCAGCAGGACATCGATCCGCTGTCGCTCGAAAGACTGCGTGGCGACTGCGTCAAAGAAGTCAAACGGCTCAACGGTTCTTTTTCTTTCGAGGATGCGCTTGACTGGCAAAAAGACTAACCGATGGCAAAGCTGATTACGAAGTTCAAATATCTGAAGCCGTCCGCAAGGCAAAGCGTCGGCGGCTACGCAAAATATATCGCTACTCGTGAAGGCGTGGAGAAAGTCGATGACACTTTCAAAACCGATCCCCCTACTGAGAAACAGAAAAAGCTGATTGAAAGAATCCTTCGTGACTTCCCGGACAGCAATTCCATGTTGGAGTACGAAGACTATCTCAAAGAGCCTACACTCGGAAATGCTTCTGAGTTCATCACCCGCGCCTTGGAGGACAATGCAAATGAAGCTCTCAACACCAAAACATACGCAGACTACATTGCGACACGCCCTCGCGCAGAAAGGTTTGGTTCGCACGGCCTGTTCACTGATGACGGAGTCCGTGTAAAGCTCGAAGATGTTTCAAGGGAGCTGAATGAATACGAAGGCAACGTGTGGACTGTGATCATTTCTCTTCGCCGTGAGGATGCGGAGCGCCTTGGCTTCAATTCCGGCGAGCGATGGCGGGATATGCTTCGGACTCAAACAGAAACAATTGCGAAGAACTTCAAAATTCCTGTGGAGGATCTGAAATGGTACGCCGCCTTTCATAACGAGAGCCACCATCCTCACGTTCATCTTATGGTCTACTCCTCCGAACAGGCGAAGCCCTACCTCACACAGAAAGGTATTATGAATCTGCGCTCTGCCTTTGCAAAAGATGTCTTTGCAGATGACCTGCTTTCCGTCTATGAAAAGCAGACGGAGCATCGGAATGCACTTCGCGCACAGAGCCGTGATGTGATTGCTGAAATCGTCTCTCGGATCAACAGCGGCGCCTATGATAATCCTGTGCTTGAAAACAAACTGCTCGAGCTTGCCGACCGGCTGTCAAAGACGAGCGGCAAAAAGCAGTACGGATATCTGAAAGCAGACGTCAAGGCTATCGTGAATGGAATCGTTTCCGATCTTGCCGCCGACGAGCGGATCACTTCTCTCTATGACCTGTGGTATAAACAACGAGAAGAAGTCATTAGTACCTATACAGAGGAAATGCCGAAACGGATTCCGTTGGTAGACAATCCCGAATTCAAATCGATCAAGAACGTGGTCATCCAAGAGGCGCTCAATATCTCCGCAGACAGATTGATCGTAGACGAGCAGGATGAGCAAGCCGAGATTGATGCAGAGACATCTGAGCCAGAATCAGATGAGGTTGAGGAACAAGAGTATGCTCCTGCGCCGAGATCAGTTCAGCGTTCCCGTATGTGGCAGTTATACCGGAATGCAAAAGAACTGCTCGACCGGGAGAACGACGCCTACGATTCGAACACCGCTGTGGATCTTCTGATCGAAGCGGCCGGACTCGGATGTGGCGTTGCGAAATACAGACTCGGAAAGATGTTCCTTCGGGGTGAGGATGTTCCGAAAAACATTGACTACGCCTTGCGATGGCTGGAAGAATCCGCATCAGAACACAATCAATATGCTGAATACCTGCTGGGGAAAACTTTTCTCCGTGGCGAAGACATTGATCAGGATATTCCTCGTGCAGAGCAGCTTCTGCGACGATCTTCGGATCAGGGCAACCGTTATGCCTCATATACACTTGGGAAAGCGCTCCTCGACGGAGAGCTTCTCCTGCAGGACATCCCCGAGGCAATTCGACTTCTTGCCAACTCTGCTGAAAAAGGATTTGCCGCCGGACAGTATCAGATGGGAAAGCTCCTCTATCGTGGCGAGGTTGTCCCACAGGACGTCTCGCGTGCAATAGAGTATTTGGAGCGATCCGCCGCACAGAAGAATCCCTATGCCGCTTATCTTGCCGGAAAGCTCAGACTCACAGAAGGAGAAGTCAAGGATGTCCTTCGAGCAATCCGTGACTTCGAGATTGCAGCGGAGAACGGTAACGACTTTGCAGAATACCAACTCGGAAAGATGTATCTCTACGGCAAAGAGGTCGAGCGGGATTATGAGAAAGCCATCGCCTATCTGTCATCTGCGGCAGAGCACGGAAATCAGTATGCTGAGCAGATCCTGCACAGCATCCATTCAAACCGCAATTGGTCTGCCGCACTTGGCTCGATCAGACTCCTGCATCATCTGAGCAGGATGATCCAAAACCAGCTTGAAGATGAGAGAAAAGGAAAAGCCGGAGCCATCGACAGAAAGCTCAAGCGGAAGATCGATGAGAAGAAACAAGCCCACGGTCTCAAGCAAGGATAAGGAGGATACCATGTCCACAAAATATGTTCACTTCACCGACGAGCAAAAGGAACAGGCTCGTCAGACAGATCTCTGTGAGCTACTGCGCTCGCAGGGTGAAAAGCTCAAGCGATCCGGCTCGGAATACGAATGGCAGGACGGATCACAGAAGGTCACCATTCGTGGGAACCTGTGGTTCCACCAGTATGAACAACAGGGTGGCGATGCCATTGACTTCGTTCGAAGGTTCTATAACAAGGACTATCCCGAGGCAGTAGAGTATCTGCTCGGCGGCTGCAACGGAACCCTTACCTTTTCGCCGCCGATTGAACGCACACCTCCAAAGCCATTCGTACTGCCTCCCCGCAACGATAACATGCGCAGAGTTTATGCTTATCTGCTGTCCCGACGTGGGCTGGATCGTGACGTGGTGTACACCTTTGCACACCGACAAATGATCTATGAGTCAGCGCAGTACCACAATGCCGTGTTCGTCGGCTTCGATCAGGACGGCGTCCCTCGTCATGCCAATATGCGCGGCACAGGAAGCGAAAGCACCTTCAAGGGCAACGCAGACAGCAGCATACCGGAGTACAGCTTCCACTGGACAGGTAAAAGCAAGTATCTTCTACTGTTCGAGGCGCCGATAGACATGCTGTCCTTTATATCCATGCACAAAAAGAATTGGCAGCAGCACAGTTACGCCGCAGCCTGTTCGGTGTCCGACAGAGTCCTGTTTCAGATGCTGAAGGACAATCCCAATATTTCGGAGGTGTTTCTCTGCATGGACAGCGACGAGCCTGGACAGACAGCGGCAAAACGAATCAGTGATAAGCTGTTCACACAAGGAATCAACGCAAGAATCCTCGTTCCCGAACACAAGGACTGGAACGAGGATCTTTTATATCTGAATCAAGAAGAATGCGAGGTGGAAGAACCGTGTCAGGTATTACAACTCTGATCATCGTTGGAGCCGTTATGTTTAGCGTCCTCGGCGGAATCACACTGCTGGCGTATGTATACAGCCTCAACAACATCAAATCCAAGACGGTCGGCGACGGCCAGCATGGAACTGCCCGCTGGATGACCAAAGGCGAGCAACGAAAAATCTATAAACACATTCCTTTTACACCTGAGAAATGGCGGGAGCAAGCCAAGAACGGTAAGACTCCCACAGGTGATGACGGCAAAGCTCTTCCCCAGGGCATCGTCGTCGGATGCACAGGAAACACCACTGCAATGGTGGACACCGGCGACGTCCACGTGCTTATGATCGGTGCGGCCGGCGTCGGCAAAACCGCCTTCTGGCTGTACCCCTGCATCGAGTATGCCTGCGCCAGCGGGATGAGCTTCCTGTCCACAGATACCAAAGGCGATGTCATGCGCAACTACGGCAATATTGCAAAGGGCTACGGCTATAATGTTTCCGTGATCGATCTGCGAAACCCGACTCGTTCCAATGGCAACAACCTTCTGCACCTGGTCAATAAGTATATGGATCTGTACCAGGCGAATCCCGATACCCTCGTCTACAAAGCGAAGGCTGAGAAGTATGCGAAGATCATCTCCAAAACCATCATCCTCTCCGGTATGGATGCGGCGAGCTTCGGTCAGAACGCCTACTTCTACGACGCAGCCGAAGGACTCTTGACGGCAACCATCCTGCTGGTTGCAGAGTTCTGCAAGCCGGAGGAACGGCACATCGTATCCGTGTTCAAGATTATCCAGGAACTGTTGGCTCCATCGGGAAAGAAAGGAAAGAATCAGTTCCAGCAGCTCATGGAGATGCTCCCCAATGATCACAAGGCCAAGTGGTTTGCCGGAGCCGCCTTGAATACGGCCGAGCAGAGCATGGCGTCCGTCATGTCAACAGCACTGTCCCGACTGAACTCCTTCCTGGACTCTGAGTTGGAACAGCTTCTATGCTTCGATACGGAGATTGACGCCGAGAAGTTCTGCCGCGAGAAGTCTGCCATCTTTATCATCATGCCGGAGGAAAACCCCAACACCTTCTTCATGATCTCCCTTATCATCCAGCAGCTCTACCGTGAGATCCTGGCCGTTGCAGATGAGAACGGCGGTCAACTCAAGAACCGCTGTGTGTTCTTCTGCGATGAGTTTGGTACACTGCCGAAGATCGAATCCGCGGAAATGATGTTCAGCGCATCCCGATCCAGACGCCTGCAGATTGTCCCGATCATCCAATCCTTTGCCCAACTCGAGAAAAACTACGGCAAAGAGGGCGGCGAGATTATCGTGGATAATACTCAGATCACGCTGTTCGGTGGCTTTGCGCCAAACAGCTCGTCTGCAGATACACTGTCTAAAGCCCTGGGTAGCCGCACAGTTATGTCCGGATCGGTATCCAGAAGCAAGAACGATCCCTCTGAATCCCTGCAGATGATGGAGCGGCCGCTCCTCACACCCGATGAGTTGAAGTCCTTGCCCAAGGGTGATTTTGTTGTGATGAAGACCGGCGTCCACCCTATGCGAGTCCATCTCAAGCTGTTCTTCAAATGGGGTATTGAGTTTGACAAAGACCATCCCTATACAGTTGCTGAGAACGGCAATCGGAGGGTGCAGTACGCCAACAAAGCGGAACTGATGGATGGTATCGTTAGGAAGTATCATCCTGAAGCCCTGCTCGAAGGCGACGCTTCCGGTGAAGGCGGCGAGATGACAGAACCCAAGCAGACAGAGGCAAAGAACCATCAGCCTCCTAAAAGCAATCGGAACAGAAGCAGACAGCCGAAACCCCTTCCCGAGCAAGCAGATAAAGACGGCAAGAAAGGCGGCTCACAGCCGGCAGAGAAGCAAATGACTGCTGAACCAGAGCCGGAACATGTGCCGCAGGAGGTGTCTGATGGGCAGACTTGATTTTCTGTATAGAATGGATCTTCCTCACCGCGCGAAATCCGTCTATATCTATCTTGCAGACAGAGCTAACAAAGACGGCAAATGCTGGCCTGCAATCCCTACCATTGCCCGTGAGCTCAAGCTGTCGCAGTCTACCGTGCGCAGAGCTCTACAGGATCTACGAAAAGCGGGACTTCTGGAAACCGAGCAGAGATATCGGAAGCATGGCGGCAAGAGCAGTTTACTCTATTCGCTGAAACGATGATTTTTTCAATACCATCTTTCACCAAGGGGGACGTCTGCCCTCTTGATGGAAGGTGGTACCTTTCATCATGGATGGAGAAGGCGAACTTCCCACCTGAAAAGATACTACAGCAGAATAAAGAACACAAAAAAGAATGCCACCCAAAGAGGGCGGCATAAACGGCAATGGCAATGCTGGTTAACTGTGCTTTATCATTGTCTCAATGACGGCAAAAATCTTTTCTCTGTCGTGTTTTGAAAGGTTTCTCAGTTTGTCATTCAACAAGGAGCTTTTCACTTCATACCCTGTTTCGAGAACATCGTGCAATACCATATCCGCCGATACTCCCAGGGCATTCACAATGCTGATGAAAGATTCAAGGGACGGGATCTTCTCCCCCCTTTCCACCATCCCGATATAGTTAGCACTAAGGCCGGCTCGTTCAGCCAGGTCTTCCTGCCTCAGTTTTTTCTCCGTTCGGAACTTTCTGATATTTGTTCCGATAGAATTATACTGCACCTCTCCACCTCCTATTAGTGTGGAACTATCACTAATAGTATAGGTTTTGAGTGTGCTCCTATACACAAACTATACGGCAGACGAAATAACCAATAGTGTGGAAATGTTCATTATTATCTGATATACTGTATTAAAGAGTCGATGGGAGTGGTACGGTATGAAAGATAAAACAGCTTGCTTTACGGGTCACAGAGACATTCCCCCTCTAAAGCGCCCAGGGATAAAGCATCGTTTGGAAAGAGAAATAGAAAAAAGTATTCAAGCTGGATATGTGTATTTTGGTGCCGGTGGAGCGTTGGGCTTTGATACGCTTGCAGCTCAAACGGTTCTGAAATTGAAGGGCCGTTACCAGGATATAAAGCTTATTCTTGTCCTTCCATGCAAAACACAAACCTCCGGCTGGAAACAGACGGATATAGATGAGTACGAGCGGATAAAGGCGGCAGCCGACAAAGTCGTCTTTACTTCAGAAGTGTATTATCGCGGGTGTATGCACAAGAGGAACCGGCACCTCGTGGATAACAGTAGTCTGTGTATTTGTTATCTGACGGAAGATAGAGGCGGGACATACTATACCGTTAACTATGCAAAAGAAAATGGATTGAAGATAATCAACATAGCGGAATAGGCACCATTTATAGAGACATCATTGAGCAGTAGATGGATTATTGACTGTCTACTGCTTTTATAGTATCACGCCCAAACAGTAACAGGTGTAAGGAATTAGTCGCACCTAAGATATTTTGAGCTTGCATTTTGACTGAAAGCATTGAAAATAAACGATTCTTGTGGTATTATATAAAATGTATTGTTGTGAGTGGCTTGTAGAAGCCCATCCTATAAGTCTGGAGGTATCTCATGAAAGTCCGTTATGATAAGCTTTGGCGTTTGATGAAGGACAATAAATTGAAAAAGACAGACCTTGCGAAAGCTGCAGAGATAAGCTCCTACACTATGACGAAGCTCAATCATGATCATCCAGTAAGCATGGAAGTAATGATAAATCTTTGCAAGGTGTTCCATTGCGATATTGGCGATCTGATGGAAGTAATCGAAGAAGACTAAAACCAAGATAGATCAGGAGGCAGTTATGGCGGAAAAGACTAATGCCAACATCGGCTTTGAAAAACAACTTTGGGACGCAGCCTGCGTCTTGTGGGGACACATCCCCGCAGCAGAGTATAGGAAGGTCATTATTGGTTTGATTTTCCTTCGGTACATCTCAACCGCGTTTGAAAAGAGGTACAACCAGCTCGTTGCTGAAGGTGACGGCTTTGAAGATGATAGAGACGCTTACGAAGAAGATAATATCTTCTTTGTGCCGGAGGCAGCTCGTTGGAGTACGATTGCCGCTGCTGCCCATACTCCTGAGATTGGTATTGTGATTGACAATGCCATGAGAGCTATCGAGGAAGACAACAAGAAACTGAAGAATGTCCTTCCTAAAAACTATGCAAGCCCGGATCTCGACAAGCACGTCTTGGGCGATGTGGTGGACATTTTCACGAACAATATCAAGATGGATAGCACAGAGGCAAACGAGGATTTGCTCGGTCGTGCTTATGAGTATTGTATTGCTCAATTTGCCGAGAAAGAAGGCGTCGGCGGCGGCGAATTCTATACGCCGTCCAGCGTTGTCAACACTCTTGTTTCGATCTTGAAGCCTTTTGCAAACTGCCGTGTATATGACCCCTGCTGCGGCTCAGGCGGTATGTTCGTTCAGAGCGCAAAGTTTATTCAGGCTCATTCCGGCAACCGTGGAGCTATTGCTGTTTACGGTCAGGAAGCAAATGCTGACACTTGGAAGATGGCAAAGATCAATATGGCTATTCGTGGTATTGACGCCGACTTCGGCGCTTATCAGGCAGACACATTCACGAATGACCTTCACCCCACTTTGAAAGCGGACTTTGTTCTTGCCAATCCTCCTTTCAACTATCACCCGTGGAATCAGGAGAAGTTGACCGATGATGTGCGTTGGAAGTATGGTCTTCCTCCTGCCGGCAACGCCAACTACGCTTGGATTCAGCACATGATTCATCACCTTGCCCCGCACGGCAAGATCGGTCTTGTGCTTGCTAACGGCGCACTTTCTACTCAGAGCAGCGGCGAAGGCGAAATCCGCAAGCGCATTATTCAGGACGATTTGATCGAAGGTATCGTTGCGCTTCCGACTCAGCTTTTTTACAGCGTAACAATTCCCGTTACGCTGTGGTTCATTACAAAGGGTAAAAAGCAAGCAGGAAAGACGCTGTTTATTGACGCCCGTAAGTTGGGCTATATGGTTGATCGCAAGCACAGAGACTTCACCGAAGCCGATATTGCCAAGATTGCAGATACCTTTGAAGCATTCCAGAACGGAACGCTGGAAGACGTAAAGGGCTTCTGTGCTGTTGCCACGCTTCAGGATATTGAGAAGCAGGATTACATTCTGACTCCGGGACGTTATGTTGGTATTGAGGAGCAAGAAGATGACGGCGAACCCTTTGAAGAAAAGATGGCTCGACTGACTTCCGAACTCTCCGATATGTTCACAAAGTCTCACGAGCTTGAAGACGAGATCCGCAGAAAGCTGGGGGCAATTGGTTATGAAATCTAACCTCTCAACGATATGCGATTATAGGAAAGGCAAGGTTGACGTTGCAACGTTGACCCACTTGAGTTATATCTCTACGGAAAATATGCTACCGAACAAAGGCGGCATTACCTCGGCTGCTTCGCTTCCTACAATTAGCCAAACTCAGGAGTACCGAAAAGGCGACGTGTTGGTTTCCAATATTCGCCCGTACTTCAAAAAGATCTGGAAAGCAAAAACCGATGGGGGCTGTTCAAACGACGTATTAGTTTTTGCCGCAAAAGACGGAACTGATCCGGATTTTTTATACTATGTATTGGCTGACGACTCATTCTTTGAATACTCGATGGCAACATCGAAAGGAACGAAAATGCCTCGTGGAGACAAAACATCAATTATGAGGTATCAAGTTCCGGCTATTGATATTTCTACTCAAAGGAGGATTGCAAGCATTCTGCGTTCACTTGACGACAAGATTGAGTTGAATACAGCGATAAACAATAATTTAGCGGCTTAGAGTTGGATGTTGGAGACATCCAGTTCACCGGACATCAATTTTGGTAAGAGCGCATCCCTCAATGCGGATAACTTTTCATTTTCAAGTCGATTGTTTAAATATCTACCCAGCAACGGATGAACCTGCTCTTGCCACTTCAATTGCTCCTGCATCGGCGGACATTTGAACGGTATCTTTTTTAGATTTGACGCAGGTTGAGCTATTGATGGCACACCCGTCTGATTGGCATAAGAAAGCAGCTCATGCTGTCCAGATGCACTGTGGAAGAACATAAGTAGGAATTCCGGCACAACCTTTGTCGCATCACAACGCAGATAAAACTGTCGTTGTGATAAAACATAACGATCATATTTGCATCCATCGGGAATCATTGCTACTTGCCCTATATTGCCAGCATGAGTGAAAATAAGGTCATGAGGATACACAATTGAATTTTTCAGGCGTTCTGCGTGTTCCTCAGTGATGTAATTGAATTCAGGCTCTTCCAGAAAGTAGCCACGCAGATGGTTTCCACTGATAATAGGTACACCCTCTGGAACAAAAGTGGAAACCTTGATATTTGAGCCAAAAGGTCCCATAGCTACTTTCTCTGCTATATCCAGGATTGTAGCGGTTGGCCACTCCGCTTCTTGGAGGAGATGCTCGTATAGAGCGATTGCCTGCTGAAGTAAATTATTGTTTAGTAAACCGCTAATAACTCCCACCAACGGCGGGAGTAACCAAAGGAACTGCCGTTGAGTAGTCGTTCTCTTGAGACTAAATCAAAGGAGAATCAACGATGAAAGACGCAAAGATTGCAGAGGTATTGCAGGAAATGCTGCCGTACCTCGATAACTCGCAAATGGAACAGCTACAACGAGTGCTTCAACACACCTTTTGGAACTGCTCCGTGGAAGAAAAGCAGGACGGGGAGCCGTCCGAACAGACACCAGATATGGTTGATCTGTTTCTCGCTTCAAAGCGTGTGGAGGGTTGTTCTGAAAAGACGCTGACCTACTACAAAGCGACTATTGAGGCATCAATCAATGAGATTGGGAAACAAATCAGACATATCACCACCGAGGATCTCCGTTCATATCTGACGGAGTATCAAAGAAAAAGGCACTCAAGCCGAGTGACGTTAGACAATATCCGGCGTATTCTATCAAGCTTCTTCTCTTGGCTGGAAGATGAGGACTACATACTGAAAAGCCCGGTGCGTCGGATACATCGGGTTAAGACCTGCACCGTAATCAAGGAAACTTATACCGATGAAGCCCTTGAAACGATGCGTGATAATTGCACAGAGCTAAGAGACTTGGCTATGATCGACCTTCTCGCTTCCACAGGGATGCGTGTTGGCGAGATGGTGCTTCTCAACCGGGAGGACATCGACTTCAACGAGCGAGAGTGCATTGTGTTCGGTAAGGGGGATAAAGAAAGGCTGGTGTACTTTGACGCAAGGACGAAGATACACCTACAGAACTACCTTGCAAGCAGAACAGATACGGAGCAAGCATTATTCGTTTCTTTGAAAGCACCCCACAAGCGGCTCCAGATCGGCGGTGTGGAATCAAGACTACGGGAAATGGGAAAACGCCTTGATATTCCAAAGGTTCATCCACACAAGTTTCGAAGAACGCTTGCAACCGTCGCAATAGACAAAGGGATGCCGATAGAGCAGCTCCAGCAGCTCTTGGGGCATCAGCGGATAGACACCACGCTGAAATATGCGATGGTCAAACAGAGCAACGTCAAGTTGTCTCATAGAAAGTACATCGGGTAAGGAAGGTGCAAAAATGGCTGAAAGGAAGGCAATCCGATTAGGTAGTGTGGTCAGGACGAATGTTTCTACCTACTCTGAAAAGGAAGGCTGGGCGTTTGTCAATTATCTTGACACTGGAAATATCACACAGGATACCATTTCAGAGATACAGCGTATCAATGTCGGAACAGATAAACTTCCAAGTAGAGCAAGGCGTAAAGTGCAAATCGGAAACATCATATATTCGACAGTTAGGCCGAATCAGCTCCACTATGGGTTTATTAAGTCTCAGCCGGACAATTTCCTTGTGTCAACAGGATTTGCGGTAATTGATGTAAATGAAAAAGAGGCTGTCCCTGAGTACATCTATTATTTCCTCACTCACAGGGATGTAACCGAAAGATTGCAAGCCATAGCAGAACAAAGCACTTCTGCTTATCCTTCAATTAAGCCGTCCGATATTGAAGACTTAACAATAGATCTACCACCCATTGAGGAGCAGAGAAAGATTGTCGGTCTGCTAAAAATGCTTGATGGCAAGATAAAGCAGAATACGGAGATAAACAATAATTTAGCGGCTTAGAGGTCAGAAACATCAAGCTCTCCATTCATGAGC
>OLWB01002133.1_pt1 | contig 16673 bp, 15 predicted proteins | sample 1673331 | NCBI WGS metagenome assembly OLWB01 (sample SAMEA3178943, study PRJEB25190) | human gut metagenome | biome: human gut; feature: human-associated habitat; material: faeces | place: Austria | collected 2013
CATTCCGAACAGAGAAGTTAAGCCTCGTCACGCCGATGGTACTGCGTAACAGTGGGAGAGTAGGTAGCCGCCGTTTTTTATGAAGCCCCTTCAGTAGAAATACCGGAGGGGCTTCGTCTGTTTATAAACTTTGCAGGATGATTACTATGAAACTTCTTTTAACATATAAATCTGATAACTGATTAAACAAAACACATTATAGCTTGTTTTTATAATAGAGTTAAACTTTTAAGCTTAAATGATGTGAACGACGACAAACTGATACTTTTTTATTGCTACATTTGTCGCGAAATTAAAGAGATCTAGTATAAACAACTAAAAAGAAATACCATGAAAGTTTCTCTGAAATTCATATTAGCCACGATTCTGCTAATGCTATCTTATAGCATCGGTGGAAATGCTATGGATTTCGCTTCATGTGTTTCTAAGTGCGAAAGCTCTTGCCAGTTGTCTGAATCGTCTTCCGATATAAAGTCCAATTCTTCTTTAAATAGCCGCGCTGTAGGCTTCGACAAGTCTTCTCAGTCATTGACTATTTCCGATGTAGAATTAGGCTTTAAATCAGTTTCCGAAACATCATCTAATAATTATCGTCCTTTAAAGAATCATTGAAGTAAATGATTCTTTAAAGGACGTGATGCACAAGTTTTCTTTGTTGAGAGAAAACTCATTAGTATTAGATCAAAGTAAATCTTATTATTCGGATAAGGATCCACATTACTCCATTATCTCCAGCGATTACTATGTATTCGCTTTGAGACGTATCCTTATTTAGTATTCTCACTTTTTCTCCGTATTAATTTACTTTTCGTACTCTGTATGAACTGTGTGATTTTTTGTGCTCAAAAAGTCGCAGGGTCTGTAGCGCAGTGTATCTAATCTTTTGAAATTTTCTAAATAACTAAAATTAATATCTTAACAAAAAAACTTATTATGGAAACTACTAAAAAATCTCAGATTGTAGGTATAAAAAATGCCGGTATCGTAATCATCTGCTGTTTTATTATAGCAGTTTGTATTTATCACTTCCTATTAGGAAATCCGTCCAACTTTATGAACAATGATCCTAACAATCATCCGTTGCCTGGAAACTTCTTGGGTACTATTTACAAAGGTGGTATTATCGTGCCTGTTATTCAGACACTGTTGTTAACCGTGCTCGCTTTGAGTATCGAACGTTATTTTGCTCTTCGTTCCGCTTTCGGAAAAGGTTCCTTGGCTAAATTCGTTGCTAACATCAAAGCTGCCTTGGCTGCCGGTGATATCAAAAAAGCACAGGAAATTTGTGACAAACAACGTGGTTCTGTTGCCAATGTTGTAACTTCCACTCTACGCAAGTATGAGGAAATGGAAAAAAACACATCTTTGCCTAAGGAGCAAAAGCTGTTGGCTATTCAAAAAGAACTGGAAGAAGCTACCGCGCTGGAAATGCCGATGATGCAACAGAATCTTCCGATTATTGCTACTATCACTACTTTGGGAACATTGATGGGATTGCTCGGTACTGTAATCGGTATGATCCGTTCATTTGCCGCATTGTCTGCAGGTGGTGGTGCCGACTCTATGGCTTTGTCACAAGGTATTTCCGAAGCTTTGATTAACACGGCTTTCGGTATCTTGACTGGTGCGTTGGCTGTTATTTCTTACAACTACTTCACTAACAAAATTGACAAATTGACTTACGGGCTCGACGAAGTCGGATTCTCTATTGTGCAGACTTTTGCAGCTACTCATTAATTCTGCGGACCCTTTAAAATCTATTAATCATGGGTAGAGCGCAAATTAAAAAGAAAAGTACGTTCATAGATATGACTGCTATGAGTGACGTGACCGTATTGTTGCTGACTTTCTTTATGTTGACTTCAACATTTGTGAAGAAAGAACCGGTGCAGGTCAACACTCCGGCTTCCGTATCGGAAATTAAGATTCCGGAGACAAATGTGCTTCAGATTCTGGTAGATCCGGATGGGAAAATATTTATGAGCCTCGACAAACAGCAGGATATGCAGGCTGTTTTGGAGAGCATGGGTGATGAGTATGGTATTAAGTTTACTCCTGAGCAGGAGAAGCGGTTTGTTCTGTCTTCTACTTTCGGAGTACCTATTAGAAGTATGCAGAAATTCCTGGATCTTCCCGAAGAACAACGAGACAAGATTCTGAAGAATGAGGGAATTCCATGCGATAGCGTCGATAACCAGTTCAAGTCATGGGTACGTAACGCACGTGCTGCCAACGCTGACCTGCGAATTGCTATCAAAGCTGATGCTTCAACTCCATACTCGGTGATAAAGAACGTTATGAACTCACTTCAGGACTTGAGGGAGAATCGGTATAATCTGATTACTTCGCTCAAAGTGGAATCTGAAGATTAAAAAGGAGGAAAAACAATGAGTGCTGAAGTACAAGAGAGCGGCGGAAAAAATGGAAAGAGCAAGCAGAAGAAATTTGCTGTACGGGTAGACTTTACTCCGATGGTGGACATGAATATGTTGCTGATTACTTTCTTTATGCTTTGTACCACGTTGAGCAAACCTCAGACGATGGAGATAAGCATGCCGAGTAACGATAAGAATATAACTGAAGAACAGAAGAGTATGGTAAAGGCTTCGCAGGCAATCACATTGCTGCTGGGGCCGGACAATAAGCTCTATTATTATGAGGGAGAACCTAACTATAAGGATTATACCTCATTGAAGGAGACTACTTATGGCCCGGATGGGTTGCGTAGCATACTTCTTCAAAAGAATGCAACTGCTGTCAATAAAGTGAGAGCTTTGAAACAGCAGAAACTTGATCTTAAGATATCGGATGAAGAATATAAGAAACAGGTTTCCGAAATAAAGAGTGGAAAAGATACGCCGACTGTGATTATCAAGGCGACGGACGATGCTTCTTATATGAATCTGATTGATGCACTGGACGAAATGCAGATATGTAATATTGGTAAATATGTGATAACGGACATTGCCGAAGCGGATCGATTCTTGATTAAGAATTTTGATTCTAAGGGAGAGCTGTCACAGAATATAGCCGATAAATGATGTAACACCTAAAAAAGAAAAGTAAAATGGCAAAAATAGATTTAACTTCTCAGGAATGGTGTCAACTGATTTTTGAAGGCAAGAATCAAGCGTACGGTGCATACAAGATGCGTGCTAACTCGACTAAGCGCCATAATCTCGCGATGTTGGCAGTGCTGGTCATAGCATTAATCGGATTTACGATTCCTACGCTGGTGAAGTTGGCAACCCCGAAGCAGAAGGAAGTGATGACGGAGGTCACTACTCTGTCGAAATTGGCAGAACCGGAAATCAAACAGGAAGAGATGAAACGGGTGGAACCGGTTGCACCTCCCCCTCCTGCATTGAAAAGTTCTATTAAGTTTACGGCTCCTGTCATCAAGAAGGATGAAGAGGTGAGCGAAGACGATGAAATCAAGAGTCAGGAAGAATTGACTTCTACCAAAGTGGCTATCTCCATTGCCGACGTAAAAGGTAATGATGAAGTCAACGGAGCTGATATCGCTGACTTGAAACAGGTAGTGACACAAGCAGCCGAACCGGAAAAAGTATTTGATATGGTAGAACAGATGCCGACGTTCCCCGGCGGACAGCAGGAACTGATGGCATATCTGGGAAAAAATATCAAGTATCCGACGATTGCACAGGAGAATGGAACACAAGGTCGCGTTATTATACAGTTTGTGGTAGAGCGTGACGGTACTATTAGCGATGTGCACGTAGCTCGTGGCGTTGATCCTTATCTGGATAAAGAAGCTGTGCGTGTGGTACAAAGCATGCCGAAATGGATTCCGGGTAAACAAAATGGTAAAGCGGTACGTGTGAAATTCACCGTTCCGGTAATGTTTAGATTACAGTAAGATGATGAAGAGACAATTTTGGCTGATAGGAATCGTTTTGTTGGCAGTGTTGAGTGCTTGCCGTTCCAAATCGGATGGACCGACGGATACGTATTCGTCTGGGGTGATATCTATTGCGGCGGATGAAAGTTTTGAGCCTATTATACAGGAAGAAATAGATGTGTTTGAGAGTCTGTATCCTTTGGCTGGAATTGTCCCTCGCTACACGACGGAAGTCGAAGCAATTAATTTACTTCTGAAAGACAGTGTCCGGTTGGCTATTGCGACCCGGACATTGACTGAGGAAGAAATGAATTCCTTCCACAGCCGCAAGTTCTTTCCCCGTGAGATTAAACTGGCCACGGATGGTCTGGCATTGATCGTCAACCGGGGTAATCCGGATTCTTTGTTGAGTGTACGAGATTTCAGCCGTATCCTGACTGGTGAGGCGAAAAACTGGAAAGAGATAAATCCGAATTCTCCACTGAAGAGTATTCAGGTGGTATTCGATAACAAGAACTCCAGCACCGTACGCTATACAATGGATTCCATCTGCGATGGAAAACCACTGGCTACTGACAATGTCAGTGCCTTGAAGACCAATCAGCAGGTGATAAAGTATGTAGCAGAGAACCCCGGAGCAATGGGAGTCATTGGTGTAAACTGGCTGGGTAACCGCAGTGACACCACCAATCTTTCTTTCACCGAGGAAATCAGAGTAATGGCAGTGAGTGCGGAGGATGTAGCTACTCCTGCTAACAGTTATAAGCCTTATCAGGCTTATCTGTATTACGGTAACTATCCATTGGCACGACCAATTTATGCATTACTGAATGATCCTCGCAGTGGGCTGCCTTGGGGATTCGCTTCTTTTATGACATCCGATAAAGGGCAGCGGATTATATTAAAATCTGGACTTGTTCCGGCTACTCAGCCGGTGCGTATTGTCCACGTGAAAGACGAATAATAACTAAAATTAGAGACTATAATGAAAAGAGTACAAATGTTTTTAGCTGGAGCGTTTATAGCAGTTGGGTCGCTCTATGCGCAATCATCTGATGCCGAATGGCAGGCAGGAGTTGCCAAATTGAAAGAAATCATTCAGACGAATCCGGCTCAGGCCAATGAGGAAGCTGAACAGTTGATAAAAGGAAAGAATAAAAAGAATGTGGAACTTCTGGTGGCGATCGGTGAGGTATATCTGAAAGCCGGCAAACTTCCGGAAGCACAGGAGTACGCTGCTCTTGCCAAAAAAGCGAATGGTAAATCGGCTCTTGCTTCTGTATTGGAAGGAGATATCGCTTTTGAACAGAAAAATGCAGGTCTGGCATCTCAGAAATATGAAGAGGCTATTTATTTCGATCCGCATTGCACGGAAGCATATCTGAAATATGCAGATACTTATAAATCTGCAAATGCAGACCTTGCTATCGAGAAACTGAATCAGTTGAAAGCACAGGAACCGTCCAACACAGCCGTAGATAAAAAACTAGCCGAAATTTATTACTTAAAGAATGATTTTAGTAAAGCTGTCGAAGCTTATTCGAATTTTGCAATGGGACCGACAGCTACAGAAGAGGATTTGGTGAAGTATGCATTCGCTCTCTTCCTGAATCATGACTTTGAGAAGTCGCTTGAAGTAGCGAATATGGGATTGAAAAAGAATGCTCGTCATGCAGCGTTCAATCGTTTGGCAATGTATAACTATACAGACCTGAAACGCTTTGATGAAGCAATAAAGGCGGCAGACGCTTTCTTTACCCAGTCAGACAAAGCTGATTATTCTTATCTGGACTATATGTATTACGGTCATTTGCTTGATGCTCTGAAGAGATATGACGAAGCTGTAGGCCAATATGAGAAAGCTATACAATTAGATCCGACAAAGACGGACTTATACAAGAATATTTCTACTGCTTACGAGCAGAAGAACGATTATAAAAAGGCAATCAGTGCTTACCAGAAATATTATTCATCCCTTGATAAGGAACACCAGACTCCGGATTTGCAATTCCAGTTTGGCAGACTTTATTACGGTGCAGGTACGCAGACTGATTCGCTGACAATCAATGCTGAAGAGCGCAAACAGGCGCTGATGGCTGCTGATTCTGTTTTTCATACTATTGCAGAAGCAGCACCGGAGAGCTATCTGGGCAATTTTTGGAGAGCACGTGCCAATTCTGCACTTGACCCCGAAACGACTCTTGGATTAGCGAAACCTTTCTATGAGGAAGTTGCTGCTCTGCTGGAAAGCAAGAATGATCCTCATTACAATTCAGCTTTGATTGAGTGCTACAGTTATCTTGGATATTACTATTTGTTGGCTATTGAAAATCCGGCACTGAAAGCGGAAGCGATGGCTAATAAGGAAAAATCCAAAGAATATTGGAGCAAAATTCTGGCTATAGACTCCACTAATGCTACTGCTAAAAGGGCATTGGATGGCATCAAATAGTGAATAATTTTAGTTGTTTGTCGTGACAGGAGGAGTGGAGAGTGATCTTAGCTCCTCCTTTTTTTACACTTTTTTTTGCTTTTCTATTGGAATATTGAAAAGATTGTCTACATTTGCAGTGTACTATTATACTAATACACTAAAATGCAATTGATAATCAAAAGAAAATGCTATGATTACAGTAGAAAACCTCTCATTTACTTATCGTAAATCGAAGCGTGTTGTACTGCACGACTTCTCTCTCGCGTTCGAATCGGGCAGGGTATATGGATTGCTGGGGAAGAATGGTGCCGGAAAGTCCACTCTCCTTTATCTGATGTCCGGTCTGCTGACTCCTAAAGGTGGCAAGGTAATGTTTCACGATACGGATGTACGCCGCCGGTTGCCGGTAACTTTGCAGGATATGTTTCTAGTGCCTGAAGAATTTGAACTGCCTCCTGTATCTTTAGTCAGCTATATTGAGTTGAACAGTTCTTTTTATCCCCGTTTCAGCAAGGAGGATATGATTAAGTATCTTCATTACTTTGAAATGGATATGGATATCAACCTCGGTTCGCTTTCTATGGGCCAGAAGAAAAAAGTATTTATGAGCTTTGCACTGGCAACGAATACTTCGCTTTTGCTCATGGACGAACCGACGAACGGATTGGATATTCCCGGAAAAAGCCAGTTCCGTAAGTTTATCGCATCGGGGATGTCGGATGATAAGACGATTGTGATTTCCACACATCAGGTTCGTGATATTGACAAGGTGCTCGATCATGTACTGATTATGGATGAAAGCCGTGTATTGCTGGACGAATCGACAAGTAGTATCTGCGAAAAGCTTTTCTTTGTAGAGAGTGATGATCGCGAACTGGCGCAGACAGCTCTTTTTGCCATTCCTACTATTCAGGGTAATTACCTGATCCTTCCTAATAAAGAGAAGGAAGAATCGGACATAAATCTGGAACTTCTTTTTAATGCTACACTGGCTGCTCCCGAGGAGATGGCCCGATTGTTTCAAACTCAAAAATAAAAGACGATGATAAAAGATACTTTTTTTAGTTTGCCTCGTTTTATGAATCTTTGCCGCAAGGAAATGGTGGAGAGTTGGAAGTCGAATGTACTTCGTATTGTATTGCTTTATGGGGTGATGACTGTTGTGTTGGTCTGGAACGGATATTTTGCATATCGTACTCACGATTCGGTTCGTTTTCTCGAACGTCATATGGAGGCCGATCCTGCCTGGGGATTTATATTAATAGCTTTTCTTTGGTTTCTATTCGGATTTGGTTGTTTAAGCGGGTCGTTGACAATGGAGAAGATGAAAAGCAAGACAAACAGGCTGTCTGTATTAATGACACCGGCCACTCCTTTTGAGAAATTCTTTTCTCGTTGGTTGGTATCAACTGTTGTCTTGTTGGTTGTTTTTTTCATTACCTTTGAACTGGCTGATTATACACGGGTATTGGTTTATTCGCTTATCTATCCGGACGTAAAAGAAGTGATACTTCCTGTCAATCTGGGAGATTTGGTAGGTAGCGGGAAACGGTGGTACTTGTTCCACAAAACGTATGAGTTGACACTGGTGCTTTCTATCTATTGCTTTGTACAGTCATTGTTTGTATTGGGCAGTTCTGTATGGCCGAAAAATTCGTTTCTTAAAACATTTGTTTCTGTTACGATAATTGTTTTAATTTATGTACTGGTCGGAATGTTGGTGGGGGATATGTTATTTAGCGGAAGCAGTAAAGATTATGGTTATATTTTTTCTTCAATAACGAAGGAACAGGTTACTGTCATGGTAACTGTGGGCTTTATGCTTTTTGCATTCGTAAATTGGACGCTCGCTTATTTCCGTTTCAAGGAGTCTGAGATCATTCAACGTATGTAATACTTTAGACTATGAATTTTAAAGAAAGTAAAGCTATTTATTTACAGATTGCAGATAGAATCTGTGATGAGATACTTCTAGGACAGTTTGCTGAGGAGGAACGTATTCCCTCTGTCAGAGAATATGCTACTATTGTGGAAGTAAACGCCAATACGGTGATGCGCTCATTCGATTTTCTCCAGTCACAGAATATTATTTATAATAAACGCGGTATTGGTTATTTTGTCGCCACCGGTGCGAGAGAATTGATTCATTCACTGAGGAAGAATACTTTTTTGAAGGAAGAACTGGATTACTTCTTCCGCCAAATCAAGACACTGGATATTCCTATAAAGGAGATCACGGATATGTACCGGGAATTTTGTAAAAAAGAACAGTAAAATAAATATTATGAAACGTACAACTTATATATTAATAGGACTTTTTGTAGCCGGACTTTGTGTGCTGGTAGGCGGAATGTTTATGATTTTTTGTTTAGGAAGGCCATACATTTCCAATCAACTGAATTTGCAAGGAGAGCAGATAACTAAAGAAGTGCCGGCTTGCCGGGTGGTCTGGCTGACTCAAACAAGGCTGTATACGCCAGAACGTAACGTCTGGCTGGCGAATTCTCTTCTGGAAGTGCAGCCTTCAAAAGAAGGGAAGAATCTGTTTTCTTGCTCGAAGAAGGTAAATGACTATCTGAAAATGACCGTTATGGGGGACACGTTGAAAATCCTTTTGGACTATTCGCTGGATCAACTTCCGCAGGAGTTTAAGAAATCCAAATTTATGGGAATGAATATAGGAGACATGCGATTGGATATGACGCAAGATGTGGAGTGTATTATAAATGATATTAATTCGCAGAACATAGGATTCAAACATTTGGAAAAGGATTCTTTGTCCATTGATACGTCTAATTCTATTGTGGTCGATTCTTGTGATTTTGCAGCTTTGCAAGTCATCAGGAGTGGCGGGAATGTGGATTTTCAGAGTGGGACTATTAATAATCTGTATTTGAATCTGGGTATGATGGGTAATTGGTCTGTAAATGTTGAAAAATGCCATATCGGTACGGAATATTTAACCGCACATTATGCAAATGTACAACTTCAAAAAGGAGAGTGTGAGTGTATGATCTGGATTCCTGAGAAAAATGATTCCAAGTTAAATGTATTTTTAACCGGAAAAGCTTGTGTGACGGTAATGGAGTGATTATATGTCTGAAATAAAAAAGAGCAAAAGTGAACTTGTCTCATCTTTGCTCTTTTTTATATACTGTATTATAATACTTTGGTTAATGTGAAGCAGTCGATATCCGGTGCCCAGTTATAACTATTGCCCATTCGGATCGTATTGTAACCGGCCTTCAATTCAACGGGAATTGTGATTTGACTATGTTTCTCATCTTCCCCCAATGCGGCAATCTTAGTGATGACGCCATTGATATCAACTTCCAGCTGTCGTCCTTTGCCGTGTGAATATTGGATAGTCATCTGGTAGCGTCCGCCGTCTGTACTATATACTTCCCGCCATTCTGCATAGTTTTCCGGTTTTCCGCCGAGGAATCCAATTTTCATCTTACCGGAAGCATCCTTGTCATGAGCATAAATAATGCCTTTAGGATTTTTACCCAAATCATTGAATAGAGGTAAGTATGCCCATTCGGCTTCATATAATGTAGGCTCCAGACGCGTTTCTCCTTCCATGCGGAGGAACATAGCGCTGTGAGGAGGCAGTGTTCGTTCAAATACATCGGAGAAATTTCCCAAGTCATTTTGTCTTGCTAAATCGCGTACTTTCACGTTTCCACCAAATTCGAGTGAGGTAAACGGTACAGAGAAGCTGCATAACGTATCCGAAGGATTGTAAAGTGCAACGGCACGTACATTGCCGCGTTTTTGCTCAATATCTTTCACCAGTACATAACCTTCATTTTCATGCTGTGCCACATACGCCTGCAATCCTAACGGGTCTTGGTTGAGTGCGATCAATTCCTTGTTTGTAAGTAATTGGAGTGAAGAATCCGGCAGGTTTTCCAGATTGCAGCCGATTAGGAGAGGCGAACTCATGATACACCATAAACCGAAATGAGCTTCTTCTTCTGTCGGAGTAAGTCCTTTTCCGCCTACTTTGCTATTGTCACGGAATCCGATCACCATCATATCCATATCGTTGTAATGTCCGTTTCCGGCATAGGCAGATAGATAAAGATTCTTTCCGACTACATATTTCAGTGATCCCCAATGTGCATTGATATCTCCACTGATGCGCCAGGAAGTTGCCACATCTTTTGCCCAGGTACCGGGGAAAGCCCAGCGGCAGATGTTGACGGAAACGTTTTTGTTTACTTTGTCAATGCTGTTGCGGATAGAAGTATAACGTTCTTCCTCGTCCAGTCCGAGGACATCGCCTCCACAATAGTCTATTTTGATAAAGTCGAAGCCCCAGTCGCCAAAGTATAGCTGGGCGTCTTGAGGTTCGTGCCCATAGATACCTGCGCCTACTCCTGCAAGGTCGTTGTCCCAGATAGAACCACAAGTGTTATTGCCTGCATCCGTATAGATTCCCGCTTTCATGCCGAGACTGTGTATGTGGTCGGCAACCGGTTTCATTCCGTTCGGGAAACGTTTCTCGTTGGTGAACATGATTCCGTTGTCGTCACGTTTGCCGAAGAAGCCATCGTCTACGTTGATATAGTGGTAGCCCGCATCCTTCAAACCTTTTTCTACCATAAGGTCGGCCTGATGTTTAATAATGTCTTCACTAATATCTACTCGGAAAGCATTCCAGGAACTCCAACCCATGATAGGCGGAGTGATTGTCTTCTCATTCTCAGAATGAGCCACTTGAGTCTTTGTGCAACTGAAACACAGCAAAGAGAGTGCTGTTGCCGTCAAAATGTAGAATCTGTTCTTCATGATATAATAGGTTGATAGATTTCAGTCCGGCTGTTCCGGTTACGTCCCGACAGCCTAAAAATAATAAAGGGTAACTTGCTGTATTCCAGAAAGCTACCCTTTACCTTGTCGGAATGAGGCGACTCGAACGCCCGACCCCTACGTCCCGAACGTAGTGCGCTACCAACTGCGCTACATTCCGATTGCTTTTGAAAAGTGGTGCCACCAGGAATCGAACCGGGGACACAAGGATTTTCAGTCCTTTGCTCTACCAACTGAGCTATGGCACCTTTCTCGTTTGCGGGTGCAAAGATAAGTATATTTTTTAATACCGCAATAACTTGAAGGGAATTTTTTACTAAATAATAATACTATGAAAGCCTGGATTTCTTTTTAGGGGATAAATATGTACTCAAATGCAAGACCGTATATTTTATAATTTTACACACTAAAACATTCAAACAAATATAAAATGTGTAACTATGGGACTGCTTTTGTTGTAATTGCTATTTTACTGGCTTTTCTTATTTTTTTGCAGGTAAATGCTGTTTGGTCAAGATGGTCTTCCCATACCTGCGGAGAGCGTGATACGAAGAATCGGAGACCTGCTGCACTGCGGTGTATTTGCCATGAAGCTGGCGAATAATTCTGTGGTAGCTTTGGTCTGTGAGTCGCGATTGCAACTGATAATGATGCCCTCCGAGCATCAGCGTATTATTGGGGTATTAACAAATCTACTTCATAAAGTTGGAACGTGAGGTGCAGGGGACAGGATTAGGATTGACACTTTCACAAACGATTGTCTGCAGTCTGGGTGGGAGAGTCGGTCTGGAATCTGAAATGAACGAAGGTTCTACTTTCTGGTTCGTGTTGCCGTTGAAGGCAACATCGGAAGAAATTAATGAAAATAAGTAAAGAGTGCCAAAAAGCAGTCGTAATCTTTATTCCCCTTCTTAAAGAAGGAGAAGTGAAGTTATTATTAGTTTTTGGCACTCTTTACTTTTTGTAGGTAGAATGAACACTTAGTCTTTATGACTTAGGCGTATCCTTATCTTTGTCTCCGCTTCCCAGAGACGTGCTGGTTGATGCAGAACTTCCACTCGAAGGAGCAGAGCTGTTTGATGAACTCGGACCGGAAGCGGTTGTGCTTGGCTTGGTAACACTTGGACTTGCAGTAGCAGGTTGAGCCTGTACTTCCCAGTGGAAGGGTTCGAAATTGGAATTCGGATCTACCCAAGACGGTTTCTTGGACGCATAGATGATGAACGGGGCAACAACTACGATGATTGCACCGATAATCAATACAGAGAACCAAACGGTATTGCTACCGGTTGAAATCTGGCTAGGCGGGATAAAGCTGAGGATGAAGGCAAGTAACGAACCACAGAAACCAAGACCACCGACGAACCACATCAAACCGTTACCGGACTTACCGATACGGAACGGACGGTTCAGTTTCTTCATCTTATACCGCAATGCGATAGCTCCGGAGAACATCAATAGGTACATAATAAGGTAAAGAATAACTGTCAGCTGTGACAAAATCTGATAAAAACTCTGTACAGAAGGCATAACGACGAACAGTAAGCTCAGTACTGTTACAGCAAGACCTTGCACGAACAGGATATTTTTTTGTACACCCAGTTTGTTTGTCTTCTGGAAGAACGGGGGCATATAACCGGCCTTACCTACAGCAAATATACCTTTTGATGGACCGGCAACCCATGTCAATACACCGGCTAATACTCCGAATGCCAGAGCAATAGCAATGATCGGTGATAACCAGGAAGCGTGGATGTATTTAAAGTAGTTGTCAAAGCCAACAAGCAAACTTTGGGTAAGGTTGATGTCTTTGGCAGGAATGATAACACCTAGTGCAAACGTACCCAAAACGAAGATGAGAACTGTGATAAGTGCACCGATAAATACGGCTTTCGGATAGTTTTTGGAAGGATTTTCCACGTCTTTTACGTGGATACCACCCATTTCCATACCGGCATAAAACAAGAAGATACTAGCAGCGAGAACGACATTGTCGAAGTTTGTGAAGTCGGGGAAGAAGCTACTATGGAAATCCATATTGGACTGTCCTCCGGTTGCCAGGTAAATGATTCCTAGGATAATCAGCAGAGCAGCCGGGATAATTGTACCTACCATACCACCGATTTTGGCAACCTTACCGACCCAGCTCATACCTTTCAATGAAATGAAAGTAGCCAGCCAGTAAATGACAAGCACTACGATAAGCGTATAATACTTGTTGTTTGCCAGTGACATATCGTGTACGTCATTCATTCCGATGAAGGCAATGGATACGGCGCCGAATGTCAATACTGTCGGATACCAGATTGTACTTTCAATCCATTGCACCCAGATAGCGAGGAAACCCCATTTTTTCCCGTAGGCTTCCCCTACCCATCGGAAAACCCCACCTTGTTTATCCTGGAACATAGCGGCCAACTCGGCTGCCACCAGCGACGTAGGGATCAAAAATACGATTGCCGCGAATAAGTAATAAAAGGCTGAACTTAATCCGTATACAGCCTCGGCAGGTAGTCCGCGGAGAGACACTACCGCCGTAACATTCATAATTGCAAGAGTAAAAACTCCAAGTTTTACTGCTTTTCCTACATTTGCCATGAATTTTACTGTTTAAATGTGAATTTTGTATTGTTTAGTTTCGCTTTAAATATGTCAGTAAAACAAATCGTTATTGTGTTAGTTTGTCAACAAGATGTCAAACTAGGTTAATTAACAGAATAGTGTTAAAAACAAAATCACGGTATCCTTTGTTAGATAACCTAAAATATTTCTATCTAAACGCCTAATAATTAAACGCAATGAAGTCTGCTTTCAATGACATTATTTACGAGAAAAGAGGAATATACGGAGTCTTGCATGTTATCATTTTGCTACTCTCCCTTTTCCTTATTGTAGTCATCTCAGTCGATACATTTAAGAACATCCCTTTCATGACACAGGGTTCCTATCTGAAGATACAGTTCTGGATCTGCATGTTCTTTATTGCCGATTTCGTTTTGGAGTTTTTCTTATCAAAACGTAAATTATATTATCTGCAAACCCACTTTATTTTCTTAATAGTATCTATTCCTTATCTTAATATTATCAGTTATTACGGAATTGAATTCTCCCCGGAAATCACCTATTTCCTGCGTTTTATCCCGTTGGCACGCAGTGGATATGCACTGGCAATCGTAGTAGGATGGTTATCTTCAAACAAGGCTTCAGGACTATTCGTATCCTACCTGACCATGTTGCTGGCAACGGTTTATTTCTCCAGCCTGATATTCTTCGTGATCGAACATAAGGTAAATCCGCAGGTCACCGGCTATGATGATGCTCTTTGGTGGGCCTTTATGGACGTTACGACAGTTGGCTCAAATATTTACGCCGTCACACCGACAGGACGGATACTATCGGTTCTGCTGGCAGCACTGGGAATGATGATGTTCCCGATCTTCACCGTTTATGTAACCAGTCTCGTACAGAACGCGAATAAACGGAAGAATGAATTATATAATGAAGATAATACGCCGCAACCGGAAGCAGCAAAACAGACGGCATCGAAACCTGCGGAAGGGGAAAAATAACATCGTAGGAAACAAGCTGTTTCGATCACTAACGTTCTATACAAAAAAAACAGGCATGGACCTCATAAAAGAAACCCATGCCTGTAGTGAGTGTTTTATTCTACTATTTTATTACAATCTTTTGACTGAATCCTTCAAAGAAAATAATATATGTGCCTTTAGCCGGAACATCTATTTCGGTATAGGTTCCGTTCAACAAGTTTGTCTTAACGATACTTCCATTGAATGAAGTGATATATAAAGGCTTATTTCTCATCTCAGGATGTTTGATACAGAGTTTATAACCCCTTATTGCTATTTCTATCCCAGCAGAATGGATATCTTCATTGCCGACAGAAGTATTGACAATTACAGTTATAGTCTTATTTTCATGTATATCGTAAATAGTATATACAGAATTTATGGGCATCAATAATTCTCCATTGGCCCTGACCTGTAACTGGTCGGTTTTATACCTGCTTTCCAATCGGAACTTAAAGTTATTTCCGACCAGCACCCTATCCGGATTATAGCCCGTCTCAGCTATCATTTTTACATCTTCCTTCGGTTTAACGAACGTTACGCTAAATACTTCAGATAAAGTAATCACAATATTTTTGTCCGAGCGAATGTTTGACAGGGTATATATACCCCAGATATCAGGAGAAAGAAGAACACCGTTAACCCGTACCTGTATCTCCCAACCTTTATGTAAAGCATCTGATACAATGTGGAATTTAAAGTCTTCTCCCGGTTTTACCTTATTCTTATCATAACCGGATTCCGGAATCAGTGTTGCTCCTTCTTCTGCATTCCAAACAATATAGAACAGTTCTTCAATGGTTGGCGGAGTCACTTCTATTTTCACAATCAGATTGGCCTGTACATTTATAATGGTATATACCGATCCGCTGCCGGCTGTTATAAGCGCATTATTGACAAACACTCTTACAACGTGCTGTTCATACCCGGTTTTAGGTTTGATGCTGAATTTGAAATCAGCACCTTCCATTACAGATGATGCGTCATATCCTTCAACAGCTTTAATCTCAAAGCCGGTTTGAGAGGGAAGAGTTACCGTATATCTGATTTTATCCACCAACGTTATCGTTAATAATATATCTGCCTGAATATTGTAGAGCGTATAAACCCCATTTACATCAGGAGTTATCACAATAGAACCTTGCTTTACAATCACTTTTTTATCGGAAGGAAAGACGATTGTAAACTTGAAATCACCTCCTTTTATAATAGATGTTGCATTATATCCGCTTTCCGGTTTGACTGTTACACCGGAGAGTATATTCCAGGTTACTTTATAATTCGTACTTTGTATTTTTACTACTAAAATTTGGTTGTTACTCCAGATAAACTGCCAGTTTTCTGTTACACATACAAACTTATCCAAATAGGACTGAGAAAGAACAAACCCACTTCCTCCTTTAACTATGACAGTTGATGATTCACCGTCGGTTAATATTTTCAATAGATATTTGGGGGCACTGGTCATCGTTATCAAGGCACTTCCTGAAAGATAAACTCCGGTGTCTATTTTAACTGTCCCTGACAAGTAAAACAGACCGGAGGAACTTACCTGGCCATGAACCGTTCCATTTGTCAAATAGAGTATGCCCCCGCTCGATATGCATCCGGTGATAATCCCCTCGTTTCTCAACGTGCTTCCTGCTTCTATATAAATCAAATTCAAGTCTTTGGAGTTACTGCTGATGGTAGCTGTCGAACGGATTACCAGCGTTCCATTGCTGGACACTGTAATGAATTTACCGGAACTGCTCCATCCGGCAGATACTGCAATATTATCGAGAATAAGTCCGCCTTTTTTTATGTTTATTTTGGCAGAACTGTTAGATGATATCAGGCTTCCTCCATTGAAGGTTATATATTTGCCATCAATAGTAAGAGGCTTTGTCAATGTCACATTTTTGATGGGGATAATTGTCGGGGTAGATGCTGTTCCCGGGGATGCAGCATCAAGGGCTTTTTGCAGGTC
>OLWB01002136.1_pt1 | contig 16645 bp, 18 predicted proteins | sample 1673331 | NCBI WGS metagenome assembly OLWB01 (sample SAMEA3178943, study PRJEB25190) | human gut metagenome | biome: human gut; feature: human-associated habitat; material: faeces | place: Austria | collected 2013
TTTTACCAATATAGCGGCGCTTGTGCTCCCCGCGATGCTTCTCTGCATTCCAATAAGGGGTATCAATAAATACATACTGTCTCCCCTGGATGGTCTGTGTTTTGGCATTCCCCGGCATATCCATAGAAATCTCCTCCTTGCTAGATATAATTATATGCCTATCAGAAGGAATTTTCAAGCCGTTTGTTGGTGAAAATATAATAAAAATACCAGTATTTATCAGATTCCTAGCCGGAAACCCAAATACTTCCTAGATATAAAATCACGGGACTGCAGGTTACTATGCTGTACGATTACTGTACGTTTTTTAGAATCTGTTAATAGTATAGCATGAAACAGGTGAAAAATGAAAAATGTTAGCAGGAGTTAAAGTGAGTTGAATATAGAATAAGGAGAGCCTACGATAACGGCGTAAAGAAAAATCCCCATGAGCAAAAGCTGCGTGGGGAGTTTTGATGGGTTATTTCAGATGATCGTAGAATTCATCAGAAAATACTGGATAATATTCATTTCCAAATTTCCGATATAGAGTTCCATAAAATTTAAGATTATAGCATAAATAAAATGCGGCTTCACTAGCCGGCATAACAACACTCTTTTGAGCTTCGCAGCCATTGGGATCGATATAGTAAGAAGTGGTTAAACCTCTCTTGTCCTTAGTTATGTTATACATTTCTGTTTTGTTATAGTCATAAAAAATGCGGAAAGTTCTAATAACATTAGGAGTTGTATTACCTTTGTCAGCGTGATCTACATAAAGTACATTAACTGCAAGTATATAGTAGGGAGGATCGTATCTTTCACAAACAAGAGAGCTTTTATCTAAGAAGGAACTTACTCCCTGTTTCCAATCAATCATAGGGAAATTCTTATTTCCGTTTAAATAATTACTATTAACTTCCGCAGCACGGCACGTCATGCCTGCAAAAACAACAAGAATAGCAAATAAGAGGGCGGATATAATCTTCTTGAGAGACATAGTGAGGACCTCGCTTTGTTGTAAATGAGGAATCTATAAATCAGAGATGAAAATTCTATAGATTATTTTTATAGAAACCTTTCTGCGGAATAGAGAGATAAAGGGAGGTACTTCCATTTCGGAAATTAACACTATAATTGAAAGTAGTGGTTATAGCATTTATAGAACATATAATTAGCAGCTCTTCCAATCCCTGAGAAGGACCCACACTTTTGTGGGGGAATATCCGGCAGGTTATCTAGGGCTATAGTGCCATCACTATTATACATTTTAGAGTAAGTTTCTGAATATGTAATCCCGGAATAAATATGTATTATATCTAGGTATTTCTTTATGAGCTCATCTCTAGATATTTTAGGGTTATCTAAAATCAAACGTTTTGTTATTGTCTCCATAGACTGATTATAGTCGTAATTAATAATTCTTGTATCTTGAATAATTGCGCCGTGGTCAATAAAATATGTTTTCCCGCGGATTGTGTAAAGAGGTGGAGCGCAAAGTAAGACTTCTACAGAATCTTTATCTACATACATACTTCCCGTATAATAACATCCAGTTTCATCCATTACTTCATAAACTTTTACATAACGAATTGGATCATTCTCTATCTCTGATAAGGAAATGGCAGATATAGTAAAAGGAATCAATATAAAACAAAGTAAGATTGAAAAGAAGCTCTTTCGCATAAAAACACCCCATTAGAGTACAATAGGCAATTGAAAATCGACTTTGCACGGAATTAGAACAATCAGTTTCTTACTGGGAGATTGATAAATAGGATATAAATGTATTTGATTTGTAAATTATGCAGGGTAAATGATTTATTTGATTATTTTTGGGGGGATTCTTTGAAAAATTATTCAATATGTTAAGGTTCCCCAGGAAGAGTTAATTGAAAAAGGGGAATAAAAGCATGGTAAAAGTAGTAATCAGCCATTTTATAATTTGGCGAGCTTGGCAGCGGGAATGGATAATGTATGGAACTTGAAGGAATAAGGGATCCATCATAGTGATAATAACATCCCGCGGAGTTATTTACCTTTATACCGCCGCTTTTTTCTAAGTCATAGTAGGCTAAGTTTCTTGAATCAGAGTCAGACTGTTGGCTATGGTGTCGATGTAATTTTTCAATAATAGGAATCGCATTTTTATCGCAGTTATAGGTGAATATTTGATTATATTGGACTATCATATTAGTTTCATGGTTTACTAGATAAGCAGTACCTTGGATTCGAATCATAAAGAAAATAGGTTGATCATCAATAGTGAGACTATGGAAGTTTTTAATATAAATTGTTTTGGGCTCAATATAGCTTGTTGTATGTAGGTCTTTATCAATCAGGAAATATTTATCCGGATTGCTTTGCAACTCAGATAGAGAAATCGCAAAGGCAGAGAATGGAATAAAGAAAAAAGTGAGTAAGAGTAAAAAGATCTTTTTCATAAATACCATCCTTATCAAAAACCATCCTTATCAAAAAATTGAAAATATGTCTTAATACAGGTTTTTTGAGTCATATTTAGGATCGAAGTAAATATTATAGCATTTGTAGAACATATAGTTAGCAGCGTGATAAGCCGGAGAATTACCACCAACAGATTGATCAAAAAAATTCTTTTCAGTTTCTATGTAGTCACCGGAAAGAGAATAGGTATATACATCCGTTTCGGTAAATTTTATTCCAGTATTAGCTTTGATTTCATTCCATAAGGCATTCCCACGATCAGCATCTGTGATATATGGATTATTGGGCATAAGATCTTTTCTTAAATTTACTGAGCTTCTATCATAGTCATAATTAAATATAACTGTAGATTTCTCAATACAATTACCTGTATATGAGACATAGTATATCTTTCCTTGAATTGTATAGTAGGGAGGAGCATAGCGGAGTGATTGAATGGAGTAAGAATCTACATACATAGTGGTAGTTTGCCCTTCAGCTACTTTTACATAGCGTCCGGGATCACTTTGGATTTCGGAAAGTGAAATGGCAAAGGCAGAGAAAGGAATCAGGATAAGTCCAAGTAAGAGCAGTAGAATCTTTTTCATCGAGAGCATCCCCTTTTAGTAATTATCTAAACTTATTCTAGCGCCAAGACTAATTACCAGAATATATAAATAATTTATATATGTATCTAATATAAATGACTATAGTGTTCGGGAAGATTGGGGGAAAGGCGAAAAATTTTTGAGGGGAGAAAAGAGAAAACCATGGGATCGAACTTTGTCCAGGAAAATCAACCCTATTCGCCCTTCGGGCGCCTTCCCCGTCTGGGAAGGCGGGTACTCGCTGCGCTCGCGGAAATCAACCCTAACCGCCACTTCGTGGCCCTCCTTTCCCGTCTGGGAAGGTTGATACCACTTATTTGCTTCGCAAAGGGAAAACAGGCAAACCAGCCTTCGGCTGAAGAAATGCTGTTTCCGCCCGGAATTTTTATATTAACTGCACTCCTTTCCGCCGCATTCGCGGCACCCTTCCTCGCTGAGGCAGGTTTCAAGAGGAATAAAGAAAAGATTTCCAATCTGATTTGTTTGAAACCTTTCTTAATCCCATCCCTACCATACGCCCTTCCCTTCCAGGGCAAGGTCAAGACCGGCCTTCGGCCCTGAAAAGCAATATTCCTTACATCTTCCAAGAAAAAAGACCCTCGCGGGTCTTTTTCTGTGGCTGGATTCTTGCGCTTCCTTTCATTCCACCATTTGTTCTGGCGGGTTATCCATTGGAGAGCGGAAGAGTTTATATTTTTTGTTTTGTGTCGGGAGCTGGAGAATGTGGGATCGGTTTTGAACTGGAGGTAGTGTTTAACGAAGTTGTTGTTTTCGAGGTCGGTGTCTTTGATTATGGAGAGGCCGGCTTCGGTGATGTAGACCTGGATGCTTCTGGTTTTCTTGCAGGTATAGGCGTGCAATAGTCCTGTGGCGAAGAGTTTTCTTAGTTCTTTTTGGAAGGATTCGGAGACGATTTCGAATTCCCAGTTGTCTTTGCCGATGCGTTTTCTGCGGTAGAAGAGGAGGCCCATTTTGTTGCCTACGAAGATGTTCATGGTGTTGTCGATACAGAATGGCTGTCTCAGGTTATTGAAATAGTAGATGGTGCGCAGGGTGAGGTAGTCGTATAGGGTGAAGGGACACCATGAGCTTTGTCTAGGGTTTCTCGTATATTTCTTAGGACTTCGCTCGTGATCGGCGCGTATATGTCGAAGGTCTTGCTTGAGTAATAGGGCGTGGTTTTGTGGTCGCTGAAGCGGAAGCTGTAGTACATGCCGTCTTTTCTTCGGATGAGGGCGTAGGCGGAGGCGTATTGGCGGCCGCAATAGAGGAGTTCGAGTTTTTCGTCTTCGTATAGGATGGTTTGTAATTTTTCTTCGATTTCCTGGCGTTTGGCGATAAGTTCTTTTTGTGCGGTTTTCATGATGGGCTCTCCTTTCGTTTGACAGTGGTTCATCGGTCTGGTTTGCTATCTTCATTATAAGGTAAAAGATGACAGAAACTGTCGAGAGGAGGGAGAGGGAAAAATTTTCTTTGAGAGGAAGTTTTGTAGTTTTGGCGTTCACCGCTTTTCTTGATTTCCCGCATCAAAAAAGGACTCTTGCGAGTCCCTTCTTTGTTTCGGTTTAATTCTTTTATTCTCCCCAGATTTTATCTGCGTAGTCGCGGATGAGTCTGACTTTGGCCCATTGTTCTTCTTCCGTGAGGGCGTTGCCTTCTTCGGTGGAGGCGAAGCCGCACTGGGGGCTCAGGCAGAGCTGGTCTTTGGGGACGTACTGGGAGGCTTCTTCTACGCGTGCCTTGACGTCTTCAAATTTCTCGAGCTGCGGGAATTTGGAGGTGATGAGGCCGAGGACGACCTGCTGTTTCTGGATATGCTTCAGCGGTTCGAAGCCGCCTGCGCGGTCGGAGTCGTATTCAAGGAAGAATCCGTCGATGTTGCAGTGGCCGAAGAGGATTTCAGCGACCGGATCGTATCCGCCAGAGGAGAACCAGGTGGATCTGAAGTTGCCGCGGCAGATGTGCATGGTGATTTTCATGTCAGCTGGTTTGGCTTCGAGGGCGAGGTTGATCATTTTCACGTAGTTCTTTTCGATCTTGTCGAGGTCGAGCCCTCTTGCTTCGTAGGCTTTTCTCTTGTCAGGATCGCAGAATTCGCCCCAGGAGGTGTCGTCGAACTGGAGGTAGCGGCAGCCTGTTTTGTAGAAGGTGCGGATGGTTTCCTGGTAAGCGAGGGCGATGTCTCTGTAGAGGTCGTCTTCGTTCTTGTAAAGGTCGATCGGCTGGTAGTTTTCTTCACGGACGCAGCAGATGAGATGGAGCATGCTCGGGGACGGGATGGTCATCTTGGCCATGGTGTCTCCTGCGACGCTCTTCAGATATTCGAAGTCTTTGACGAAGGGGTGATCGCCGAAGCCGATTTTGCCGGTGATTTTCACGGTAGCGGCTTTGGGTTGGTGGCCTTTGAAATGGACGGACCATTCTTCGGCCTTGACCTTTTCTACTCCTTCAAGGTTTTTAAGGAAGTCCAGATGCCAGTAAGTGCGGCGGAATTCTCCGTCGGTCACGGCATGGAGACCATTTTCGATTTCCTTGGCGACAAGTTTCTTGATTTCTTCGTCTTCGATTTGGCGAAGTTCGGAAGCTGTGATTTTGCCTGCTTCCAGATTGCGGCGCGCTTCATGAATGACTTGTGGACGCAGGAAGCTTCCTACGACGTCATTGCGGAACGGCGGTACGTTTCTTGTTCCCATATGGACACATCCTCTCAGTACTCGGAATCTATTGATTCGAAAAACGGCAGATCGCGGGATTTCCCGCTGCCGGGTAATTCAAGTATAGCATTGAATGAGGATGGCTCTCAAGGAAATAGGGGGTATTCAAGGTTGGCATTTTCGCAATCTATTATGATTTTTATCGAAATAGAAACGATGCGTTTTCCTGACAGGGAAGTGACCGGATATAGAAATTGACCATAAGTCATTGCAAGACAAATGCTTTTTTAGTATACTGTAAGAAATAGTATGCTTAGTGACAGTGAGGAGGCATCATGGCTTTAACGAAGAAGGGGGAAAAGACGCGTTCAAGGCTCTTGGAATCCGCAAGACGGCTGATTAGTGAGAGAGGATTTGACCACGTGTCTGTAGAGGATATCACAAAAGACAGCGGCGTGGCGAAGGGTACATTCTACCACTATTTCGAATGCAAGGAAGAGGTCGTGGCGGAGCTTTCCTTCCAGTCGATCCAGACCATCATCAAGAAGGCGATCGATTATGACGGAGACGTCAGGGAACGCTGCCTTTACTACTTCATCGAGCTTTACAAGGATGCTTCCTGGTCGGGCGTGCGCCTGGTGCGCCAGTGGATGAAGGAAACGATGGAGGCGGAAACGCCGGATTCCCGGACGAGGGAATGCCTCGACGGCATCCGCAATACGGTCATGGATATCTTCGTGACCGGCCTTGGCAAGGGAAAAGGCGAGCTCCGTGCAGATGCCCCGCTCGATATGCTCTCCAAACTGCTGATGAGCCATTTCTTCGGCGTCCTCACGATCTGGTGCATGATGAATGGCGAATGGGACATCGTGGCTGATGCCGATGTCTATGCGAAGACGGATATAGACAACCTTCTCGGTGCTTATATTGAAGAATAAACAATTGAAAACGGACCCTGCTCTGGTGGAAACTCCAGAAACAGGGTCCGTTTTCGTTTTTGAAAGGTAGTTTGGAAAAAGAGTGATACGGAGAGACAGGAAATGTGGGAGCACCTGTCTCTCCAAGTCCGGCGTTCGGGAGTCCGGACCATAGGATGGATCCAGCCAGTTGATTCTTTCGGCCGTGTCCTGGGCGTGGGCGCGCCGGACAATTGGGAAGGCTCCTGCCTGCGGAAGGTGGTGCTGGCAGAAGTTAACGGCCTTCAAAACATTTGGCTGTGGAATGTATCAGCGAAAGAGAAGCGACCTGCGATATGGTGCCGCAGGCAGGTTCCAGGGGGGTGCTCCGGGGTATTCCGGATGATGCCTTATTTCCTTTTAGGCTCCTTTGCTTTCGCCTGACTATAATATACATGGAATTTTTTTCATGAAATATAATAGATTTTAAAGTTTTTATGAAGTTTGAAATGGGTGTCGGACGCAGGAAGAATAGACATGAAAAAAGCCGTAAAAGACGGGATTTTTTGTCTCTTTACGGCTTCTTTTCATGAATTGGATGGTAGTGGAAATTCATGCGCTTTCTGCCCTTTTCTTATGAGCCAGATTTTGCGATTTCGCGCCCGTTTTTTTCTCCGTGTAGGTCATGAATTTTTCAGACGCCCAGGCGGTGAGGTAGCCGATTGCGGCGCCTCCGATGACGTCGCTGGGGTAGTGGACGCCAAGGTAAAGCCTCGAGAAGGCGATGAGCGTGGCGAGGATGAGCGCAGGAATGCTGAATTTCTTCGGCATGTAATGGTAGAGAACGAAAGCAGCAGCAAAGGAAGCAGAGGAATGGCCGGATGGGAACGACCAGTCCGTCGGCTCATGGATGAGCGGCTGCAGATCCGGATACGTGTCAAAGGGGCGGGCCCTTTTGAAAATATGCTTCAGGATGCCGTTCGTCAGGATGAGGTTCATTGCCAGGGATAGAAAAGTGGCATACCCGACCTTCCTGTATTTCTTCGTGCAGATGAGGACGATGGCGAGAGCCAGCCAGATGAAGCCCGCATTTCCCAGATCCGTCATGGATTCCAGGAAATCCGTCAGCTTCGGAGTGCGCATGAAGTCCTGAATCAGGTAAAGCGCGCCTATTTCAAAGTTATCAAAAGCGAACATCTGCCATCACCTCGTTTCGTCATTTTAAGTATATCATGAGGTGCTTTCTGAAAATCTAATAAACGATAAAATTTTGTTTAAATATGGGAGGGGTTGGAATTAATCATCTATGCGATAAAATGGTCACGCATTCTCGGCAGATTTCCTGCCGGGGCGTTTGGCCATGATGGCGGTGACTTTGGTTCCTGTGTCTTTGCCGAAGAAGCCGGTGATCTTTTCAGAGAGCCATGCGGAGAAGTATCCGACGAATACGCCGGCGAAGACGTCGGTGGGATAGTGGACGCCGAGGTAAAGTCTCGAGAAGGAGATGAGCGCGGCGAGAACGAACATAACAATGCTGAATTTCTTCGGCAGGTAATGGTAGAGGACGAAAGCAGCAGCGAAGGACGCTGATGCATGGCCGGACGGGAAGGACCAGTCGGCCGGGCGGTGGATCAGGACCTGAAGGCCGCCGTAGGTGTCAAAGGGGCGGGGACGCTGGACCAGGTGCTTCAGGATGCCGTTGGCAAGAATGACATTGATGACAAGCGCGAGCATCGTCGTAAGTCCTGCTTTTCTGCATTTCCTGATGGTCATCAGAAGGACGGCAAGGGCGATCCAGACATAGCCGTTATTCCCCAGGTCAGTCATGAATTCCAGAAAGCTCGTCAGAATCGGCGAGCGGAGGGAGTCCTGGATCAGGTACAGGACTCCTATATCAAAATTGTTCAGTGCAAATATGGTAATCACCTCGATGAAATAAAGATACCATGAGGTGATTGACTCAATGCAAACAATTCCTAAAATTTTCTTTAATTCAGGCAAAGAAATGTTTAAGCGGGGCGGATGATGATATCCTGAGAGGATTCGTCCTGTTTTCGATACGTATGATTACGTATATAATAAAGAAAATGGTGCGATGGAGGGATTCTCATGAAATATGTTTATCCAGCTGTTTTTCATGCTGAACCGGAGGGCGGGTATACGATTTCCTTTCCGGATATAGAGGGCTGTCTTTCTCAGGGAGAAACGATTCAGGAATGCTGCGAGATGGCAGAAGATGCACTGACATTGATGCTCTGGGATATGGAAGAAAATCACATTTCAGCACCGTCTCCGACGCCAATCAATGAGGTGCATAAAGAAAACAAAGATGATATCGTCACTTTGGTCAAAGCGGATACACTGGCGTATCGGAGAAAGTACGATACAAAAGCCATCAAGAAGACGCTGAGCATCCCGCAGTGGCTTGATACGATGGCGCAGGAAAAAGGCGTCAATTTCTCAAATGTCCTCCAGCAGGCACTGATTAAAGAATTGAATATCCGGTAAGGCGAAGGATACTAAAAAAGCACCGCTGTATGGCTCATTCCAAGTCATGCAGCGGTGTTCTTTTACTCTATTTTGTTTCGTTCACTTAATTTTCATCATTAAGAGCTTTAGTCATATCACCTTGCAGATCTGTACAAATATTATTTGTGCCATCACCATCAAGGATATATTGTTTCATATCGATGCCTTCCGGCTGTTTATGTGCGGGATTGGGAATCGGTATATAGATCTCGTGACCATGCCATTTTTTCCCCGTAGGCTTTGCTCCCAGGTATCCTCTTGATAAGGCAATTTTTTCCGGCGTTTTCTCAAAGTTTCTGGATAATGCGAAGCCCCATTTCATGGAATTAAATTTCTTATAGAGCGGTACCCAAAAAGCGCCCAGCATCTCCGTATAGCGGGACATGGAAATGTCTCCGATATCCAGGAGGTCTCGCCAGCCGAAGTCATAGAGGAGTATGGCTGTCTCCCTCTTGGCATCAGAGTCGTTGCCGCAGTAGAAAGCAGTAAAGGGAGCATAGTCAGAGTCATTATCATCATAATTGAAATCCATCATGGAGCTGCCGATGTAGTTCAGGGTTTTTACCACTCTGGTCTCTGGGAGAAATTTCTGGATTTCTTCGCCAAGGCTTGTGTTTCCGCTGTACTTAGGATCAAGGGAAATATGGCCGTCTTCATAGTGGAATGGATTCGAAGTGTCAATCAGAATTTTTCCATTGAGGTGATCTTTTCCTGCCAGTTCCAGTGCTTCGATAGCATGAATTCCCTGCGTGCAGTTGAAGACGCGTTCCCCGAATTTGGCAGCATTTTCAAATGTTCCGTAATAGGCATGGCTGCCATGTTCTTCAGCCCATTTCTGCGCTTTTTCGCTCGATGCACTTCTGGCACCCATCATGACTTCATGGCCGAGGTCGATTAATTTGCTTGCGATGACATGTCCCACATCGCCTGTCCCCGATACTCCGTACTTCATTTCCTTCATCCCTTCTTCATCAACGTATGATTATCTTTAAGAAGGATTCATCTGTGTCATGCATTTTTCCTTCTTATCCTAATTATAACTTTTAGTGTGACAATAATAGACTTTGTCAAAAGGAAATGTAAAGAAATCTGATAATTTCTTTCATCAAAAAGGACTGTGATAAATGATTATCCATTTACCACAGCCCTTTTCATTTTTCTTACCATCCGCTCTTTTTCCAGAAGGAAGGGATGAAGATGGCAAGGAGTGTGACGGATTCGAGTCTGCCGAAGAGCATGGAGAGGCAGACGACGAATTTGCTGAAATCGGGGAGTGCCGAGTAGGTACAGGTGGCTCCGAACTGGCCGAAGGCCGGGCCTGCGTTGGACATGGTGGAGAAGGAGACTCCGATGGCGTCCATGAAGGCGACTCCGTCCATCATCATGCATGCGGCCCAGAGTGTGGAGAGGGCCATGTAGATGAAGAAGAAGCAGAGGACGCGGAATATGGTGTCCTGGGAGTATCTTTCGTGGGATACGGTGACGTGGAGGACGGCTCTCGGGTGGATGTGGAGCTTCAGAATCGAGGTGAAGCTCTTCACGAGGAGGATGAGGCGGATGACTTTCAGGCCGCCTGCGGTAGAACCTCCGCAACCGCCCACGATGATAATGAGCAGGATGATGAATTTCGCAAAGGACGGCCACTGGTCGAAGTCCGCAGAGACGAAACCTGTCGTCGAGGAGAGGGAGGCGGACTGGAAGAAGGTCTCACGGAGTGCTTCCACGAATCCGTAATTTCCCTGAAGGACTAAGGAAATCGTCATAAGGACCGTCGCTGCCAGGACGATGCCGATGTAGGTGCGGAATTCCATATCGCCGGTAATGGCGGAAAGGCCGCGTTTCCTTGCTTCGACGTAAATCCCGAAGTTGGCGCTCGAGATGATCATGAAGAAAGCGATGACGAGCTCAAGGACGGGGTTGTTATAGTAGGCGATGCTGGCGTCCTTCGTGGAGAAGCCGCCGGTCGCAATCGTCGAGAACGACGTGTCTATCGCATCAAGGAAGGTGAGGCCGCAGAGCATGTAGGCCGCGGCGGCAGCAATCGTGAAAATGAGGTAGACGGTGAAGAGGGCAGAGGCTGTCTCCTTGATCCTTGGAAGGGCTTTCGAGGAGGTGGGGCCGGTGCTTTCCGCATTGACCATCTTCGCACTGCCGCGCCCGATCTGCGGGAAGATGGCGACGAAGATGACGATGATGCCGAGGCCTCCCAGCCAGTGCGTCATGGCGCGGAAGAAGAGGATGCTCTGCGGGACAGCGCCAAGGTCGTCGATGACGGTCGCGCCGGTGCCGGTGAGGCCGGAGATGCTTTCGACGAGGCTGTCCAGGGGCCCCAGTGTTCCGCTGAATATATAAGGCAGCGCGAAGAGGAGCGAGACGAAGAGCCAGGAGAGCGCGGTGATGGCCGTGCCTTCTCTGGGCGTCAGGCTGTTTTCCTGCGCGACGCCTCTTTTTTTGAGAACCACGCTTGCAAGACCCGCGACGGCCATGGAGAAGATGAAGGCGAGGATCGGGCCTCCCATGATGAGGGAAATGGCCAGAGGCAGCGCCACCATAGCCCCGCTGACGAGCATGATGCGGGAAAGCATGGTGTAAATGACTTTAAGATTCATTGCTTAATCCCCGCCTTTGAAGAAGGAAAGGACGTCGGAGGCCTGGTCGGCTTCGACGATGACGATGGCCCTGTCTCCGGCATGGAGGGCAGAGCGGCCGTCAGGGATGAAGGCTTTGCCGTCACGGACGTACGTGCCGATGAGGCAGCCCTTCGGAAGATCGACGTCCATCAGGCGGCGTCCGTCGAGCGGAGAGCCTTCCTGCACGATGCGATGATTTCGGCAGCCTGGACGCACGCACCTTCGAGGAGGCTGACGCGTTCGATGGAACCGCTTCGTACGAAGGAGAGGACTTCGCCGGCAGCCAGAAGCCTGGTCGCAAGGACGATGTCGACGCCGACCTGCTGCATGAGGGCGACGTACTCGGTGCGGACGACGCGGACGATGGTCTGGCGGGCGCCGAGGTGCTTGGCCAGGAGCGCCATCATCATATTCAGGCGTTCGTCGCTTGTGATACAGATGACGATATCCGCATCCTCAACGCCTTCCTGCTTCAGAAGATCGATGTCGGTCCCGTCGCCGTAAAGGACGATGCCCTTCTTCAGGCGGGAAGCGACGAGGCGGCAGTGGTCCCTGTCGTTATCGATGACTTTGACGGAAATGCCCTGTTCTTCCAGCATGGGGGCGAGAATCTGCCCCGTGCGGCCGGCCCCGATGATGAGAGCGCGGCGGATGCGGTGCTGGTAATTGGCGGCCCCGACATTCTGCAAAAGCTCGGCGACAGTTTCCGGATTTCCCAGGAAATAGACGTTATCGAGCGGCAGCAGCACGTCATTGCCGTGAGGGATGATCATCCTGTGATCGCGGAAAATCATAGCGATCAGGACAGACTGCGGCAGGCGCAGATCCTTCAGCGGGATATGGAGAAGCGGGGAACGCGGTCCCAGTTTCGTTTCCATGAGGCGTACCTTGCCTTCTGCAAAGTCTTCGACATTCAGTGCCGAAGGCGTCATCAGGATGCGGTTGATTTCACGCGCGGTGATGAGCTCAGGACTTAAGAGAAGGTCGATGTCGAAATTTTCTCTGATGTAGGACGGCGGTTCGGCAAGGAACTTCGGGTCCCTGATACGCGCGATGGTATGGGGGATGCCGTTCTTCTTGGCGAGGATGCAGGCGATGATGTTCACTTCATCGATGGCGGTGACTGCGACGATGATATCCGTGCCTTTCATATCTTCGTCACGCATGAAAGACGGGCTCGTGCCGTCGGCATGGATCGTCAGTACGTCCAGCGCGTCGCGGATCGCATCCAGCTTCGATTCATCCGAATCGACGACGACGACGTCATACTGCTCGTTGGAAAGGAATTCCGCGATAATATAGCCCAGATGCCCCGCTCCGATAATAGCGATACGCATATAATTTGACTCCTTATGGCAGCCATTTGGCTTGCTTTCTTATGGGAAAATGGAGGAGAAATTCCCCTCGGACATTACTCCTCATTATACTACGCTCATACAATACCCTGCTACAAGGTATGATAAACGGGCAGGAAAAATCCCCGTCGTGCGGGCGGCGGGGATTTTTCCGGACTCTCCTTGGGTAAGAGTCCTATTTTGAATTGCCGGCGGATGGAGGGGATTTTTCCTTACTGTGTCACTACGATTCATTCAAGAGGCATATTTTCATACTACGATCAAATGAAAAAAATCTTGAGAAGAACGAAAGCAGTGAAAACAATTAGAAGTACCGCAAATATTGGGGTATATGTGCAGACATTAGTAAGGGTCCGCCGGCTAAGTGCAGGAGACAGAGGGCTTTGCCTTTGCCTCTATCCACAGTATAAGCAGAATCAAAAACTGAGTCAAATGCAAAAAAGAAATAATGTTCTACATATTGAAAACATTTAATCATAGGTGCAGGAGAGACTGCGGAAGAGAAAACAGGGGAAAAGCGGCGAAAATACCCTGCTCCACAGGAGCGCGGCAGTCCCTAAATAAATGGGAAGGGGCATCGAATTTGACGATTCCGCAAATGCGCGGGGCCGTATTTCGTGACACTTTTTTGGAAAGGAAATTTTCCATCCCTTTGCGGTTTTTTTCAAAAATTGTTTCCGTGCTACAATGATAAGACAAAACGAAAGGAGGGAGATCATGGCAAATTTATCCAGTCACGGCGTGCTGCTCGTCGCTGCAGGTTCCATTCTCTGGGGTTTCAGCGGCATCGCAGGACAGTACATTCTGCAGGGGCAGGGCATATCTCCGGAGTGGCTGACATTCTTCCGCCTCTTCGTTGCCGGATCGCTCCTCCTTCTTATTTCCCATCTGATGGGGAAGGACATTGTTTCCGTCTGGAAAAGTTCAGCCGAAAAGCTGCGGCTCATCATCTTCGGATGCCTCGGCATGCTGGGGACGCAGTATTGCTACTTCGCCTGCATCAAGGTCAGCAACGCGGCGGCCGCGACGGTTCTCGAATACATCATGCCGGTTCTCATCATCATGTGGTACTGCATGCGTGAAAAACGGCTTCCGCGGGGGAAGGAAGTCTTCTGTGCCGTTTTCGCCATCGTCGGTACGGTCCTCATCGCGACAGCCGGCGACCTGACGTCTCTGGCGCTTCCTCCCGAGGCGCTCTTCTGGGGCCTCCTTTCCGCCTTTGCCTGCGCGCTTTACACGATTTCCCCGGTCGGCCTCATCCTGAAATACAGCGCGCCCGTCGTCGTCGGCTGGGGCATGTTCCTCGGATCCCTTGTCCTCATGCCCGTGACGCTTATGACCACCTTCACCGGCGTCGTCGATACGAACACGCTTCTGGCATTTGCCTACGTCGTCGTTTTCGGTACCATCCTATCCTTCGTCTTCTACCTGGGCGGCGTTGCCTACGTCTCTCCGTCAAGAGGAAGCATCATCTCGGCGCTCGAACCAGTTTCCTCCGTCATCTTTTCTTTCCTCCTCTTCAGCATGACATTTGGCATGTACGAACTGACAGGCATGGCACTCATCATCATCGCGACCGTCGTTGCCGGCATCAAGTAGAGCTCTGAAACTATCTTCCTGGTTTCGGGCTCTTTTTTCATGCAGGAATGAGTCAAACAGGAGGTTATCAATTTCTTAAAAAATAAGGGGAAAATATAGAAATAAACTAAGAACAGCCGGCGCTTTTCCGTGCTATGATTAAGATGACATAGAGTGCAATCGAGATGCGACAAGCGCATTTCAGAAGGAGGCAGTGCGATGTACGGAGCAGCTTTGGGCGATATGATCGGCGCGCCTTATGAGTTCGACAGGGGTGAAAAGACGAAGGATTTCCCGCTTTTTACTGCGGAGTCGACCTACACCGATGATACCGTCATGACAGTCGCTGTGGTGGAAGCCCTGATGGATTCAGAAGAAGAAAGCGACAAGGAGATCCAGAAATGCATCGCCGAGACGATGCTGCGCTGGGGCAGGAAATACCCCAAGGCAGGCTACAGCGCGCAGTACCTCCGCTGGCTCTTCAAGGATCACAAGCCCCTCGACGTCGATACTGTCGATGCGGCTATGAGCATTTCCTGCATCGGCTGGCTCTACGACACGATCGACGAGACAAGAAAAATGGCACGCCTCTCCGCCATGACGACGCACGTCAATCCGGACAGCATCCGAGGCGCCGACGCCGTCGCCTCCGTCGTCTACATGGCAAGAACAGGCTCGACGAAAGAGGAAATCAAGGACTACGTCCAGAGGATCTTCGGCTATGACCTGAGCCGCAGCTGCGCAGAAATCCGCAAGACCTACGAACATCAGGAATCCTGCAAGGAAACGGTTCCTCAAGCCATCACTGCCTTCCTCGAATCCAAAAATTTTGAAGACGCCCTCCGCACCGTCATTTTCTTAGGCGGCAATACCGACTCCAGCGGAGCGATGACAGGCGCCATGGCATCGGCCTACTACATCATTCCCGTCGACCTCATAGCCGAATGCCGCCACCGCCTACCTGAAGACATGCTCGAAGTCGTCGACCGCTTCGAGACGTTGCTGGCACAGAAACGAAGGAAATCCGCCGGGCATGGCAGGGCTTTCCAAAAAATTACAAGATACCTCGACGACCTCGACCGCCTGGGCGTAGGCACATGGGCTATCACGGCCAGAAAGAAAGACGAGGATGCGGAAATCGAAGCATCCTACTCCGCTGCCGGCCAGAGCTTCATGAGGACCATTGAAGATTTCAAAGCTGCTCATCCTGAACTGAAACTCGATGACTTCCGCGATATCCTCTGGGAATCCCACATTACATGGAGCGCGAAATCCATGAGCGAAGCCGAAGTCGGAAACCTCGACTCCCGTACCATCATGGCCCTTCTCGTCGCGGCCGTGGAAGCAGAGAAATCCTACGGAGGAAGCCTCACCGAATTCATGCGGAACGGCTCCGTCCGCCGCTGGCTCATCCGTCTCAAGAAACTCGATGACGACGGCCTCGGCGAAATCCAGGCGCCGAGAATCATCCCCGAAAAGGAAATGGCAAGCCACGTCAACCATAAAGTACGCCTCTACCTCTGGACAGGCGAAGACATCGCCGGCTTCTTCGGCGCTTACGTCAGCACGGAAGAAAGAGTAGGAAAGGGCGCCATCCTCTTCCGTCAGGACGGCCACGCAGGATACAGAGAAATTCGAGAAGACACCATAAAAAGAATTGAAGATTTGGAAGTGTAGGGAATATTAAAAAGAGGCTGCAGGAATGTGCAATCATTTCTGCAGCCTCTTTTTGCGGTGGGATAAGATTAAAAGAATATCTAATGCAAGTGTACGGAGTCATAGGAAAGCAGAAAACCATACAACCAGCCTTCGGCTGTCAATAATCAACCCTATCCACCGCACGCGGTTCCCTTTCCCCGTCTGGGAAGGCAAGTGTTAGCGGCGCTCGCAGGATCATCCTCCCTGCATCAAAAAAGGGGCTGTGACAAAATCCGTTAAAACGCTGCTTTTTTCTTTTCTCGAGCGAAGCGA
>OLWB01002140.1_pt1 | contig 16615 bp, 16 predicted proteins | sample 1673331 | NCBI WGS metagenome assembly OLWB01 (sample SAMEA3178943, study PRJEB25190) | human gut metagenome | biome: human gut; feature: human-associated habitat; material: faeces | place: Austria | collected 2013
TTAAATTCATCTGCTATAAAGAAAATGCTATCTCCTGCTTTAGCACCAAGTTCTGTTTTTATTTCATCTGTAATAAATTTTGAAATTCCACCTGTTAAATTATTTTCTTCATCTACTTTAACCCAAGCTAGTCCCTTAGCACCCAGTTCTGTTACTGCAAATTCTGACATACTATCAAAGAACTTTCTTCCTTGCTCTGCTCCTTTAGGAACTACTATTGCCTTTATTGTTTTTTCTTTGAATGCATTAAATTCTGTATTTTTGAATAAATTTGTTGCATCTTGTATTATAAGTGGATTTCTTAAATCCGGTTTATCTATACCATATTTCTCCATCGCCTCTTTATAAGGTATTCTCACAAATGGCCCCTCGTCAACTTTCCAATTAGTATGTTCTTTAAATACTGCTGGAACTACTTCTTCTATTACCTTAAATACATCTTCTTGAGTTGCAAATGACATTTCAAAGTCTAGTTGATAAAATTCTCCCGGAGCTCTATCTGCTCTAGGGTCTTCATCTCTAAAGCATGGTGCAATTTGATAATATTTATCAAATCCAGATACCATAAGTAATTGCTTAAATTGTTGCGGAGCCTGTGGTAGTGCATAGAATTTTCCCGCATGAATTCTACTTGGAACCAAGTAATCTCTAGCTCCTTCTGGTGATGAATTTGCTAAAATTGGAGTTTGTATTTCTGTAAATCCTAGCTCATCCATTTTTCTTCTAAAAGATTTCATTACTTTTGAACGTAAAAGTATTGTTTTATGCAATTTATCATTTCTTAGGTCTAAGTATCTATATTGAAGTCTTAAATCTTCTCTAACATTTTCAATATTTATTTTCTCTGAATTTATTTCAAATGGTAGTGCTGACTTACATTTTCCTAAAACTTCTATTTTTTTTGCATCTATTTCTATTTCTCCTGTTGGAATATTTAAATTTTTATTAGAGCGCTCTACTACATTCCCTGTTATACTTATAACAGATTCTGGATTTATTTCTTCCATTTTGCATTTTAGTTCTTCACTTGCAATTACAATTTGTGTTATTCCAAATTCATCTCTTAAGTCAACAAATTGCATTGAGCCTAAGTTTCTTATTCTTTGTACCCAACCTGCAAGCATTACATTTTCACCTACGTTTTTTATATTTAATTCTCCACAATTATGATTTCTGTACATTGTTTTGCTCCTTTTTTTATTTTGCGTTTTTATTATACCTCTTTTAGCCTTCATTTTCAAGGTAAGTAGTTTATTTTTCCAAAATAATTGTTACTGGTCCACTATTTTGAATACCTACTTCCATATTTGCTCCAAATATTCCTGTTTCTACATTTACTTCTTTTCTACATTCTTCGCAAAAATATTCATATAGTTTTTGTGCCTCATACGGATTTTCTGCATTTGTAAATGATGGTCTATTCCCTTCTAAAGTATCTGCATATAAAGTAAATTGAGATACTAGTAAAAGGCTTCCTCCTACACTTTTTATATTTAAATTCATTTTTCCATTTTCATCTTCAAATACTCTTAAGTTTATTAATTTTTTTACTAAATAATCCGCTTCCTTTTTAGTATCTCCTTTTCTTATACCAATTAAAACCATGAATCCATTTTCTATTTTTCCTACTACCTTTTCGTCCACTTCTACTTTAGCATTTTTTACTCTTTGAATAACTAACTTCATATTTCCATCCTATTTTAATATTTTTTCTCTTACATATTCATATATCATTATGCCTGCTGCAACTGATGCATTTAGACTTTCTGTCTTTCCTATCATTGGAATTTTAACTTTACAATCTGAAATATTTTGTACTTCTTTGCTTACTCCATTTGCTTCATTTCCAATAACAACAATTTTTTTATTATATGAAATATCATATATGCTTTGTTCTGTATCTAAAGCAGTGGTTACTATTTCAAATCCATCTTTTTTTAAACCTTCCAATTTTTTAGATAAGTCTTCCTCTTCTATCACATTTATTCTATAAATGGCACCCATTGTAGACCTTACTACTTTAGGAGAATAACAATCCACTGTATTTTTCGAAACTAAAACTTGTTTTATTCCTGCTGAGTCGGCAGTTCTAATTATTGTTCCTAAATTCCCTGGATCTTGAATACCATCTAATGCAATAATATAGTCTGATTCCTTATATTCTATTTGTTCTTTCTTTTTACTTATTACTGCTAGAACACCTTGTGGCGAAACAACATCTGTCAATGTATTAAATATAGCCTCACTTACTTCAATTGATTTTACATTTTTTATATCAATATCTAATTTCGTTCCTTCTCTTAAAACAATTAATTCTATTTTTGCATTTTCTTCAAATGCTTCTTTTAGCATCTTTATTCCTTCTACTAAAAATTTATCTTTTCTATATTTCTTATCCTTTAACTTCCTTATTTCTTTTACAGTGTCATTTTCTTTACTTCTTATTACCATAAATATACCTCTATAAATTATTTTAAAAATTCTTTTAGCTCTTTTACTACATCTTTTTCAATTTTTAATGTTATGTATGGTTTTTCTCCTGGTGAAAATCTTACTCTATTTCCATAGTTTTGTAAAATGTTCGCAATATCTATTTTTTCTCCATTTTTGTAATATATTAATACTGCATTTTGCTTCTGTTGCAGCTTTATTACTCCTTGCTCCCTACACAAATTCTTAATTCTTGCTATTTCAATTAGATTATGCACTTCTTTTGGCATTTCGCCATATCTATCTATAATTTCGTCAATAACATTTTGAACTTCTTCTTCTGATTTCGAATTTGCAATGTCTTGATAAATTTCTATCTTCTGACTAGAACTATCTATATATTCTTCTGGAATATATGATGAAATACTTAAGTCGATAGATATTTCTTCTTCCACATCTATTTTTTCACCTTTTAACTCTTTTACAACTTCATCTAAAAGTCTATTATACATATCATATCCTACTTGTTCCATATGTCCATGTTGGATTTCCCCAAATATGCTTCCTGCTCCTCTTATTTGTAAGTCTCTAGTTGCAATTTTAAAACCAGCTCCAAACTCAGTAAATTCCTTTATTGCTTTTAATCTCTTACTTGCATCTTCTGAAAGCATCTTATCTCTTTTATATGTTATATATGCATATGCCTGTCTATCGCTTCTTCCAACTCTACCTCTTATTTGATATAACTGTGCTAGTCCAAATCTATCTGCATTTTCTACTATCATTGTATTTGCATTTGGAATATCTATTCCTGACTCTAGAATTGTTGTACATACAAGTACATTTGTCTTCTTTTCAACAAATTCTTGCATAATGTCTTCTACTTCTTTTCCTGACATCCTTCCATGTGCATAAGATACTCTTGCCTCTGGAACTAATGAACTTAATTCTGCTGCTTTTGTTGAAATAGTATCTACAATATTGTAAATATAAAATACCTGCCCGCCTCTTTCTAGTTCCTTTGTAATTGCTTCTTTTATTACTTCTCTATCATATTCTAATACATAGGTTTGAACTGGCCTACGGTTTTGAGGTGGCTCATATATTACAGACATGTCTCTAATTCCTACTATTGACATCTGAAGAGTTCTTGGGATTGGAGTTGCTGTCATTGTAAGAACATCTACCTCATTTTTATATTGTTTTATTTTTTCTTTTGCCTTTACTCCAAATCTATGTTCCTCATCAATAATTAGTAGGCCTAAATCCTTGAATTCTACATCTTTACTAAGTACCCTATGAGTTCCTAAAACAATATCTACTTCCCCTGTTTTTAATTTTTTTATAACTTCTTTTTGTTCTTTAGAAGTCCTAAATCTATTAAGAAGTTCTATTTTTATTGGATATTCTTCCATTCTTTCTTTAAATTCTTTATACTGCTGTCCTGCTAAAATTGTAGTGGGTGCCAAATATACTACTTGTTTACTATCCATTACTGCCTTAAAAGCAGCTCTTATTGCCACTTCTGTTTTTCCATAGCCAACATCTCCACACAAAAGCCTATCCATCGGTCTTGGTGCTTCCATATCTTTTTTTACTTCTTCTATACATCTTAATTGGTCATTTGTTTCTTTATATTTGAAACTATTTTCAAATTGATTTTGAAATATACTATCCTTAGAAAATGCAAAACCTACTGATTTTTCTCTTCTTGCATAAAGCTCTATTAATTCTTTAGCAACTGCTCTTAAATTTCCCTTAACTTTTGATTTGGTATTTTCCCACTCTTTTGTTCCTAATTTATTAAGTTTTAGATTGCCTTCTCCTCCAATATATTTTCTAACATTGTCTAAATCATCTGTTGGTACATATAAAATGTCTCCATCTTTATATTTAAGTTCTATATAGTCTTTGGTTATACCATCTGTTTTTATTGTCTTTACTCCAACAAAAATACCTATACCATGATTTTTATGTACTATATAATCTCCTATTTTTAAGTCTGCAAATACAATCTTTTCACCATTTTTGAATGTATTTGATACTCTTTTAATTGCTTTTGATTTTGCAAAAAATTCATCACTACTTATTACTAAAAGTTTTGTATCTTCATCTTCAAAACCAGAAGTAAGAGCTCCTTGTGCAATTATAGCTTCTCCTTCTTTTATCCAGATATTATCTAATGAATTTGCAATTACTATTTCATTTTCAAATATTTTTCTAATTTTAATTGTATTGTCTTTATCTCCAGCTAAAATAACTACTTTTTTTCCAAATTTTAATGCTTCTTCTACTTCTTTTTTTAAACTTGGAACATCTCCCCTAAATAAATTTACTTCCCTTGTATTAAAACTATCGTCTAATGTATCTAATTCTTTTAAATTTATTACATCATTTATTCTTAAACAAAACTCACTAAAATTTTCTAAAATTTCCGGAACCGGTTTTTCTTTATCTATTAGTGCATTTATGAAACTTTCATTATCTTTTTTTATTGCCTCTATTCTTTGCTCTATTTTTTCTGGTTCGTCAAGATATATTTGGCATTTATTAATATATTCTAGGAAATTTGACTTGTTCTTATAGAATTCATTAAAATATTTATCTATTTTATTTTCATAATCCCCTGATAAAATTCTTTCTACATCTTCTAACGAATATTCTTTCTTGTTTTCCTTAATTCTTTTACATACATTTTCTAATGAATCTTCTAAAAGTAGTTCTTTTGCAGGATATATATCTACATTTTCGAGCATATCTGTGGATCTTTGTGAAGAAATTTTAAATTTCCTTATAGAATCAATATCATCTCCCCAAAACTCTATTCTAATCCCATCATTTTCTTTGACTCCAATATCTATGATGTCTCCTCTTACACAAAATTCCCCTCTATTTTCTATTAAATCCGTTCTTTTATATCCCTGCTCTAATAAAAATTTTTTTATTTCATCATGAGAAATTGTATCTCCCAATTTTAAATTTAAAACACTTTTATAAATAATATCTTTTGGAGGCATACTTTGCATTACAGCTTCTATTGTTGTTATTATTATCTTCGCTTTATCATTATAAATATCATTTAATATATCTATTCTTTCATATTGATTTTCACTACTTTCTGCGACATAGTCATATGCCATAATTTCACGCTTTGGAAAATATAATACTCCTTCTTCAAGAAAATAGCTAAGGTTTTTTTGTAAGTTTTTTGCTTGAATTTCATTATATGTTATTATACATATTGGCTGTCTTGTCTCTTCATAAGTAAGTGCTAGAAGCTGAGCTTTCGCCACGAAAGCTATACCCGATATTGTTACCGGGTATTTTTTTACTTTTAAATATTTTTCGAACTTTTCAGAAGAAGCCAAATCTCTTAATATATAGTTCATTTCTTGGTCTCCTTTTACCTGTTTCTATTATACCAAGATATTCCTTAAAAAGCAAGAATTATTCCATTTACCTATGGCTTTCCATATAAATTTTTAAACTTTATCATAAAATTTTATTTAATTCATATCTTATTATTATGAAAAGTTTTAAATTATATTTGTTCTCTTTAAAGAGAAACATTTTTCCTTTAATTTTTATGAGTTTTATTTTATGCTTACTTTTGTTTTCAGCAAGTAATATTTCTGCAACAAAGCATGGGTTAAATTTATGGGTTAACTCAGTAGTCCCATCTCTTTTTCCTTTTTTAGTAGCTACCGAACTATTAAGTTATACAAATGCAGTAAACATTATTGGAAGAAAATTGGATAAATTTATGAAGCCTATTTTTAATATGCCTGGTGCTGCTGCATATCCATTAGTCTTAGGATTTATAAGTGGATATCCTATTGGTGCTAAAACTGTATGCCAAATCTATTCTTCTGGCTTATGTACTAAAAAAGAAGCTGAAATTTTACTTGCATATACTAATAATTCTGGTCCACTTTTTATTATTGGAACTGTACGGTATATCTATGTTTGGAAGTAGCAATATTGGATTAATTTTGTTAGTCACTCACTTGCTTGCCTCTATTTGTGTTGGCATAATTTTTGGAAAACTCATAAAAAAAGAAACTAAAAGTTCTTATAGTTTTAACACCAGAAAATGTAATTCTATTTCTTTTGCGACTTTAGGTGAAGCTTTATCTTCTAGTATTTTAAATAGTGTAAAAACAATTTTCATGGTTGGTGGTTTTGTTGTACTTTTTTCTGTTATAATTTCTATTTTTAAGCAAACTGGTTTAATTACCATTTTAGCAAAATTCATAGAACCTCTATTTAAAGAAAAAGATTTTTCATCTGGAATTATAACTGGAATATTAGAATTAACCAATGGTTTGAATGTAATTTCTAATATACATATAAAATCTCTTTCAATCAATATAATATTAGCTGCGTTTTTATTAGGTTTTGCCTCATTTTCTATAATGCTTCAAATACTCAGTATTATTTCTAAAGAAAAACTGTCTATAAAATATTATGTACTTGGAAAGGTTTTACAAGGTTTAATTGCAATGTTTTTCACATTTTTAATATTACAAATACCCATATTCAATCTTAATCTATGCTAACAAAATTTAATTATATTATTTATAAGTATCTTTGGTTATATTTTTGAATATAAATATTTATGATATAGCAATTTGTTTTATTTTGCCATATATCAATTCGTTTTATTTTATAATACAAAATAAGAATATTTTTCCATTTGAGAAAAGATTTATGAAAGGGTATGATTGTTATGGTAAAAAATCGTTTGCGAGATTTAAGGGAAGATAATGACTTGACACAACATCAAATATGCCAGCTTCTAAGGATATCTCAAGTAGCATATTCATATTATGAATTAGGTAAAAGATCTATCCCTTTAGAGTCTTTAATTTTACTTGCTGATTATTATGAAACTAGTATTGATTATTTATTATTTAGAACTGATGAAAAAGTTCCTTATCCTAAATCTAAAAACTAATTAAATCATAAAAAATACCCCTGCTTTTGCCAGAGGTATTTTTATTTATATTGGTAGCGACGGGGAGATTCGAACTCTCGACACCGTGGGTATGAACCGCGTGCTCTAGCCAACTGAGCTACGTCGCCATCTTTTTCAAGTACATTTTCTATTATACATAAACTTTATGTACTTGTCAAGCATTTTTTATTAATTTTATTGTTCCTTCTCCCATTGTGCAGTAAGTATTATATTTTTTGTTACTGTCACACTATCCCCTTGTTTATATAATTTGCTATCACCATCTATTTTATATCCTAAAAATTTGTATCCGCTTCTTGTAGGTGCTGCTCCTACCGTTACTGGAGTTCCAGAAGTGTTAACTGTTTGCATATTTGGTCCTCCTGTTCCTCCATTTGCATCATATGTTATTGTATATACATCTTTTAATGTTGTATATTCTTCTGGTAGTCTATGGTATTTTTCTTTTTTATATTCTACTCCTTTTACATAATAAATAGTTTTTGTTTTTCCGTTTATTATATATAGGTCTGTTCCTGTTTGATTTCCACTTATATTATCTTTTCCGTAATTTAATTGTATTTGTGCACCTAAATTTGTATTTAGTTTTGTTAAATTTATTGCATAATAATCAGCTCCGTCATTAGGATTTTTTACATTTTGTCCATTTTGAATACCATATAAAAATGTTGTTCCACCTGTATACTTATTTCCAATTAAGCTAATTTCTATATCTTCATCATACACACTAGAAATCGCTTCCCTTAATCTATCTATATCTTGTTTAAATTTTGTATATTTTTTTAGTTCAATAACTCCAGACATATTTACAGCAACAGGAATGCTGATTGCACTTAGTGCTATAATTGTAATAACAAGCACAACTAAAGTTATACCTTTTTCACTTTTTATCTTATGCATATTAAAGTTCCCTCTTTCTTATTAATCTATTAATATTTTATATGTTTTCTCTTCTATTGTCAATTATTCCAAAAATAAATATTTTTTCAAAATTTGCTTCTTTTTTTCGACAATTTATGATATATTAATAGATACCTCTTTAAGAGAATTTAATTTGAAAATAAATTTTTTATAATATATTCACCAAGTTAGAAAGGATTGAAACTAATATGCAAAACTTTAATTATCATTCTCATACATATCGATGTGGCCATGCTGATTTTGGCACAACTGATGAAGATTACATAATAGATTATATAAAAATGGGATTTCAAAAGGTTGCATTTACAGATCATGCTCCAGAGAAAAACGTTATAGATAAAAGACCTAATATGAGAATGAATTATTCCCAAAAAGATGAGTACTTAAATAATTTAGACAGACTAAAGCAAAAATATTGTGATAAAATTCAAATTGAAAGCGGATTTGAAGTAGAATATTTGCCAAATAATAATGAAAATCTAATTGAGCTAAAATCAGCAACAGACAAATTAATTTTAGGGCAGCATTTTATATATGATAATAATCATAATTTAAAGGTCTTTGGGCATAGCATTTTTTCATCTGAAGAGTTAATAAAATATGCTACTTATATTGATGAAGCTTGTTCATTAAATATCCCTAATATTATTGCACATCCAGATATCTATATGTTAAATAGACCTACTTTTGGTAAGATTGAATCAAAGATTGCCAATATGATTTGCTCTAGTGCTGAAAAATATAATATTCCATTGGAAATAAATCTAAATAATATATTTAATAAAACATACTATGAAAATAGACATTTAAACAATGATTCTTTAGAATTTCAACGTCTTAAATTAAAAAATGTTTTTTATCCATGCAAAGAGTTTTGGGACATTGCTACAAATTATAATGTTAAAATTTTATATGGCTTAGATACACATCATAAAGCTCAAATTCCTCTTTATCATGAGCTCCTTGGTTTATCAAATGAAATTATAGGTGATGATATTTTGTCTAAACTAAATTTTATTAAAAATTAACTTATATATAAATAAACCTCAATTATTAAACTTACTTTGTCTAATAATTAAGGTTTATTTAGTTATTTTTTATCTTTCATCACTATCTGATAAATCTTTTTCATCTAGAATGAATGTTACTCTTTGTCCATTTAAGTTAACTTCTTTTTCTTCAGTTATTCTTACTTCAGTATGAGGTCTTTTCATAACTCCAAGTTTAGGAGTTGCTCCTGCATTTAATATTGCTTCTATTTCACTTTTTGATTGATTTCCGTTTTCATTATTTTGAGCAATATTTTCTGCAATATTTTTAATATCTGTATCCTCTATTTCGTCTTTTTCTTTAAACATAGATTTTATTCTTTCTATAATTTTGCTCATTATGAGTCTCCTTCCAAATTCAAATACATATTTATTATACCATAAACACTTGTATTTTGCAAGCTTTTTTCCAAATTTTAGCTTGGCTTTATTGGAATTAGATTATGTTAAGAATTACAAATTATTTTTTATTTTTTCATATACTTTTCTTTTTATCTCATTTTCTTTATATGTTTTATATACTAGGTACCATAAGTATATTATTACTATCAATATTGCTATATTTTTATAATAAATTATTAATATACTTGAAATTGCTGTAAGTAAGCATATATTTATTTTAGTTATTGCATTTATGTATTCATAGCTTTCTTTTAATCCAACAAAAATATGTAATATTCCTTTTACTATTCTTCCTCCATCTAAAGGATATATTGGTATTAAATTAAATATTATTAGCATTAGATTTGCATAAATCATATTTTGATATTCTGTTTCTAGTAAGTGAAACTTATCTTTTACAAGTATTATTATTAATATGCATAGTAGGTTTGTTATAGGTCCTGCTGATGCTATAACAATTTCTTTTAATGTTAGCATTGTACCTCTTTTTACTTTTTTATTATAATCACTACATGTAATTTCAAATCCTAATTTAAAACCAAATGGTATTATGCTAACTGATTTTGGTTTTAAGCCTATTATCATTCCACAAATAAAATGTCCCATCTCGTGTAAAAATGCAAAAAGCATTAATATTACATATATTTCTATATGTTTAGTTAGTAAAAATATTAAAGCTATCAAAAATATTTTCAAGTCAATCTTGAATTGCATAGACTTTCCTCCCTATAAAATGCTCTCTGGATTTACATGTCTTCCGTGATACAGTCACTTCAAAATGTAAATGTGGACCTGTTGATTTTCCCGTTGAACCAACTTCTGCAATTTTTTGTCCCTTCGTTATGCTTTCTCCTTGATTTACTACAATCTTACTACAATGCCCATATAATGTGCTAATTTCGCCATTAACTATTTTTACATGATTTCCATAGTCCCCAAAACTTGAAACAACTTCAGCAGTTCCATCCATTGCAGAAACAATATCTGCTCCATAAGCTGCTCCTATGTCTATACCTGCATGATTTCCAGATATTATATCTGTCGCTTCTCTTTTTCCATATTTTGAAGTAATAACTCCTTCTAATGGCCTTAACATATCGGCTTTTTCTTTTATATACACAATATCCTTTTCATCTTGACTCAAATTTACATTTTCATTAGCCCCTCCTATTCCTGGTTCCATATTCTCTTTAGTAGAGACTTCATTAATTAACTTATTTTCAGATGCATCATTAGTCTCATTTTTTTTATTCTCAGCTAGCTCATTAGTTTCATTTAGTTTATTTTCATTTTGATTATTGGGGTTACTTTCATTCACATTTTCATCATCTTCTTTAAGCCACAAATTAAACTGATTCCAAAGTTTTTTTCCGTCAGCATATATTAGCTCAAAATCGACATCTTTATTTAAAATTTCCCTCACATTCTCTATAAATGGAATATTGTTTTTAGCCATAAAATAAAGTATTCCAAATAGGCAAATACTAACAATAATTTGTATTCCAATTTTAGCAACAAATGAAAGCTTTTTTTCTTCATTTCTACTGTTTATACTTCTTGCAGAAATTGTTCCTCTTCTTTTATTCAAAAGCTCTTCTGCTCTTCTTATTCTATCTTGTTCACTAATAATTCTTTCCATAAAAATAACCTCTTCCTTAGTCATTAAATTATATGACTAAGAAAAAGGTTTTATTCTTTTATAAGTTATTTAAATCTATATACTTTTTAATTTTTATAATATAATAATTAATATACTAATTATTGCTAAAGCTAGTAAAATTTTAAATATAACATTGACTCTTTTTAGTTTTTTATATTTTCTTTCTAAGTCTTCAAATTTCTTTTTGCTTTTCGTCTCACTTTTATATTTTTCTTCGCACTTTATTATTATTTCTTCTGCTTTACACACAATATCTTTTTTATTTAAATTACCCATAAGCTTAGCACTCCTCTTATTAGAAGTATTTCCACCTATGGGTAATTTATACATATTTTTATATTCTAATTTAGTATTTTTACAATTATTTTTTTTCCGTCAAGTTTTTCTATTTTGATTTGCTTCTCTTTTAAATCTTCTGGTACATTTTCACTCATTCCCTGATAAATAAGTTCATCATTCTGATATACTTCTAGTTCTAATAAGTTAAACTCTTTTATTGTCATCTACTTTTTCCCTCTCTTCTACACCAGTTGCAACAACAGTAACAATAACTTCATCTCCTAAGTCTTCATCTATTACAGTTCCAAATATTACATTAGCATCTGGACTTACTTTTTCTCCTATAAGGCTGGCACTTCTATTTATGTCTTCTAAGCTAATATCTTCACTACCTTTGATATTAAAAATAACTCCTTTTGCTCCATCTATTCCAGTTTCTGTAAGTGGATTATTTAGTGCTTCAAGTGTTGCTTCTACAATTTTATTTTCACCTTCTGCACTTCCTATTCCCATATAAGAAAATCCTGTATATCCTAAAATTGTTTCAACATCTGCAAAATCAACATTGATTGTTCCTACTGAATTTATTATATCAGTTATAGATTGTATTCCTTGTTTTAATATATTATCTGTCATTTTAAATGCATTTATTATAGATACATTATTTTCTGTATTTTCTAATAGCTTATCATTTGATATAACAATTAATGCATTTACATTTGGTTTTAATTTATCTATTCCTATATCTGCTCTAGCTTTTCTAAGCTTTCCTTCGAAAGCAAATGGCTTTGTTACTATTCCAATTGTTAATATACCTCTTTTTTTCGCTTCTGCTGCAATTACTGGTATTGCACCTGTTCCAGTGCCACCACCCATTCCAGCTGTTAAAAATAAAAGATCTGTTCCGTTTAAGATTTTATCTATATCGTTTATGCTTTCTCTTGCTGCTCTTTCTCCAACTTCCGGATTAGCACCTGCTCCTAATCCTTTTGCTATCTGAAGGATTTTGCAACCATTTGTATTTGCTCTTTCTAATATTCCTTTTTCTGTGTTTACTAAAATATACTCTACTTCATCTATATCTGAAACAATCATTTGATTTACGGCATTATTTCCGCCGCCACCTACTCCAATTACTTTGATTTTTATTAAGTCTTTTGTTCTTTTTATTTGTTCGTAGTCTATCACTATCTTCCTCCATTCTTGCCGAAAATGTAAATATATTATACTATATTTATTAGATTTTTCAAGTATTTTATATCTATTATTTATACTCTTTTATTTCTTTAACAATTCTATTAACAAAATCATCTACCTTAAGTTTTCCTATGTCTCCTTCTTTTCTTTCTCTTACAGAAACCGTCATTTCCTCTTTTTCTTTGTCACCTACTATAAGCATATATGGTATCTTTTGAATTTGCGCTTCACGTATTTTATATCCAGTTTTTTCATTTCTGTCGTCTACTTCTACCCTTATTCCTTCTTGCAATAACTTTTCTTCTACTTGTTTTGCATATTCTACATGTTTATCTGTTATTGGTAAAATTTTTACTTGAAGAGGTGAAAGCCATACTGGAAATGCTCCCTTTGTTTCTTCTATTAAAAATGCCATAAATCTGTCTGAACTACCTAAAATTGCTCTATGAATTACAACTGGTCTATGTTCTTTCCCATCTTCTCCTATATATGTAAGTTCAAATCTCTCTGGAAGTGCAAAATCTAATTGACAAGTTGGAATTGTTATATCATGGTTTAATGCTGTTTTTATTTGTATATCTATCTTTGGACCATAGAAAGCCGCTTCACCTTTTGCTTCATAGAATTCTATTCCAAGCTCTGTTAAAATTTCTCTTAACTGACTTTCAGCTGTTTCCCACATTTCATCATTATCTATATATTTTTCCTTATTTTCCTTATCTCTTAAAGATAATCTATATTTGAAATTTTCTTCTGGGAATCCAAAATCTTTTTGGTAAACTTCTTTTATTAAAGTTAAAACTTTTCCAACTTCTTCTTTTATTTGGTCTGGTCTTACAAATAAGTGTGCATCATTTTGACACATTTCACGAACTCTTTCTAATCCACAAACAGCTCCACTATCTTCATATCTAAAATCATGTGCTAATTCGCCAATTCTTACTGGTAAATCCTTATATGAGTGTAACTTATTTTTATATATTAGCATATGATGCGGACAGTTCATAGGTCTTAGAACCATTTCTTCTGTATCCATTTTCATTATTGGAAACATATCATCTTTATAATGATCCCAATGTCCACTTATTTTATAAAGTTCTGTATTTGCTAAACTTGGTGTATACACATGTTTGTATCCTAGTTTAATTTCTTTATCTTGAATATATCTTTCTAACAATCTTCTTATTGTTGCACCATTTGGTAAATACATTGGTAAACCTGAACCTACTAATTTATGTGTCATAAACAAGTCTAAATCTTTCCCTATTTTTCTATGGTCTCTTTGTTTTGCTTCTTCAAGCATATTAAGATGTTCTTCAAGCTCGCTTGCTTTTGGGAATGAAATAGCATAAATTCTTTGAAGCATTTTATTATTTTCGTTGCCTCTCCAATATGCACCTGAATGTGTAAGTAATTTTACTGCTTTTACCTTTCCTGTGCTTGCTAAATGTGGACCTGCACAAAGGTCTGTAAACTCACCTTGTTTATAGAAAGATATTTCTTCATCATCTGGAAGTTCCTCTATTAATTCTACTTTATAGTCCTCACCAAGCTCCTTCATAAGTTTTATAGCTTCATTTCTTGAAAGAGTAAATCTTTCTATTGGCAAATCTTCTTTTATTATTTTTTTCATTTCTGCTTCTATTTTTTCATAGTCTTCTTCTGTAAATCTATGTTCTAAATCAAAATCGTAATAAAATCCTCCATCTATTGCTGGTCCAATTGCAAGTTTTACATCTTTATATAATCTTTTTATTGCTTGAGCCATTATATGTGATGTTGTGTGCCAATAAGCTTTTTTTCCATCTTCATCATTTTCAAAAGTTAAAATTTCTACTTGTGCATCTTTTTCAAGTTTGAATCTTAAATCTTTAATTTCTCCATCAACTCTACCACAAGTTGAAACTCTTGCTAAACCTTCACTTATGTTTTTAGCTAATTCTAAAATTGTAATTCCTTTCTCTACTTCTTTTTTTGAACCATCTTTTAAAGTAATTTCTATCATAATTTACCTCCCTTTTTATTTGCCTTGAGACTAAAAAAGCCCCAAAGCATAATTAAATTACGCTCTGGGGTACTATATAGTACGGTTCCACCCGGATTTTTTACTTCATTTAGTGGGATATAACGTTCCTACACGTCTAGCTTATTCACTAGCAGCTTCAAGAGCTAGTTTTTCAGTAGTGTTTTCTTAAATTGGCTTTCAGCCTATGACCAATTCTCTCTTATAAGTAACCTTCATACTTACTTTTTCTCTTACTTGCTTTTACGTTTTTATTATAACATGTTTTTTATTTATGTCAAGTGCTTTATTTTAACTTTTCACCTTTTTGCTACCTCAATTGGCTCAATAACACAATTGTCGAAAAGTGTCGAACTATTTTTATTTACTTTAAACTATAAATGTTCTATAATATTTCTATGTTAAATTATAATTCTACAAATATAAAATTTATTTCGTTTTTTATTAGTTTACCTATATTTATTTTTATTATTTTGTTAATTAATTTTATTACTCCTCATAGCAATTCTTTAGATATATCTTCCACTTTTAATCAAAATATAGAATCTAATATAATTACTCATGACATAATTTTAGATGAAATTAAATATTGGAAAATCCATATAGATAAATTAAATATAGAAGCCCCTATTTCTGAAGGAACTGATGAAAATATCTTAGAAAATTATGTTGGGCACTACTCTTTTTCAAATTATTTATATGGTACTGTAATTCTAAAATCGTATAATATTGGAACTCACAAAAACTTTTTTGCAAATTTAAAGGAGCTTTCACTTGGTGATGAAATTTATTATACTATAAATGATAAAACTTTTACTTACAAGGTAACTTCTAATCATCTAATTGATGAAAGCCTGCTAACTAATACATCTTTAAAAAATATTGAGCAGAATTTAATTTCTTCTGCTCATTCTAATAATTTAATTTTAATTACATATGTTAAAGATATGCCAGGTAAGCTTAGATGTGTTATATCTTCTTATTAATATCACAGTAAAACTCTACTCCATCTTCATAATTTTTCACACCATATTTATTATCATAATTATTCATTATAGCTCTTACTAAGGCTAAACCTATTCCTGTTCCACCTTCATTTCTATTTCTTGATGAATCTATTTTATAAAATCTTCCCCAAATTTTATTTATATATTCTTCATCTATATTCTCTCCTGTATTATATACATACAACCTTACTTTATCATCTCTTTCTTCTGTTCTTATAATAATTTTCTTTGTACCATTTCGTTCTTCTACATGCTTTATAGCATTTGTTAAATAATTACTTATTACCTGCTGAATATATTCCTCATCTGCAAATACATTTACTTTATTATTTTCGTTAAATTCTATTTCAATATCCTTTTCTTTTATTATCACGGTTTCTCTTCTAAGTTCTTCTTTTATAATTTCGGCTAAATCAAACTCTTCATCATTGAACTTTCTTTCTTGATATTCTAATTTCATGAGCTCAAGTAATCTTTTAACCATTTCATCCATTTTATTTGATTCATCTAAGATTACTTCTGCATAGAATTTTTTAGATTCCTCATCAGTATTTACATTTTCAATAAGACCTTCTGCATATCCTTGAATTAATGCTATCGGTGTTTTTAATTCATGCGATACATCTGAAATAAATTGTCTTCTCATTTCATCTATTTTTGATTTTTCTT
>OLWB01002141.1_pt1 | contig 16615 bp, 15 predicted proteins | sample 1673331 | NCBI WGS metagenome assembly OLWB01 (sample SAMEA3178943, study PRJEB25190) | human gut metagenome | biome: human gut; feature: human-associated habitat; material: faeces | place: Austria | collected 2013
CCCGCCGCTCTTTTTCATAAAGCCGGAGGCGCTGCTTTCGATGCGCTCGGTCTCCGCGCCGTCCGCGCCGTAGCTGCCGCCGTCGGTCAGGCGTTCGGTGGTGATGTTTATATTTACGGGAATTTTCATCTTTTTCGTCCCTTCATTCTCAAAATCTGCGTTCAATGGCGTTTCAATAGCGGTCGATGTCCACAAGCTCGGCCGTGATGTCCCGCCCGAGGAAGCGGCGCGCGTTTCCGGCGAAGCCCTCGGTGTCGTCGCTGACGTAGAACGCGCCGCGCTCGCCGGCCGGCTGCCGGTCCGGCTGCGCGTTCAGTCCGCGTTCGCTGAGGACGTCGCGGATGCGGAGCACGGCCTCGATGGACGAGTTGACCAGCACGCTGTCCTGCAAAATGTTGCCGATCACGCCCGACAGCAGCGGATAATGCGTGCAGCCGAGAATGACGGCGTCCGGCCGCTCGGCCGCGATGTCGGTCAGATACTCGCGCGCGATCAGCTCGGACACGCGGTCGTCGGGCGACGTATAGCCGTTTTCGACCAGCGGCACGAACATCGGACAGGCGCGCGGCAGGATGCGCAGCGCGGGGTCCTTTTCACGCAGCGCCCGCTCGAACGCGCCGCTCTGGATCGTCGCCGCCGTGCCGAGGATGGCCACCTTGCCGGTACCCGCCTGCGCGATGGCGTACGCGCGGTCGACCGCGCCCTCGATCACGCCGACGATAGGGACCTCCAGCCGCTCGGACAGGACGCCGAGCGCGTTGGAGGAGGCGGTGCCGCAGGCGACGAGAATGGCCTTGACGGCTTTGGACATCAGAAAACGGGCGTCCTGAAGCGAATACTTCCGAATCGCGTCGACCGTGCGCGTGCCGTAGGGCAGCCGCGCCGTGTCGCCGAAATAGACATAGTACTCCGCCGGCAGAATCCGCTCGAGCTGATACGCGGCGGTCAGGCCGCCCACGCCCGAGTCGAACACGCCGATCGGACGCTCAGCGGCCGAGCGCATCTTCGACGAGCCGGTCGATCAGCGCCGGGCCGTCCACCCCGCTTTGCCGCATCAGCCGCGGATACATACTGATGGCCGTAAAGCCGGGAATGGTGTTGATCTCGTTGAAATAAACCGCTTCATCGGGCGTGACGAAGAAGTCCACGCGCGAAAGACCCGTGCAGCCCAGCGTGCGGAAAATCTTCCCCGCCGCCGTCCGCACGGTCTCGGCGGTTTTCGGGGCGATGCGGGCGGGTATGTAATACTCGGCGGTGTCGCTGACGTACTTGGTGTCGTAATCGTAAAAATCGCTGTTGGGCGCAATCTCGCCGCACGCGGAAACGAAATCCCGCTCGCCGCCGAGGACGGCAACCTCCACCTCTCTGCCGTCGATGGCCTCCTCCAGCAGCACATAGCGGTCGTGCGCAAACGCCTTCTCGATGCCTGCGATGAGTCCGGCGCGGTCGCGCGCCTTCGTGATGCCGACCGAGCTGCCCGCGTTGGCAGGCTTGACGAACACGGGATAGCCCAGCTTTTCCTCCGCCGCGCAGACGGCCGCGTTCATATCGAAATCCGGCCCCGCGGCCAGCTCCACGCTCGCCGCCATAGAAACGCCCAGCCCGGCGCAGAGGCGCTTCGTGGCGATCTTATTCATACAAACGGCGCTGGCGTAGGTATCGCACCCGACATAGGGGATGCCGGCCAGCGTCAGCAGGCCCTGCACGGTGCCGTCCTCCCCGTTCTTCCCGTGCAGCACGGGGAACACGACGTCCACCCGACGGACGGCGAACGTCCCCGCCGCCTTATCCAGAAGCAGCAGACCGTGATGCGCGCTGCAGGGCGACAGGATGCACGGCACAAGGTGCGCATCGTCGTCCTGCCAGGTGTGGCTGCGGACGGCGTCCAGCGGGCCGGTGTACAAAAACCACTTCCCGTCCTTCGTGATGCCGACCATCAAAAGCTCGTATTTCGTTTTGTCTGTATTTTCCGCCGCAAAGCAGGCCGAAAGATTGCTGATTTCGTGTTCGGTCGACTGCCCGCCGAACAGCACCGCCAAAGTTTTCATCGGTTTCTTCTCCAAATCCTAATCAATTTCCGCAGGCGTTTTTCCGCCTTACATTACAGTATATCAAAAAATCGCAGTTTTGTAAACAGTCCCCTATTCGCGGAACTGGTATTTGTACAGCTCGGCGTACATGCCGCCCGCGGCCATCAGCGCCGCATGGGTGCCGCGCTCGGTCACGCCGTCCTTCGTCATCACGATGATCTCGTCGGCGTTGCGGACGGTGGACAGCCGGTGCGCGACGACGATGCAGGTACGCCCCGCGGCCAGCCGCTCCAGCGCGGACTGGATCTGCATCTCGGTGGCGTTGTCCAGCGCGCTCGTCGCCTCGTCCAGAATGAGGATAGAGGGATTCTTCAGAAACACGCGCGCAATCGAGATGCGCTGCTTCTGCCCGCCGGAGAGCTTGACGCCGCGCTCGCCGACCTCGGTGTCGTACCCGTTGGGCAGCGAAAGGATAAAGTCGTGGATGTTGGCGCAGCGCGCCGCCTCCTCCACCTCGGCGTCGGATGCGTCGGGGCGGCCGTAAGCGATGTTGTCGCGGATTGTCCCCGCGAACAGGAACACGTCCTGCGCGACGATGCCGATGTTTTTCCGCAGCGCATAGCGCGTCATGTCGCGGATGTCCATCCCGTCGATGGTGATGCGGCCCGCATCCAGCTCGTAAAAGCGGGGGATCAGGTGGCAGAGCGTCGTCTTGCCTCCGCCGGACGGACCGACCAGCGCGACGGTGCGCCCCTTTTCGATGGACAGCGAAAGGCCGTCGATGACCTGCGTATCCCCGCCGTCGGCGGATTTATAGCCGAAGCGCACGTCCTCGAAGCGGATGGCGCCCTCCAGCCGTTCCGGCTCGAGCGCGCCGGGTGCGTCGGTCTCGACAGGAACGTCCATAATCTCCAGAAACCGCACGAACCCCGTCATACCGTTCTGAAGCTGCTCGAAAATGGCCACGATGCGGTTGACCGGCTTGAGGAACATATTGATGTACAGCAGGAACGCGGTAAACTCGCCCACGTCGATCCGGCCGTAATAGAAAAACAAACCGCCCGCGACCAGCACCGCCAGGTAGAGCAGGTCCATAAAGAAGCTCGTGCCCGAATGGAACACGCCCATAATGCGGTAGGCGTCGCCCCGCGCGTGCTTGAAGCGCTCGTTGGCGCGGTCAAAGCCGGCGTTTTCATAGTCCTCCGCGGTGTAGGCGCGCGTCACGCGGACGCCGGAAATGCTCGTTTCCAGTCCGGCGTTGATTTCGGCGATTTCCTCGCGCGCCTTTTTGAACGCGCGGTTCATCTCCTTGCGCGTTTTCACGGCAAACAGGACGATGAACGGCAGGAAGGCAAACACGATGAGCGTCAGCCAGACGTCGATGGTCGCCAGCATCACGAACGAGCCGACGAGCATAATCGCGGAAAGGAACAGGTCCTCCGGCCCGTGATGCGCCAGCTCGGACACGTCGAACAGGTCGTTGATCAGCCGCGACATCACCGCGCCCGTCTTATTCTCGTCGTAAAACGAAAAGGGCAGCTTCTGCAGCCGGCGGAACATATCCCGCCGCATATCCCCCTGCATCCGCACGCCGACGACATGGCCCCAGTACTGGATGATATAGTTCAGCAGCGCCTTGAGAGCGTAGATGCCCAGCAGCACGCCCGCCCAGACGAGCAGCAGCCGCAAATTCTGCGACGGCACATACTCGTTGATGATGTCCTTGGCGATGACGGGATAAAACAGATCGCACAACGCCACAATAAAGGCGCAGAGCATATCGATGAAAAACAGTTTTCTGTGCGGCTTATAATAGCCGATGAATTTTCTGATCATAACGGATAAACCTTGTTCGCGTGTTTTTTTGCACAGAAAGGTGCGCCGTATCTATTATATACGTCTGCGCAGCAGAAGTCAAGAAGCGGCGCGGATGTCGAAAAAATTTTGCAGAAAAGACGCGGGCGGCATATGCGCCGCTCGGCGTCGCGGAATAAGCGCCCCACACGCGCCGGCGGCGTTTCTGCCGCGATTTTTGCAAAGCGCACGGACACGCCGCGCCGCCGGACTTTGACGCGCGGCCAGCCGCCGGCGGATACGCGGCTCGGGCAAACGGCGTCCGGCGGCAAGGACGCGGCCGCCCTTTGCGGCGAAAGGTTTGGCGAAACGGCAGAGTTCCCGCGAAAATACGCCGCATTTGCATAATTCTCCACGATTTACAAATACTAACATCACGATTCAAACAAACGGGAGAAATATATATGAAAGCAACAGGCATCGTGCGGCGGATCGACGACCTCGGGCGGGTCGTCATCCCCAAGGAAATCAGACGCGTGCTAAAGATACGCGAGGGCGACCCTCTGGAAATTTTCGTAGAGAACGACGGCGAGGTCATCTTCAAAAAATACTCGCAGATTGCCGAAATCGAACGGAGCGGCGCGCTCCTGTGCGAGGCCGTGCAGAAATTCGGCGGCTTCGCCACCGCGCTCTGCGACAAGAGTGAAATCCGTTTCATCGCGGGCGAAAGCAAAAAGGACTACGTCGGCAAACCGCTTTCGGCAGCGCTGCTGCGCGCCATCGAAAAGCGGCAGGGCTATATCCCCGCCGACGGCGAGGACCTGCCGCTGTTCGACTACGGCGACGCGCAGGCCGCCGCGGTCTATCCCATCGTCTCCGAGGGACTCATCGCCGGCGCTCTGCTGGCCGTGGACAGCGGCGACCGTCCGCTCGAGGAGGCGGACAAAAAGCTGCTGGCCGCCGGCGCGCTCTTTCTGTCCAAGCAGATGGAACTGTAAGCGCGCAAAAAAGGACGCGTTCCGTATGCGGGAACGCGTCCTTTATCCATGTACCGGCTATGCCGGCCTGTCAGCCTCCGGCGCTGCTTACGCTCTCTTGCGGAGAACGACGGCGGCACCTGCCAGAGCGGCAAGCGCAACAACCGCGACCGCAGCCACACCCGTATCCGAGGTGGACGGCGTAGAAGAAGCGGCGGAGGAAGAAGCGGCCGCCTCGGAAGAAACGGCAGCCGTGCTGCTGTCCTCCGGCTCCGAGGACTCAGCGGCAGAGCTCTCCGCGTCGGTGGACGTATCCGCAGAGCCGTCACCGCCCTCAGCGGACTCGCCCGTGGCGTAGACCTCGATCTCGGAGACCATAAAGAACATTTGCTTGATTTTGATTTCCACAGAGATGACATCGGCGTCGATGGGCTCAGGAAGCGCCAACTCAAGCCATTCAATCGTCGCGCCTTCCGTGCAGCTCAGCGTACCGATTTCCTCGCCGTCCGCGTAAACCTTGATGTACTCCGCGTGTTCGATCATAGGCGCGACCTGCATGCGCACCTTGGTGATGCCCAGACCCTCGCCCGCCAGATCGATGTCCACCTTGCCGACACGATCGGTCAGATTGGTTCTATCGCCATTGCAATAGAAAGAGAACCAAGGCGTTGCGCTGCCGGAGACGCTTCCATCCCCATAGTTAAAATTGCCCGTCTCGTCAAACACGCCGTCGGTCAGATCGTTGTCGTACTGCGGAATCGCTTCATGCGGCTCCACGCCCGACCAAGTCTTGTTCAGCGCGACGTTGGTCTCCTCGGCGGAAGCGAAAACGCAGCAAAGCGTCGCCGCAAGCGCCGCCGCAAGGAGAACGGAAATAAACTTCTTCATTTTCCATATGTCCTTTCTTTCAAACCGCGCCCCTGCGCGGCCGGCCGCACAGGAAGCACACGTCCTATAATATGAACGTATTGTAGCACGGCAATAACGATTTGTCAATAGGCTTTTCATACCGCCGCAAGCCACGGACGGCATCGAGAAATGCCGGAAAAACGAAGAACACGTCCCTGCCCGTCCCACTCGCAAAGCGCCGCGGCGGTATGCCTTTCTCCGAATCCTACGGACGATTCCCGTCCCTTCCGCCCTCACGGGAACGGGCGGCAGGGCGGCCGCAGACGGTCGGGAACGGCGCCGGACGGAACCGGCGGCGGGCAGCCACGGCCCGCCGCCGGCGGTGGATATCGGGGGCTTTCGCCAAAGCGCCTTTTGGGGCGAAAAGCCCACAGGGATTTATTCCTTTCAGACGGCGCCGGCCTTAGAAGCAGGGGGATAAAGAAGCCGATTTCGTCCAGCGCAGTCTCGCCATGCAGAGACAAGCCGAACACGCCGGCTTTCATCAGAGCCTTCGCGCTGCGTTTTTTCTCCCTGCGAGCGCCTTATCGCTGCTCTGCGGCAAAATGGCGTCCCGTCTTGCCGAATCCGTTCCCTATGGCACAGCCCGCTCGGCCGAGCCTCTCGGGAAACGCCCTCTCCTTCCCGCTCCCATACCCACTCCGCAAGAAACGGCGCCGTCCCATTCCGACAAAAGCGCCTCCGAAACAGAGAACGCCGCATCAGCAAAAGCCGCGCTTGCAGCGAAATGCCTGACTGCGGTATTGCGCGCGGCCCGGACGCCTGTCTTGGCGCCCGCTTCCGGCCGCCCTGCCGCCGCAGCCCTCTCGGCCTTTCTGTTCCGGTAAGCGGGCAGGCTTTATCCGGTCAGCATCGCGTTCTTCATCTGCTTTACATATTCCCCGACATGCGGCGGGGAATCCTTTCCGTACGTTTCCACGAGCCGGACAATGGCCGAGCCGACAATCGCGCCGTCGGACAGCGCCGCCATCCGCCTGGCCTGTTCCGGCGTGGAAATGCCGAAGCCGATGGCGCACGGCACGCTCGTATTTTCACGAATCACCCGCACGATGGCGGCCAAATCGGTGGTAATCTCGCTTCTTGTCCCCGTGACGCCGAGGCTGGAAACGAGGTATACGAACCCCTCCGCTTCCCGCGCAATCATCGCGATGCGGTTTTCCGAGGTGGGCGCAATCAGGGAAATCAAAGCAACGCCATACCGACGGCAGTCCGGCAGGAATTCCTCCTTTTCCTCAAAGGGAAGGTCCGGCAGAATCAGGCCGTCTATGCCCGCTTCGCTGCAGGCGGACAGAAACCGCTGCGTTCCGTAGGAGAACACCACGTTGGCATAGGTCATAAACACCATCGGAACGGCGACGTCCCGCCGCAGCTCCCGCACCAGCGCAAAAATCCCGTCGGTGGTGACGCCGCCCCGCAGCGCGCGCAGGTTTGCCCCCTGAATCACCGGCCCCTCCGCCGTCGGGTCGGAAAACGGGATTCCCAGCTCGATCAGGTCGGCGCCGTTCTCTACGGCCGCGCGGACGACGGCGGCGGTGGTTTCCAAATCCGGGTCGCCGCAGGTGATGAAAGCGACAAACGCCTTGCCGTCTGCAAATGCCGATGCGATTCTACTCATAGATATTCTCCCCTCTGTACCGGGCGATGGCGGCGCAGTCCTTGTCGCCCCTGCCGGAAATGGTGATGACGATGCTCTTGTCCTTCCCCATATTTGGCGCCAGCTTCTGCGCATAGGCGACGGCGTGGGCCGATTCAATCGCCGGAATGATGCCCTCCGTCCTTGCCAGGTACGCAAAGGCGCAGACCGCCTCCTCATCCGTCACCGGCACATACACCGCCCTGCCGGTATCGTGGAGGTATGCGTGCTCCGGACCGACGCCGGGGTAGTCCAGCCCCGCCGAAATCGAGTACACCGGCGCGATCTGCCCGTACGCGTCCTGACAGAAGTAGGACTTCATGCCGTGGAAAATACCGACGCGGCCGGTGTTGACCGTCGCGGCGGTTTCAAAGGTGTCAATCCCCCTGCCCGCCGCCTCGCAGCCGATGAGACGCACCTCTTTGTCCCCGATAAAGTGGTAAAAGCTGCCGATGGCGTTGGAGCCGCCGCCCACGCAGGCGACGACGGCATCCGGCAGCCTGCCCTCTTTTTCCAGCATCTGCCGCTTGATCTCTTTGGAAATGACGGCTTGAAAATCCCGCACGATGGTGGGGAACGGGTGCGGCCCCATCACCGAGCCGAGGCAGTAGTGCGTGTCGGCAATGCGCCTCGTCCACTCCCGCATGGCCTCGGAAACGGCGTCCTTCAGCGTCGCCGTGCCCGTTTTCACGGGGATTACCTCCGCGCCCAGCAGCCGCATCCGATAGACGTTGAGCGCCTGCCGCACGGTGTCCTCCTCGCCCATAAACACGACGCATTCCATTCCCATCAGGGCGGCGGCCGTCGCCGTGGCGACCCCGTGCTGCCCCGCGCCGGTTTCTGCGATCAGGCGCGTTTTGCCCATCTTTTTTGCGAGCAGCGCCTGCCCCAGCACGTTGTTGATTTTGTGCGCGCCGGTGTGGTTCAAATCCTCTCTTTTCAGATAGATTTTCGCGCCGCCCAAATCCCTTGTCATTTTCTCCGCATAATACAGCCGCGATGGCCTGCCGGCGTATTCGTTCAGCAGCTCGGTAAGCTCCCGATTGAATTCGGGATCGTTTTTGCAGCGGTTGTAGGCTTCTTCCAGCTCAATGACGGCGTTCATCAGCGTTTCGGGGATGTACTGTCCGCCATGGATGCCGAAGCGTCCGTTTGGATTCGTCATATTATTCACCTCTTCCGTCCGCTTCTCTGACGATGCGGACAAATTCTTCCATTTTTCCCCTGTCCTTGCTTCCGTCCGTCTCAATCCCGGAGCTGACGTCAACCGCATAGGGATGCAGGCGCAGAACCGCGCGCCCGACGTTCTCCGCGTCCAGCCCGCCGGCAAGGAAGTACGGCCGCCCAACCTCCCGAACAAGTTCCCAGTCAAACGCCCTGCCCGTGCCTGCGCCGGAATCCAAAAGCACATAGTCGGCCGAACTGGCCGCCGCCCGCCGGCAGTCCGGCGCAGAATGGATGCGGAACGCCTGAAGGAGCGGCTTGTCGGTCAGAGTCCGCAGCAGGCGCACATAGTCCTCCGTTTCGCTGCCGTGAAGCTGCGCCATATCGATGACGCCGCCGTTCATCAGACGGGCTACGGTTTCCGGCTTTTCGTCAACAAACACGCCGACGGCGGCAATGCCGGGCGCAAGCCGGCTTTTCAGCGCCGCCGCCTGCTCCGGGGTCACACAGCGGCGGCTGTTCTCCGCAAAGACAAAGCCGACGTAGTCCGGCGCCAATGCGTTGGCCGCCTCTATGTCGCGGATGCGGGAAAGCCCGCACAATTTGATTCTTGTCATAGGGCGCTCCGCAGTTCCGCCAGCTTTGCCTTTTTATCCGGCGAACGCATCAGCGTTTCCCCGACCAGTACGGCGTCGGCGCCGATGGCGCGGAGGCGCCGTATATCTCCGGCGTCCCGGACGCCGCTCTCCGAGACAAACAGCACCCCCGGCGGAATCTGCTCGCGCAGCCGGCGGCTGTTCTCCACGTCCACCGTAAAGTCCCTGAGGCTGCGGTTGTTCACACCGATGACGCGGGCGCCGGCGTCCAGCGCCATCCGCACCTCCCGCTCCTCGTGCGCCTCCACCAATGCCGACAGCCCCAGCGCGTCGCATATGGCGAGATACGCCCTCAGCTCCGCATCGGTCAGAATGGCGCAGATCAGCAGCACGGCGGACGCGCCCAGCAGCCTTGTTTCATAAATCATATACGCGTCCACCGTAAAGTCCTTGCGCAGACAGGGGACCGACACCGCGCCGGCGATTTCCTTTAAGTGCTCGTCGGAGCCGAGAAACCATTTCGGCTCCGTCAGCACGGAGACGGCGTCCGCGCCGGCCGCCTCGTATTCTCCGGCAATCTGCAGATAGGGATACGCCGGCGCGATCAGCCCTTTCGACGGGGACGCCCTTTTGCACTCGCAGATAAAGGAAAGCCCCGGCTTTTTCAGCGCCGCTTCAAAAGCGAAACCGCCCTTGGGCATAGACAGCGCCTGCCGTTCAAGCGCGGCAAGGGGCGTTTTCCTTTTCGCCTGCTCCGTGCGCCGCCTGGCGTGGTCGGCGAGCCGGTCCAGGATGGTCATACTGCTTCCTCCGGCTGATTGCTGAGCTCTGTCAGCCGCCGAAGGACCTCCGCCGCCCTGCCGGAATCAATCAGCTCGCCGGCAAGCGAGACGCCGTCCCTCATCGACCCCGCCCTGCCGGCAAGATACAGAGCGGCGCCGGCATTCAGGAGTACGGCGTTCCGTTTCGGGCCCGCTTCGCCGTTCAGGATGCGCAAAGTGATCTCTGCGTTCTCCTTCGGCGTTCCGCCGGTCAGATCGGATTTGGAGCAGCGCGCAAAGCCGAAATCCTCCGGCGTGATGGTATAGGTCTTGAACCAGCCGTCCTTGCATTCGCACACGGCTGTGGGCGCGCACATAGAAATCTCGTCCAGCCTGTCCCGACCGTACACCACCATACCGCGCTTGACGCCGAGACTGATCAGAACCTGCGCCAGCGGCTCTACCAGATATTCGTCGTAAACGCCGAGGAGCTGCAGCTTGGGGCTACCCGGATTGGTCAGCGGCCCCAAAATGTTGAAGACCGTGCGGAAGCCCAACTCCTTACGGATGGCGCCCACATATTTCATCGCCGTGTGATATTTCTGTGCAAAGAAGAAGCACATGCCGGCTTTCTCCAAAAGCTCAACGCACTTTTTCGGGCTTTGCTGGATATTTACGCCCAGCGCCTCCAGACAGTCCGCCGTGCCGCATTGGGAGGAGGCGGCGCGGTTTCCGTGCTTTGCGACCTTAACCCCGCCCGCCGCGGTCACCAGCGCGGCCGTGGTGGAAATGTTGAAGCTGTGCGCATTGTCTCCGCCGGTGCCGACGATTTCCAAAAGTTCCATATCGGTTTCCACCCTAACGGCGTGCTCCCGCATAGCGGCGGCGCAGCCGGCGATTTCATCGACGGTTTCCGCCTTTGCGCTTTTTGTGGAAAGGGCCGCCAGAAACGCGGCGTTCTGCGTCGGCGTGGATTCGCCGTTCATTATCTCGTTCATTACGGTATACGCCTCGTCATAGGTCAGGTCGGCCTTGTTTACGATTTTTTCAATGGCTTCCTTAATCACGGTTATGCCCTCCTTTATTTAGATGGATGAAATTTTTGAGCATTTGCTTACCGTTCGGCGTCAGAATGGACTCCGGATGGAATTGCAGGCCGTAGATGGGGTACCGCCGGTGCCGGACGGCCATCACCTCGTCCTCAGCCGTGACGGCGGTCACCTCCAGCGACTCGGGGATTGCATCCGTCTGCGCGATGAGCGAATGATACCGGGCGACGGGCGCTTGCGCAGGGCAGCCGGCAAACAGCGGGCAATCCGCTTTGAGCTTCACCGACGACTGCTTCCCGTGCATCAGCGCTTTGGCGTAGGTGATCACCCCGCCAAACGCCATACAGATCGCCTGATGCCCCAGACAAACGCCGAGTATGGGAATCTCCTGTCCCAGCGTTTTGACAACCTCTATGATGTTTCCCGCCTGCTCCGGCCGCCCGGGGCCGGGCGAGAGCACGATCCGCGCAGGCTGCAGCGCCCGAATCTCTTCAATCGTCAATTCATCGTTCCGAACGACCCGGATATCCGGCTCGATTTCGCCGATGAGCTGGTACAGGTTATACGAGAAGCTGTCGTAATTATCGATCAGCAAAATCATAGGTCCGCCTCCTCCGCCTGCCGCAAGGCGGTGACGACCGCCTGCGCCTTGTTGATGCATTCCTCATATTCCTTTTCCGGGACAGAATCCGCCACGATGCCCGCGCCGCTGCGGACGAATACCTTTCCGTTTTTCTTGTAAGCGATGCGGATGGCGATGCAGGTGTCCATGTTGCCGGTAAAGTCGATGTAGCCGATGGCGCCGCCGTAAATCCCCCGCTTGTTGTTTTCCAGCTCCCCGATCAGTTGGCAGGCCCGAATCTTGGGCGCGCCGGAGAGCGTACCGGCAGGGAGCACGGCTTCCACCGCGTCCAAGGCGTCGCAGTCCTCGCGGAGCTCACCGCGGACGGTGGAGCCGATGTGCATCACATGGGAAAAGCGCGCAATGGAATGCAGCGTCTCCACCTGCACGCTGCCGAAGCGGCTGACCTTCCCCAAATCGTTCCGCCCCAGGTCCACCAGCATATTGTGCTCCGCCAGCTCCTTTTCGTCGGCAAGGAGTTCCCGCTCCAATGCCTTGTCCGCCTCTTCGGTTTTGCCCCGCGGCCGCGTGCCCGCCAGCGGGAAGGTGTGCAGCACGCCGTCCTCCAGCTTGACCAGCGTTTCCGGGGACGCGCCGGCCACCTCCACGTCCGTGCCGGAGAAATAGAACATATACGGAGAAGGATTTAAGGTGCGCAGGACGCGGTAGGCGCCCAACAAGCTGCCTTCAAACGGGGCCGACAGCCGGTTGGACAGGACAATCTGAAAAATATCGCCCTCGCGGATATACGCTTTCGCCTTTTCCACCATCCGGCAGTAGGCGGGCTTGTCAAACAGCGGCGTTACCTCGCCGGTGAGATGTCCGCTCGGCTCCTCTTTTTTCCTGCCGGTGCGCAGCAGCGCGGCCAGATGCTCCAGCTCGAGCACCGCCCTGTTGTAGCCGGTTTCCGGCTCCTCCAAGGACATATTGACAATGAGGATGATTTTCTGACGGTAGTTGTCAAACGCAATCACCTTGTCGAACAGCATCAAATCCACGTCCTTGAAGCTCTCGGTATCCTTTGCGCCGGTACGGACAGCCGGTTCGCTGTATCCGAGATAATCATAGGAGAAATAGCCGACCAGCCCGCCGGTAAAGGACGGCAGATAGGGAAAGCGCGGGCTTCTGTACTCGGCCAAAATCTGGCGAAGCACGGCGGAAGGGCTGTCGGTTTTGAACAGGACGCTGCCGACCTTCATTTCGCCGTCTATGCAGGTGATTTCCAGCTTTGGGTCGAAGCCCAAAAACGTATATCGTCCCCATTTTTCATGCTCCGCCACCGATTCCAGCATATAGCAGTGGCTCGACACATTCTTCAAAATCTTGATCGCCTCGATGGGCGTGCAGATGTCCGCCAGGATTTCGCAGCTTACCGGCAGCACCTTATACGTTCCCGCGGCGGCCACTTTCCTGACCTCCTCCAGACTGGGCAAAATATGCATTGTGATTCCTCCAATATGTAATTCTGTTTTTGCGGCGGAGGCTGATTTCGGTCGGGAGAAAACAAAAACGCCCTTGACAGAAATCACCTTCTGTCAAGGGCGAATAAAATCCATCCGCGGTGCCACCTTGATTCACGGCAAAGGCCGTGCGCTCAGCAGGATACCAACATATCCCCGGCAACTGACGTATGCCCTCACGTTGCAGAATACTCTGCGCGAGCTTTGCGCATTTGACTGCACCCTCCGCGGTCCATTTGATGGCCTGTGTTTCGCCCGGCTCTCAGCCTCCCGGGCTCTCTGTACAAGCATAACCACCGTTATCTCCGCTTCAACGGTTTGCTGTATTTGATTTGCCACAAGTATAGCACTTCCGTTTCCGTTTGTCAAGTGGTACGAAAAATTTTTTGCAAGCTCCTATCGCAATCCCCCCCTAAAGCGGTTTCTCCGGCCGAAAGCCTTCCTTTGCGCCGCGCGCATATGCGGCGAACGTATCGAAAAGGCCCATACAGCCCGCCCGCAGAGACGAACCCTTTTCGTATGCGAAAGCTGCCAAGGAAAGTAAGAGTGAATCGAAAACGGGTATAAATTCCGGCGGAAACCGCTGCCAAGCAAATAGCCGCCCGATGATGACCGAACACCTAAACAAGCGATTTAAGGAAGTTCTAACTGGGCTGAACGACCCCTCTATCAACGTTGACAGTGTAGTGTTCCATAGTTCGCGGCACACAAGCACAAGCGTAAAGCTCCGTCTTTCCAAAGGCGACTTAAAGGCCGTACAGGGCGACGGCGGATGGAACTCCCCCGATATGGTGACAAAGCGGTGCGCTCATATTCTCGACGAGGATCGCCGCCGTCTTGCGGACGAAATGGAGCAATCCTTTTATAAAAGCAAGACCGAAAAACCCGCACCGGCCGCGACGCCTGCGCTTGATATGCAAGCTGTTATCCACTGAATCAGCAATCCCGAACTGCTCAAAAAAGCGTTAGAGTCCGTCCAGCTTGCTAATAACACTTAAATTTATTAGCAGCCCGCAAATTAGCAAAACGCACCGTATTAGCAAATGGGTTAAAAATCCGAAGAAAAAGCCCTTGGTAGTGCGGTGCGTATTAGCAAAAAGGCGGTAGCAAATCTACCAAAAAGGTGATAGGTTTAGACGCTGAAATCAAGGACTGTGTATTAGCAATTCGCAAACAGCCCGAAAAGAGCAGAAAATAAGGAAAGCCGAAAACCTTGTAAAATCAAGGCTTTCGGCGTTGTTTCTGGCGCGCCAGAAGGAACTCGAATCCCCGACCTTCCGCTTAGGAGGCGGATGCTCTATCCAACTGAGCTACTGGCGCATATAAAATTTTGACCGCCTGCATAGGCAATTTGGGGAACACGTTCGGTTCTCTTAGGAAGGGTATGTTATATCCATTTCACTAAGGGGCAATTCTAAAATCTATAACAATATATCTGCAAAAATATATATCTGCAAACAAACTTGCTGCCCTCCGCCTATTTCCAAAAAGACCTGCTATAAACAGATTCTTTGGAAGCGGCCGCTTCTCGCACAGGGCTGCCGGCGCATATGGACGTTTCGCCGCCTGCACAGGCGAACGGGGAAACATGCTCGATTTTCGCCATTAGAGAAGCATTCCATCCGACTGCGCGGCCGAAGCATAAGATGCACATTCGGTTTTCCGGCCCGCAGACAGACGGGCCGCCGCTTGACCGGCGGACGCTCTACCCCGCCGCACCGCGAGCGCATACGGCAATTCAGACGTCCGCGAGACGCGGCGCACTGTGCGGACAAAAACATCGCGGCTTCCTCGCCGGAGCGATCAGCAACGGGCCGCGCGGCCGCCCTTTTGCGGCGAAAGCGGGCGCGCCGAAAATCGCCCGCCCGCGGCGCGGACGGCGTCCGGCACGCCTTTCATTTTACACGGAAAGGAGGGGTTTGTCAATACCCCCGACAGGGATTTCCGTTCCCGAATGCGGGAAAAGCGCAGGGCCGTCCCCATCTTGTCCGTTTTCTGCGCCATATGCATTGGATTCCCGCGCGCGGAAGAAGCGAAAGCCACGCACCCCGGGTGGGGATGCGACGTTCTCCTCCTTTGGTCCCCGCTTGCGGGAGAAGCGAGAGGGAGAAGGCGAAAAAGCCCTCTCCCTTCCCGCTTCCCGAAGACCGGCACGACGGCGCGGGCGGTTCATTCCTCCTCGGGCGCAAACTCGTCCTTCGGCACGCCGCAGAGCGGACAAGTCCAGTCGTCCGGCAGGTCGGCAAAGGGCACGCCCTCCGCCTCCTCGTCATACACATAATTGCAGATTTGGCAAATGTACTTCATTCTCGGTTCTCCTCCTGTTGATTTATTTTTCCAGCCCGCAGGGATACGCGGCGCTGCGCGCCGCCTCCTCACGCGCGATGCTGCGCCAGAGTCGATAGCCGCCCGCAAAATTCCGGCAGGCAATTCATTCCCGGCTGTGCATTCAATGCGCCCGCAATATCATGTAAGTCACGGACCTCGTCCCTTTGGTTCAGAATGCGGCAGGCGATATAGCTGCGCAGGCCCGACTGACACATCACATACACGGGCTTGCGCCTGTCCAGCTCGCCGAGCCGCTCGCGCAGCTCGTCCACGGGGATGTGTTTATCAAACCCGTCGGCATGGCCGGCGGCATATTCCGCAGCGGTCCGCGTGTCCAGCAGCGTGACGCCGTCGCGCGGCAGCGCGGCGAGGTCGTCGAAGCGGATCTGGCGAACCTTGCCCGTGAGCAGATTTTCGGCCATATAGCCGGTCAGATTCACGGGGTCCTTCGCCGAAGAATAGGGCGGCGCGTAGGCCAGCTCCAGATCGCACAGCTCGAAGGCCGTCAGCCCGGCCTGTATCGCCGTGGCAAGCACGTCGATGCGTTTGTCCACGCCCTCGCCGCCGACAATCTGCGCGCCGAGCAGTCTGCCCGACGGCGTTTCAAACACCAGCTTGAGCGTCATCACCTGCGCGCCCGGATAATAGGGCGCGTGCGACAGCGGGGACAGGATGACCGCCTCGCAGGCGACGCCCCGCCCGCGCGCCTCGCGTTCGCTGACACCGGTGGCCGCGGCCGTCCGGTCGAATACCTTCAGCACCGACGAATACGCGGCGCCGCGGTAGACCGACGGCAGGCCGCAGATGTTGTCTGCGGCGACGCGTCCCTGCCGGTTGGCGGGACCGGCCAGCGCGACTGTCGTCCGGCCGCCCGCAGCGCGGTCGGTCACCTCGACGGCGTCGCCCACCGCGTAAATATCGGGGTCGGAGGTCTGCATATGCGCATCGACGACGATGGCCCCGCGCGCGCCCAGCGTCAAGCCGGCCTGCGCCGCCAGCGTGCTTTCGGGCGCGACGCCGACGGCGAGGACGACCATATCCGCCGGCGGCAGCACGCCGCCGTCCGTGTGGACGACGATACCGCCGTCTGTCTCCGCAAAGCGCGCAACCGCGCGCCCCAGCAGCAGTTCCACGCCCTTCTCCCGCATATGCGCGTGGAGGAAGCTGACCATATCCGCGTCAAACTGCCCCAAAAGCTGCGGCTGCTTTTCGACGATCGTCACGCGCAGCCCCAGCAGGCGCAGATTTTCCGCCAGTTCGACGCCGATGAAGCCTCCGCCGACGATTACGGC
>OLWB01002144.1_pt1 | contig 16560 bp, 23 predicted proteins | sample 1673331 | NCBI WGS metagenome assembly OLWB01 (sample SAMEA3178943, study PRJEB25190) | human gut metagenome | biome: human gut; feature: human-associated habitat; material: faeces | place: Austria | collected 2013
AAGAACAGATGCAGCTACTGATGCATTTAATGAATTCACATGTCCTACCATTGGTAAAACAACATTAATATCACAACTTTTCTTTACCAATCTTGACATTCCAAATCCCTCTGAACCAATAACTAATACTGTAGGCATATTGTAATCAACACTTCTATAATCTTGACTGTTTTCTAATTCACAACCAACGATCCAAAATGCCTTCTTTTTTAAATCTTCTAATGTTCTTGTTAAATTTGTTACCTGTGCTACTTTTACATGATGAATAGCTCCTGTTGAAACTTTCGCAACCGTTCCATTCAATCCAACACTTCTATTTTTTCCAATAATAACACCATCAACACCAACAGCATCACATGTTCTCAAAATAGCACCTAGATTATGAGGATCTTCCAAACCATCTAACATAAGTAATAGAGGTTGTTTATTTTCAGGAATATCTTTTAAAATTTCATCAATTGTATAATAGCGATAATTTTCAATATAGGCCATTACTCCTTGATGAACAACCTTTCCTACCTTCTTATCAAATTCTTTTTTATCAACAAATTCTAATGGAATTTGATTTCTTTTACAAATATCAAAAATTTTAGGATCCTTATGCCCATTTAACATATAAATCTTATAAACACTTGCACCCTTTAACGCCTCCATGATAGGGTTCTTTCCATATATATATTGTTTCATATTTTTCTCCATTTTTCGTCTCAAATTTGTCTCAAATTTGTCTCATTTACATATCTTTTGAATTCATCAAATATCTCATAAATTCTATCTTTACATTCATTTAAATATAAATGTCCTATTAAACATTCAAATCCTGTTGAATAACGATGTTCTTTAGTATCTCTTTTAGAAGTTTTTGTATTTCTCCCTCTTTTAAAAATACCAACTTCTTCTTCAGTTAAAAAATCAGTTTCTAATAAATGTAAAATAAATTTTTCATGGGACAAACTACTAACAAAATGAGTTGCTTCTTGGCACAACTCATTTACTTTTTTTAGTTCACTTTCTTTTACTAAATAATCTCTAACTAAAAGTTCTAAAACACTATCTCCTAAATAAGCAAGAACTAATGGATTGATAAAATCTGGATTCATTAAATAATCCCCTTTTGAATTAATTCTGCACGATATTGATCAGCTTTTTCAAAATCTTTAACAGCATCTTTTCTTAATTTTACTTGTTTAGTAACAATGCTTAACATTTCTTCTTCACTTAATTCTTTTTTAGAATTTATTTCTTCCATTTGTATTGCTGCCTTAACAGATTTTATTGTATCTGCTTTCTTTCTGTTGTGTTCTTTCATCGCACTTATTAAATCTTTTTGAAGTCTTTCTTTCATATTACATTCTCTCCTTTTTATTTAAAAAAGCAGTATTAACTGCTTAAATTAGTCTCTATCACGACTTTGCTTTTTTCTACTATTTTTAATACCAGCTTTTTTAGCTTCTCTTCTTTGAACACCAGGTTTAGAATAATGTTCTCTTTTTTTACATTCAGAAGGGATACCACTTTTAGCTACTACTTGCTTAAATCTTTTTAAAGCGCCATCAATATTTCCGTTTTTTACCACTACTTTAGTCATTCTTATCCCTCCCTTCATATTAACTAAACAAATTATATCACTTAGAGGACTTTATTTCAACAATTTTTTTAAGTTTTTTAGTTAAAAGTAAAAGAAAAAGTGAGAACGTTAAATTATTTGCCGGAAATTATTTACTTAAAGTCTCGTTTCAATCAATATGAGAACTTACCTTTAAATACATTAAATATATGAATTTTAATAATATAAAATTAATAAATATACACTAAAAAACTCCAAAACTAAATTGGAGTTTTTGTAATTTACCTCAAAATAGAAACAGGTTTTATATATTAAATCTTTTTTTACTTAAATTTAAAAATCGCACATATTATTGTTAACTAGTCTTCTTATACTTGAACCAAGGGCTCTTCCCATATCAACAAATACGTTAAAGCCTTTAGCAAGTGCACTAAAAAGACTACCAGAAATTGTTCCACCACCACTTATATTCTTCATTTCTGAAATACTTAACTCTTTCATATTACCTCCTATCTGCATTTATATGGTCTTGTAAAACCATCAAAAATGCCTGATATAAATGATATAACACCCGCAATAACTGCCCATGCAGTCGCAGACATTCCCCCACCTTTTATACTTTTCATTTCACTTTTACTTAATTCTCTCACATTTTGTACCTCCTTTAATTTCAAATACTTTATTAAATAACTTCAAATTATCATATCTATGTGAAATTAATATCAAAGTTACATCATATTCCTCTTTTACTTTTCTAACTATATTTTCTTCACTTAAAATATCAATACCATTTGTAGTTTCATCTAATATAAGTACTTTTTTATTTTGTAATAACGCTCGTGCTAATAATATTCTTTTTCTTTCTCCACCTGATACATTATGACCATTTTCTTCTAAAAGAAAATTTAGAGATATATTCTTTTCTTTTAGAAATTTATCAATACCAGTTACTTTAATAACTTTATCTAATTCTTCATTTTTAATATCTTTATATAACCTTATATTATCTAATATAGTACCAGTAAATATAATTTCATCTTGCGATACAAAACATATATTATCTGTTATATCTTTAAAACTTAACTTATCAATATTTACATTATCAATAAGTATAGATCCTTTATCAGGATTTAATTCTTTAGTTAATAATTTAAAAACAGTTGATTTACCTACTCCACTCGGACCTTTTATAAAGACAAAATCATTTTTATTTATAGTAAAATTAATATTATCTATATAGGAGTGACAATTATATTTGAACGATACATTTTTAAATTCGATTTTATCTTTAAATATTAAACCATAGTCTTTTATTATATTTTCTTTAACAAAAAATTTTTCTAGCCTCTTATATGAATTCTTAGTATTTATAAATAAATTATCTAATGACACTATATTTTTAAATGAAAGAAAGTAATAAATTATTACGGAATTTGCTACTAAAAGATAAGAAAATGATAATAACTTTTTATTAACTAAAGTATATCCTACAAACAAAATTAATATATTTGACCAAGAACTAATTAAATTATCTACAAGATTAAAGCTTAATAATATCTTATTATATTTTATATTTGAATCTAATAAATCATTGTATTTATTTTTAAAATCATTAATTCTTTGTTTTTCAATACCACAATTTTTTATTGTATTAATACCAACTATGCTTTCTACTAAATAAGAATTAATTAAGGAATTTTTTTCTTTTAAATCATATGAACGGGAATATATTTTGTTTCTAAAAAATAAATATAAAATAATATAAATAACACTTATAAGGAAGATTAACAAAAATAAATACTTGTTTATTATAAACATAAAAATAAGAATAAGAATCATATACAAAATATCTAATAATGAAGAAAATAAAATGGTATTAACAAATTCTCTTATACTAGATAAATCATTTATTCTAGATACAATATCACCAACTGGTCTACTATGATGATATTTAAGAGGAAGGGATAGTATTTTTTTATATACTCTATTCATCACTTTAGAATTTAACTTTTTATCAAATGATATAATGGCTCTATTTCTTATATAATCAATAATGGATTTTATAATCGATAATAACAAAAATAGAAATAAAATAAATTTAGGAGATTCAAACCCATTATATAAAGCACTTAAATAAAACGAATTTAGTAAAGAAAATATGGACGCAAAGATCGAGATAATAAAAACTAAAAGAAAGAAAGTGATAATAAATCTATTTTTAAAAACACATATATTTTTTTCGGTATTTTCTTTAACTAAATCATTTGTCTTTTCAAATGTAATTACAACATTTGTCCATTCTTTTAAAAACATATTTTTATCATATATAACTTTTCCTCTAATAGGATCTTCTACTATAATTTTATCTTTTTTAATATTTTTTATTATAATGAAATGATCATATTTTTCATCTAATTTTATATGTGCGATGAAAGGCCACGGTATTTTTTTTAAACTATTATATTTACACATATACGCATTAGATTTAAGTCCTAACTTATTGGATGCCTCAACAATATTATAAATGCTTGTCCCATTTTCATCTGTTTTAGTTAAATTTCTAAGTTTATCAATACTAATATTACCTTTATAATATCTAATAATATTATAAAGACAGGTTACACCACAATCTTTAATCTCTTGTTGCCGTACAAATTTATTTCTCATTTTATCCCTCCACTTATTATATAAGCCGTTTATCCCTCGAATTCCCCTAAAAAAAGTAAAAAAAATGAAAAAAAGTTAAATTTTTTCCATTTTAATTAAAAATATTACAAAAAAAATATGATTATTCATCATATTTATAAAAGTTAGCTTTGATTTAATTTAACATTTTTTAATATATCAATCATTTCACTAATATTTTTTTCATAGTCTTTATGAAGTAATACCTCATTTGAATATAATACATAATTAGTATCTGCTTTAAAATCAATTACAGCAAATACATATACGCATTCAGATGAATCAGTATTTGTACCTGTATATTCTACTTTAGTAATAGTCTTATCATCCATATCTATTACTTTTTCCTTTTTAAATAATTTTAAATCTTTTCTAGTACTTAAGAAATATGAAATTTGTTTATCTAATATTTCTTTACTACTATTTTCTTCATATTCATTTAATGAATATGTAAAAAATCCAATAATTTGTTTATCATTTTTTGTAAGATATAAATCATAATTACTTACTTTTTTCTGCTTAAAATCTTCTTTTGCAGTTACTGTTACTCTACCATCCGCAGTTGTATAAGATGCATCATTTACTTTTGGTTCCTCTTTTTTCTTAGTTGGATCTGTAACAGATAATACAAAAATTATTATTAATGGAACAAGTATTGCGCTTAATACTACCACATATAACCATTTTTTACTAAAATTCATATTCTTTCTCCTTTTTAATCTTCTATATCATTATTTTCAAATTTTATATCTAAGAATTTTCTACTTGATAAAAAATCACACATATGAACAAATCTTTGATATTTATCCTTTGGAAGTGGAAGAACAACATCACTATAAGGATTTGTATTCCATTCTCCCATATGTGACGAAACAACTCTTGTAATAAACTCAAGTTCTTCATCTGTTAAAGATGTTTTATCTTTATTTTCTTTTATATAATCGCATACAATTATAGGATGATCAAACCTAGTATATTTTTCTTCAGTAACTCCATGTTTAAGTCCATCATGAATCATTATAGAAATAATAAGTAAATCCTTTTCATCACTAGTAAATTTATGTCCAATACTATTATTGTCCAAAAGTTCTTTTGCTATTCTAATAGCGGCTTTAGTATGTCTTACAAGTCCACCATCACCTAAAGAAAATGATGGATGATACTTACCTGTTGAAGATGCTGCTACTCTAAAAAAATAATCAGGAAGTAAAGAAACTAATTCCTTTGCTATCTTTTTATATCTATCATTTTTTATATAACTATATTCTTTATTAAATACTTCTGTTTTCTCCATTTATACCACCTAATAAAATAATACATTTCTTTTATTTTAAAGTCAATAGTCTATGCCATACTTGCTAAAGAATATCTTTTAATATCATTAGATGTATTTTTATAAAATTCTTGATCTTCCCTGTTAGAATAGCATTCTTTAAAACGTTCTATTTCTTCTATTAAATCATTCGCTTTAGTATATTCATTATCTCTTATTTCAAGTTTATATTTTCCATATGAAGACTTAATAAAAGGTCCATCCAAATAAACTGATGTAAAATAGTCCCCATCAAAACAATAAATGTGAACTGTACTTTTACTATCATCCATTTTATAGACCTTTTTTTCTTTTTCATTAATAATGCCAAAAACAAAATGCTTTACATCCTGTTCATCTTTTTTATTTGATTTAACCATTCCTTCAAAATAACCATCTTCAAGCTTAATTATATTTCCACTCCAGCAGTTATTTGTATCAAAATTATCTTCCATTTCCTTACACATATTCCAATATATTATTATATCTTGTACTTTCATTTTACCACCTCTCGCACTCTATTATTTATTATAGCATAAAACTATACAATAAAAAAAGATATATTATTCATTAACTAAATATGAATATATATCTAATGATAATTTTTCTACATTATGTCTTATTACTCCATCATTTATTGTTACATAATTATTTAATATAGTATCACAATCAATATTTTCTTCGTCAAATAAAACAGGATCTTTTTGTTCTAAAGTAGAATATTTTTCCGCTACTTCCTTATCTATAGAGCCAGTATTTGCGACTACTATATCAATTTTATGAATACCTAAATATGAATTTAATACTTTTAAATGATCACTTACTTTAAAGTCATCTGTTTCACCTGGTTGTGTAACCATATTACAAACATACATTATTTTAGCAGATGTTTTATCTAATTTTTCTATTATTTTCTTACTTAATAAATTTGGAATAATGCTTGTATATAAACTACCCATACTAAGTATTATTAAATCAGATTCATCAATAGAATTAAAAACTTCATCACATATTTCTGGTTCTTTTTCATAATAAACTTTTTTTATTTTTAATGGTGATTCTGTTATATAATGTTCACCATTTACTATACTACCATCCTCCATAATAGCGGATAAAACAATATTATCTTCTGAAAAAGGAATTACTTTACCTTTTAAATTTAAAACCTTACTAATTGATTTTATACCATCTGATAAATTACCTGTTATTTGTGTTCCAGCAGTTAAAAGCAAATTACCTACTGTATGTTCATTAAGTTCACTATTACTACTAAATCTATAATTTAAAAGTTTTTCCATAAGTGGCTCTGTTTCAGATAGTGATATCATAACTCTTCTAATATCACCCATCGCAGGTATATTAAATTCTTTTCTAAGCTTACCTGTACTTTTACCATCATCACAAACAGATACTACACTTGTAATATCAAGTGGAAACTCTTTTAAACCTTTTAAAAGTGTAGACATTCCTGTTCCACCACCAAAAATTGTTACTTTTTTCATTTTACCACCCAGTAAATTATACTATAAAAAATTACATTTTAGCAATATTTTTTTATATTTTGTTAAAAGTATAATAAGATTTTAAAAAGCTAAATCTCTTTTATTTTAAAATAAAAAGAAAAAACCAATCAATACTGACTGGTTTCTTATTATCCAATTATGGTGCCCCAGAAGGGATTCGAACCCCTGACCGCCGCCTTAGAAGGGCGTTGCTCTATCCAACTGAGCTACTGAGGCACTCAAATTTGTATCCTTAATCAAAGGACAATAAGATTATAACACTTTCATTTATCACTGTCAATACTATTTTTTTTAATTATTTTGTCACTTTTTCATTATTTACAAAGAAGTTGACTTTATCTACATTATAGTTATCCATAACAGAATATGAAATACTATATATTACCTCTTCTAATACTTTTTTATTTTCAGTACTATCAAATAAATACTCATTAAAATTTAAATCAATCTCATTTTCATTTAAGTTATAATCAAGAAGTTTAGTATTATAGTTTAAATAACTCATAAGATTACTTTCAAAAGAAAACTTACTAGCAAGTTCATCAATTATTATTTTTATTTTTTCTTCATCATTATTTACATACTTGGTTACTGGTACATAATAAACATCACTGTTATTATTTTTATTAGTGTAATAGATTGTTACTTTATTAATACCTTTAATACTATCAATATCATATGTTTTATTTATTCCATAATCTCTTGTAAGTTCTGTATCTAATATTATTCCTGTTTTAGGAAGTTTTTTTAAGTTTTCACCATCTATTTTAATAATAATTTTATCAATGCCATCTATTGATGTAATAGAATATATTAATGATTCTATTACTTTTTCTTCATTTTCACTTTTTACATCCAATACATTCGAATTAAAATTTAACGTTACTACATCATTGTTTATTTCTTTTCCCAATAGTTTTGTATCACTAGGAAGTAATGCACAAAAACCATTTGGAATTTTATCTTGATATTTTCCATCAATCTTCATTGCCTCTATTAATTCATCTATAAGTAAATCTTTTTTTAAAGATGAAACTTGAATATTAGTTTTAGCAACATAATTATTTTTGTCAATTAAATAAATATCATGATAATTAATATTTACCTCCTTACTAACCTCTTTATCTAAATCATATTTTTCTTTAGTAGGAAACAAATAAAATAAAAAGACTACTAATAAAAGAATCGTATATTTACTTATTTTTTTCATAGAAAATCTTTTTATCATTTTCATATCACCTAAAAAATTATATGCTTAATTTTAAAAAAAATGAGTTTTCTTATAAAGAAATCTCATTTAATTTGAGTAGTTCAATAACAGCACTGCTTCTTCCTTTGACACCTAGCTTTTGCATAACATTAGAAATATGATTTCTAACAGTTTTTTCACTTATTCCTAGTTTCTCAGCTATTTCTTTTGTTGTATAATTTTTTATTAATAGTTCAAACACTTCTCTTTCTCTTTTTGTTAATATTCCTTTGCCCATTTTTATCCTCACTTTCTCTTTAGAGGTGTATATATATAATTACTCATATTATCATATGTAAAAAAGTTTTTTATGTTAAAAAAAATAACACTAAAGTTATTTTTGAAATTTAATTGATATATACATTTTTGAGTCAAAGCTACTTTGAACTAAATTCATTATATCAGTTGCAAGTTTTGCATCTTGATTTTCTTTTATAACTACTACTCTAACTTGATCATCTTTTATTTTAACAAAATTTTCTAATTTTAGTTCATCTTTTATTTTAGTACTAATTTCTTCTTCTTTGCCTTTCAATATATTTATTGTTTTTAATTCTTCATATGCATTATTTTTTTCTTCACTAGTTGCATCTTTTTTAGTCAGAATTGTTTGTAGTTCAGTTATTTTAGTATTTCTTTCTTCTTCATTTTCAACTTTTAAAGTAGATATTATTTCATTTTCTTTAGTACTAGTTACTTCTTTAGTTTGTTTACTATTATCAACATTTTTACTCGCTGTTTCTAAAAATTCTGACGGCATTGTTATATAATACACACTTAATACTAAAATTAAACTAAATAATGTTAAAATCCAAATACTTTTTCTATTTATCATATCTATTCCTCCATATATCTACTAATAAAATATATGAAGTTTTTTATATTATAGTACAAAAAATATAGAATAAATTAATATTCTATATTTGTTTTTGATACTTCTATTGCTGGACGAATAGAATATGATTTATAATTTAAAACCGTTTCATAAACTCCAATAGTACGGCTTGCAGCATGTATACCCCAAACACTATTTGAATAATCTTTACATGGAGTCTCAAGCCAATATGCCCATGCACCATTATTTTCATTAGAAAATTTCGTATTTTCTAACATATAAGCATAATTATCTAATATTCCTTTTTGATTAATTGACGTATTATTGCTGCCTATTGCTTTCATTACCTCTTGCATTGTAAGTAACCTTGCCGCATATTCTGAATAACTAAAATTACTTGGGGTTGTTCCTCCTGTCGTTGTATTTTCATCATTTTCATTTAAAATTGCTCTTGAGGTATTTTTTAAACTTACATTACTCCATTTTGAAGTTGTTGGAAGATGGGTAAAAGCAGTTCTTGGACCATGAAAATTTTCACCAGAATTGTCATACACATATGTGGTACCATTACTTGGATTTCCAAAACTTACACTATTATAATATACTAATAACGCTGTATCACTCTCAAATTTTTTTGTAGTTGTATTATAGTAATCACTTACATAATAGAATCTTTCTGTTTCCGAATTATATTTTCCATCTCCATTTACATCACAGTCAAATGCATCTCCTGAAGAAAGTGTTCCACTTGTGCCTAAATTACCATATGTGATTGTGCTTGTTCCTTTTGAACCATTAGTTGTGTATCCTGCACCAGAACAAAATTCGGTTGTATCCGATTGATTACATTTTTCTGTATGTAAAACTGTAGCCCTTTTACATATTATTTTACCTTTTGGTTCATTTTTGCCTATACCATTACCATTAAATTTTAATGTATCATAATTAAATGTATTATTACAATATTTAATGCTTCCTGATACTTTATCTTTATTTTTTATTTCAAGTACTTTTGCATTGCCTGTTGTTTGATCATCAAAATTGAATATGTAACATCCATCAGTTTCTTTTATAAATATTGAATTTGTTAATTCACTTGACGCTATTTGTGTTTTAATTGCATCTTTTACAAGTTTAATGCTACTACTTGCTGCACTTTCTCTTGATTTATTTATAATATCCAATATTTTTGGTACTGCTATTACTGTTATTATTCCAAGTATTACTATTACAGCTAATAGCTCTATTAATGTAAATCCTTTCTTCTTCATTTTATAAACTCCAATTCTATAATGATATTTTATCATTTATCCTAACAATACTTCAAGTAAATTATCTATTTTAACATTTTATTTACAAAAAAAATAACAGATTTCTCTATTATTTTCTAGATACATACTTACCATCTTTTGTAGATATAACTACTACATCACCTTCACAGATAAATAAAGGTACTTTTACTTCAAGACCATTTTCAAGTGTTGCATCTTTAAGTGCATTTGTTGAAGTATTTCCTTTAACTGCATCTGTTGTATATGTTACTTTGTATTCTACTTTTTCTGGTAAATTTAAACCTATAAGTTCAGATTCAAAATATACAAGTTCAACTTCTAAATTTTCTTTTAAATATTTCTTTTCATTTTCAATTTGTTTTTCACTTAATTCTACTTGTTCATATGTATTCATATCCATAAAATAATACATATCAGAAGTATTATATAAATATTGCATTGTTTTTTTAGAAATATTTGCTTTTTCAATTTTTATATTAGTATTGAATGTTTTCTCTATAGTTCCACCTGTTCTTAAATTTTTAAGTTTAGTTTTCATGAATGCTGCACCTTTACCTGGTTTAACATGTAAAAAATCAACTATTTGATATAAATTACCTTCAACTATAACAGTCATACCATTTTTTATATCATTTATATCTATCATCATAATTATTCCTCCAGACTTTTTATTGTTTGTCTTATTACATTTGCGGAATCTTCTAATTTTTTAGCTTCATCTTTTGTAAGTTCCACCTTCATAACACCTTTAATTCCACTTTCATTAATTACTGATGGCATACCTAAGTATATGTCATCATATGGAGATGAAACAACTAAAACTTTATTTTCATTATTCAATATAGCATTAGTTATATTAACTAGGCACATTCCAATACCATAACTAGTTTCATTTTTTAGTTCAATTATCTTATATGCCATATATTTTGCTTTATCTAAAAGTTTATCAAGTTCTTCTTGTGGTAATATTTCTCTTATTAAAACAGAACCAACTTTAGCACTTGACCAAACAGCAAAACTGCTATCTCCGTGTTCACCTAATATATATGCACTAACATCTCTTATATTTATTTCTAATTTATCTGAAATCAAATATGCAAGTCTGCTAGTATCAAGCATAGTACCACTACCGATTACTTTACCGGCTGGAAATTTAGAATATTTTTTAACTAAATAAGTTATTATATCAACTGGATTTGAAGCAACTAAAAATATACCATTAAATCCTGATTTAACAATATTTAATGTTATATCTTTTATTATCTTATTATTTCTTTTAACTAAATCAAGTCTAGTTTCATTCTTATTTTGATTAGCACCCGCCGCAATTACAACAATTTTAGCATCTTTTGCATCTAAATAAGTCCCAGCTTTAATTTTAGTTTTTGAACCTAATGCATAAAGCGTATTACTAAGGTCCATTGCTTCACCCATTGCTTTTTCCTTATTTATATCAACTAATATTAACTCATCAATGTTAGAGTTTGTACTAATAAGTGCTGCAGCGTATTTAACTCCAACATTCCCTGCGCCAACTACAACTACCTTATTCATAATTATCCCTTTAATCCTTTTTATATATTCTTATTATTTTTTCTTTTCTTTGTGAACTGTATGTTTCTTGCAAGTAGGACAATACTTATTTAATTCTAAACGATCTGGTGTATTTGTTCTATTTTTTGAAACAAAATAATTTTCTTTTGATAAACCTTTGTTTTCTTTACATTCAGTACATTCTAAAGCTACATGTCCTCTAGCTTCTTTTTTCTTTCCGTTTGCCATTAGTAACTCCTCCTTTTTTTCATATACTAACTAATTATATCACATTATTTTAAAATTTCAAATACTTTATTTGATACTCTTGAACTTATTTTACTGTTTACTGGAGAAGTATATTCAGATGTTGTACTGTATCTTACATTAGGAGATAAAACAGTAATAGCAAACTTAGGATCATAACTAGGTGCGTATCCTATAAATCCTTTTGATATTGTTGGTACATCTATCTTTCCATCACCATCTGAATCATAGAAACTTTCTGCGGTACCTGTTTTACCTGCTGGACTTGGAACTGTTCCCATATAGCCATATCCTAAACTCTTCATAACAGATTCAAAACCAAGTTTTATTCTGTCTTTATATTTTTGTTCTAAATCTACTGTACCTATTAATTCTGGTTCAACTGTTCTTATTACTTTACCCATTTTTTCATTATTAGTTTTTTCATGAACTTCTTTAAGCAGGTGAAGTTTATACCTATTACCATTTGCCGCAAGTGTACTTATATAACTTGCTATTTGAACTGGTGTATATGTATCATATTGCCCTATAGCCATATCAAGTAAATGACCTGATTCATAACTTGTACCTTTATATCCATATGACTCAACTGGTAAATCTATATTAGTTTTTTCACCAAGTCCATACTCTAAAAATACTTTTCTATATGTTTCAAAAGCAGATTCTGGTACAGCAAGTGGTCCATTATAATAATAATTTGCTCCTGCGACTTTCATTGCTGTTTTATACTGATATGCATTAGATGAATATGCAAGTGCTTTTACATCATCTAAATAACCAAGACCTTTTGTCCATGAACATTTTGCTGGTGTATTTCTTATTTTTACACACTCATCAAGCATCTTTGTTCCTATATCTATTGCTCCTGTTTTATATCCAACACTCATTGATGCACCTTTTACAATTGATCCTGGAGTTACTGGATTAGTTAAAAGTGCTGGAGTATTATCATACACTTTATATTCACCATTATTAACTACTACTTGTTTACTTGCCATTGCAAGTATTTCACCTGTTTTAGGGTCTGTTACTATTACATGTGAACCATTATAATAAGTAGTATTAGCATTATTCATTTTAGCATTTACTATTTCTTCAGTTAATATTTGTTCTACTTCTTTTTGAAGATTTATATCTATTGTTAAAACAATATCATTTCCTCTTATTCCATCTTTTATAACTGTATATGAATTATCATCATTTAATAAGTATGTTGCTTTATCTCCTTTTAAAAGAGATTCATACTGATACTCTAAGTAAGATACTCCTACTCTGTCATTAAGTGAATATCCTTCTGATAAGTATTTATCTTTAAGTTCAAATGGAATACCTGATTCATTAGTCGATACACTTCCTAAAATAGTTTTAAATGTATCACCATATAAATATTTTCTTTCCCATTCTAGTTTAACATTAAATCCATTTAATTCTTTTACATGTTCTGATACATATGCGAACTCTTCATCACTTGCATAAGTTTTAATTATTTTCTCATCATAATAATAGCCCTTATTCATTAAATAATAGATATAAGCGGCCTTTTTATCTTTCTCATCATAATTAGATAACTCTTCATCTGTAATTCTTTCCATTTTCAAATTATTTATATCTGATATAGTAATTTTTCTTTGTTTTAATAATTCTCTTTCTTTTTCAGTTATTTTTTTATTAACTTTGTCTTTATTATTTACAAGATAAAATTCTTTTAAATTAGTTTTAGCAAGTTTACTATAATCAAGGTCTATTTTATCAGCCATTTTATACGCTAGTTCTATCTGAGTTTTAGTACTTGTTTCTGGTTTTCTTTTATAATATATTGTTTTAACTCCAACATTATCTACAAGTAAATTATAATTTCTATCAAATATTCTACCTCTTGGAGTTGATGTACTATATACTTCATCCACTTTTATATCATCTAAACTCTTTTTATATTTATCTTTATTTATTATTTGAACATTTACAAGTTTTAGTGTAATCGCACTAAAAAATAAAAAAACAAAAATTGAAATTATAATTAATCTATTATTTAGTGCTTTATTTTCCATAAAAAATCCTCCATAATTATTTTGCTTCATAATTTTCTTTATATAACATATTTTTTATTAGAGGTGTTAAATTTGAATGATTTTATTTTAAAAAGTTATGTTGATAAACTATCTATAAACCATATTAAAGAATATGCAAAAAAAAATAATATAGTACTAAAAAATAATGAGGATGAAATAATTTATGATTATATTAAAAAATATTATAAAGAGTTTTATTATGGTGAACCAAAGAATTTACTTGATGAGTTAAAAAGCAAACTTTCTTGTCCAACTTATGAAAAACTCGAAGAACTTTATTATACTGTAAAAAAGATTAAGAAATAATTTTACTTCTTAATCTTTTTCGTTTTCTTCATCTATTATCATTTTAAGTTTATTTACTGCACCTTTTACATCTTTGTTTACAAGTACATAATCATAGAATCCTGCTTCTTTTATTTCTTCTTCTGCAATCTTTAATCTATTTTGTATCATTTCTTCACTATCTAAATTACGTACTTTTAATCTTTCTTCTAATTCTTCAATACTTGGTGGAAGTATAAATATAAGTACACTTTCTTTTATTAATTCTTTTACTTTTTTTGCACCTTGTACTTCTATTACAAGTATTACATTTATTCCTTCATTTAATTTTTCTTCTATTTTTGATTTTGGTGTTCCATAATAACAATTATTGTAAGTTGCGTACTCTAAGAAATCACCTTTTTTTATTCTATCTTCAAATTCTTCATTTGTATAAAAGTAATAATGAGTTCCATGGATTTCTCCTTCTCTTGGATTTCTTGTTGTTGCACTTACTGATAAATGTGCATCATTTTCTTTTAAATATTCATTTACAATAGTATCTTTTCCAACACCACTTGGTCCAGATATTACAAATAATTTTCCCTTTTTCATAGTTTTCTCCTTTTTTTATGTAAATACATTTTATCAAATAAAAAAATTATTATCAATAAGCAGAAAGAAAAAAAACAACTATTTAGTTGCTTCTTCTTTTTCTACTACATTTTTACCCTTATAAAAACCACATTCTGGACATACTCTGTGTGATCTAATATCTGCACCACAATTTGAGCATTTTACTGTTCCATTAGCTTCAATTTTATAATGAGTTCTTCTCATTCTACCTCTAGTTTTTGAGATTTTTCTAAATGGTACTGCCATTTTCTTACACTCCTCTCTTTACTCACCTAAGAATTCTTTTAATTTCTCGAGTCTTGGATCAATTTCTTTTTCTACAACCTCTTCATCAGTTATAAATCTCCATCCGTCACCATTAATATTTTTAACTTCAATATCAGGGCTTACAACTTTCAAAGGTACTTCCAATATAATATTTTGCCATATAATTGGAATTAAATCAATAGAATTGTTAATAATTTTATTATTTTCTTCTAAAATATCATCATTTTCTCCAATTATTTCATTAACATTAATATCAATATTATATTCAACATCCTTTAGTGATATGCTGCAAACAAGGGTTAATGTACATTTTATATTTAAGTTTACAGAAAAATTACTTCCTTCTGGATATATATTACCCTTTACTTTTACTTTACTAATTTTTTTAATATCTGTATTTTCTAAAAGTTTGTCATCAATAGTTACTTCATCATCAATTTTAATTTCATCAGTTAAATTTGTAATTAGTTTAGTTAAGTTAATATTCACATTTATCACTTCCAAACATACTAATTATATATTATAATGAAAAAAAAATCAACCACGCTTATAAAGCAGGTCAATTTTCTTGTAAATATTTATTATTACATTTTTAGTGGTCTATCTAATTCTTCTATAAAATTTGAATTTAACTCGTCTTTTAAAGTTTTATATCCATATTTTCAACTAAAACATATCATTTCAATTTGATTTAATAAATTTATTCGTTCTCCAACTTCCTTACATCAAAGAAATCATGATTATCAACCGTTTGAATAATGACAACAACTTCATCTTCTCTTAAAATTTGAGAATTCTCTTCATTTTGTTCTGTTTCAAATCTATATAACTTGCCGTTTATTTTTATTATAAAACCTATTTTATCAGAAAACATTGCATCTTGATTATTTTCTATTGGTATATATACCTTTTCAATTTTACCATAAAATTTTTGCATTTGTTTCACCTCTTATATATTAATATTGTATCATAAAATAATGTAAAGCTAAAAAAAATTAGCCTTGTTTGATATGAACCCCGTTTCTTGGACATGGAAACGAGGTTTTTATATGTCAAAATTA
>OLWB01002157.1_pt1 | contig 16494 bp, 15 predicted proteins | sample 1673331 | NCBI WGS metagenome assembly OLWB01 (sample SAMEA3178943, study PRJEB25190) | human gut metagenome | biome: human gut; feature: human-associated habitat; material: faeces | place: Austria | collected 2013
AATAGTTTTTTGGATTTAAAGGTTGGAGGAAGAGGCATATTACCTGTTGGAAGTGCGTTGATGGAAGTGAAGTTTGACGGCTTCCTGCCCGCGTACATCCGCCGGGCGCTGCAGACCGACCGCCAGCGCTGCGTTTCGTTTTCCAAATACGCCGTCTGCCGGGACGTGCAGCGCGGCCGCGGGCCGTCCGCCGCGCCCGGCGGGTACGGCGGCGATGACTGAGCGCCGTGCCGCGCCGAAGGCGCATATGAATCCGAAAGAAAGGATGCTTTCGCGCGGCGAAAGCAAGGGGCAAACAAGATGAACGACTTCTGGACCTACCTGCAAACCAGCCTCTCGACGGGCAACGCGGAGGTGACTACGGCGACCGTGGTCGTCACGATGCTGCTCTCGGTCGTCGTGGGCAGCCTGATCTATCTCGTGTACCGCTTCTTTTCCAAGGGCGTGCTTTACGACCGCCGCTTCAACGTCACGCTGCCGCTGATGACGGTTGTTTCGACGATGATCATTCTCTGCGTGTCCTCCAACCTCGCCTTCTCGCTCGGCGCGCTCGGCGCGCTGTCGATGATCCGCTTCCGCACCGCCGTCAAGGATCCGGTCGATTTGATGTATCTGTTCTGGTCGGTGGCGGCGGGCATCGCCACGGGCGCGCGGCTGTATTACGTCGTTCTCTACGGCAATCTGATCATCGCGGCGGCGGTGATCCTCTTCACCCGTCTGCGCTGGAACGAAAAGAGTTATCTGCTCGTCATAAGCTGCGAATCCGGCGCGCTGGCCTCGGTCGAGGCGCTGCTGGCCGCGTGCAAAACCAGCCTGCGCGGCAAGGTCTGCGCGGGCGGCCGCGTCGAACTGACCGTCGAACTGAAGTCTGCCTGCGGGGCGGACCTGCCCGAGCGCATCGGCGCGCTGCCCGGGGTGGAGAGCGCCTCGCTGGTGTCGTATAACGGCGATTACGCGGCGTAAATTTGTGCAATATGGCGATTGCTATTTGACCGCGCGCGTATTATAATGAAAAAGAAGCAAACAACCGTTCAGACGGACGGAAAAAACGGGAAAGGACGCGACTGCATATGACCGACGCAAACACGGGCGATCTCGAACTGCTCGTCCTCGTGCTGTATAAGACCGAGGTGTACAACAAGCTGCTTTACGCGCTCAACGACGCCGGCATACACGGCGCGACGACGGTTTCCTCCAGCGGGATGGCGCACGCGCTGGCCGACGCGGAGGACAGCCACATCATCGCCGCCTTCCGCGCGTTCGCCGCTTCCGACCGGCGGGAGAGCAAAACGATTTTTATGGTCATCGAAAAAGCCAAGCGCGAGCGTGTGCGGCGCGTCGTCCGCGAGAAGGTGGGCGACCTTGCGCAGCCGGACACGGGCATCCTCTTTGCGCTGCCGGTGACCTTTGCGGACGGCCTTTACGAAACGACAACGCTGTAATGCAGATTCCCCCTTCGGGGGCGTCTGCGTTCGGCAGGGAAAGAAGCGTTCAAGAAATGGAACTGAATATCCTAATGTACCTTGCGGTCATTCTGGTCGCAGGGCTTCTGTTCGGCCGTCTGGCGAAATTTGTCAAATTGCCGAACGTCACCGGCTATCTTGTCGCGGGGCTGGTCATCGGGCCCTGCGTTCTGAAAATTCTTCCCGAGACGATCGTCAGCGACTTTTCTCTGATTTCGGAAATGGCGCTGGCGTTTATTGCGTTTACCGTCGGGCTGACCTTCAAGCGCTCGTACTTCAAGCGCGTCGGCTTCACGCCCGTGGTGATTGCGATTTTCGAGGCGATGGTCGCCGTCTTTCTCGTGCAGGGCGCGCTGGTCGCGTTCGGGTTCGACGTGGAATTCGCGCTCGTGCTCGGCGCCATCGCGGCCGCCACCGCGCCGGCCGCCACGATTCTCGTCATCAAGCAGTATAAGGCGCGCGGCCCCGTGACCGAGACGCTGATGAGCGTCGTCGCCATCGACGACGCGGTCGCGCTGGTCGCCTTCGGCTTTTCGGTGACGATTGCGCAGGCGATTTCCGGCGCGGGCGGCGGCAATGTGGCGCTGTCGATTCTTGAGCCGTTCTGGGAGGTTTTGCTCTCGCTGCTGCTGGGCGCGGCCTGCGGGGTGGCGATCCTGCTGCCGATGCGCTTTTTCAAAAAGGCGGGCAACCGGCAGGCGATCCTCATCGCGTTCGTGTTCCTCGCCTCCGGCCTGGCGACGCTGCTGGGCGTTTCCGAACTGCTGTCCTGTATGGCGCTGGGCGCGGTGTTCTGCAACGTCTCGGGGGAGAGCGACGAGATGGCCGACCTGGCCGACTCGATGACGCCGCCGCTGTTTCTGATGTTCTTCGTCGTCTCGGGCGCGAGTCTGGACGTTTCGGTCATCCCGCAGATCGGGCTGGTCGGCGTCATCTACGTCGTCGTCCGCGTCGTCGGCAAGATGCTCGGCGCGTTCCTCGGCGCGAAGCTCATGAAAGCGCCGAAGGCGGTCTGCCGCTACATCGGGCCGACGCTGATTCCGCAGGCCGGCGTCGCCATCGGCCTGACGCTGGTCGCGCAGCAGGTGCTTCCGGCCGGCGACGCGGCCACTATCCGCGCCGTGATTCTTTGCGGCACGCTGATTTATGAGATGATCGGGCCGGCGGTCACCAAGCTGAGCCTTGTCAAAGCCGGCGAAATCCAGAAAAGCTGACGGCTCGAAGGAAGCGGAGAAGGCGTATATACGATGTGAATACGTCCGGCAAAAACGGACGCGGATAAAGAAGCCTCCTATGAGAATTGCCCCCATTTGTGCTGTACGCACAAATGGGGGCAATTCCTTGTGTATATGCTTTTTTCGTTATTCCTTCTTTTTCTTTCTGACCGCCGCCCAGATCAGCAGCGCGAGCGGAAGCAGCAGAAGCAGCAGATACCAAGCATCGCCGCCCGCGTCCGCGGACGGGTCCGCCGCCGCGTTCGTGCTGCCGGTGATCGGCGCGAGCGCGGTCTCCTCGTAAAGCGCCTCGGCGCGCGGGACGGCCTCCTGCGCGGTGAACACCGCAGTGAAGCGGCCGCCCTCCGGTCCGGCGATCATCGGGAAGGTGACCGCCGCGCCCGTTTCGTCTGTCCAGCCGTCGAATGTGAAGCCGGGCAGCGACGGGTCGTCCGGCGCGTAGAGCACGCGCCCTTCGGCGACGCGCACCTCCCGCACGGCGTCGCCTGCCGTAAAGGCGTAGCGCGCGCCTTCCGCCCGGGCAAGGAACAGGTAGTCGAAAACGATCGCCTCGCCGATGGTTGCGGAGGTGAAGGCCACGCGCGTCACCGCGTCGTCCGCGTCCACCAGCCCGTCGAGCGGGATATAGCCCGACCATGTGCCGCTGATGTCGCTGGGCACATCATGCCCCTCGTAGCCGAAGGCGGCGTACAGCCCCTGCGAGAAGTTGAGCGTTTTGCCCTTCCGCGTATAAAGCGTCAGGTTCCAGTTGGCGTTTTTCGCCGCCGTGACGCCGAAGAACAGGTCGGTCGATTCGCCGAATGCCGGCGCCTGCACGTTGTGCAGGGTCGTCACCCACAGCGCGCCGCCGGTCAGCGTCTGCACATAGCCGCCGGAATTGCTGAACGAGGCGTCGAAGTCCGGCCCGCCTGAGCTGAGGACGGGCAGGCCGTCGGCTGTCGGCAGCAGCGAAAACGCGGACGAATAGCTGTCCGAAGCGGGCAGGGTATTCTCGCCGCCGAAGCGCAGGGAGGGCAGGACGCCCGCCGGCCACGCTTCGCCGTAGCGCAAACTCTGCTCGGTATAGTCGTTGCCGTCCTCGGGGACGGCGTAGAGCAGCTCCTCGCTGTCCTTGAGCAGCAGCGGCGTGTAGAAGTCCCTGCCGCCGTAGGTAAAGCCTGCGAAAAGCGTGTCGTATGTCCGGCTGTCCGACGACTCCAGCGGGAATATATCCAGCCCGACGGCGAAATCGGTCGTTCGGATGGACAGCGGCGTTTCGATCAGGTCGAGGTCGTATACGAGCGAATCCACATATTCGGGGTAGTAGTTCCATTTGTCGTAGGCCGGAGAATAGGTCGAAACGAGCAGCTGCCCGCCCCGCGTGAAGCGCAGCAGCCGAACAAAGCCCTCGCCGTCGCAGGTCATCCCGTTTTCCACATGCTGCGGCCCCTCTCCCAGCTCGGCGAACTGGTAGTCGGCCAGCAGCTCCAGCACATACCGATCGCTGTCGCCCACCTGCCGCAGCCGGTCGGCCGCGCCCTCGTTGTGGCCGCAGAGGATGAGTTTGACGTTGCCGTTGGGCACGACCAGCTCGTTCCAGATGACCTCCGCGCGGTCGCCCGACCATTGGGCGTGCTTGTTGAGGTACTCGTGGGTGGCGATGACGGCGTTGCGGCCGCTGTAAGTGCGCAGCACCTCGTTGGCCCACGCCAGCGTCGCGGGGTCGTCCTCCAAATAGCAGCCGAGGTAGAGGATGACGAAATCGTAGCCGCCGATGCTGACCAAGTCGAAGTGGCTGGCGTTGTCGTCCAGCCCGCCGCCGTAGCACGGCATATCCGCGTAGCGCGCTTCGTTGAAGTATTCCCGATAATAGCTGTAATCCGCGCTCGTGTGCCGGATGTCGTGGTTGCCGGCCACGACGCCGTTGGGAACGCCCGCGTCGTCGAGAATCTTTTGCATCGCGGAGGCAAACGCGTACTGCTTGCGCGCCGTTTCGGCGTTGTCCGTCTGGTCGACAAGGTCGCCGGTGTGCAGCGCGTAGCCGATCTCGCCCGCCGCGTAAGCCTCGGCCGCGTAGCGCACGACCGACTCATACAGGAAGTTCAAATCCTCGTAGCGCGAATAATACTGCGTGTCGGTGTTCCAGAGCATCGTGTCGCTGCCGTTGGCGACGGTCGCCGGCATCGCCGTGACGCGCATTTTGCCGTCCTCGGAGTAGGTCACGAGGTCGGCGAGGAATGTGACCTGCTCGCCGCTGGCGGCCGTGTACAGCGTGTCCCAGCGGTTCTCGCGGTGGTTGTAGACCTTCAGCAGAATGTCGTCGCCGTTGCCCGTCTCGCCCCGATAGGACACCGCCGCCGTTCCGGCGCTGTCCTGCACGGAGATGACGAAGCTCTGGTAGGGCAGGCTGTTCCCGACCGCCTCGGTGACAATCGAGGCGCGGTCGGCAAACGGGACGAGCGTCTCCGTCGAAAGCCGCAGCGCGTCGTAACCGAACACGCCCAGCCGATTCTGGTACATATTGATGTTTTTGGCCTTCACCGCGCCGTAAAGCGTGCCCTCGACGCCGTCGAGGGCAAACGCCGCGCCCGCCCCCTCGGCGCGGAACACATAATCCGGCGTCTCGCTGACCGTGAACAGCAGAAAATGCTCGGCCGTGTTGCCCGCCGTGTCCTCGGTCGAAACGCGCACCCGATTCGCGCCCGTGCGCAGCGCGGCGGCCTTGATCGTGAACTCGCCGGCGGCCTGCACACTTTGCAGAAGCGCATCGTTGACATAGACGGCGGCGGTCTTCAGTCCCCACGCGTTGTCCCCGACCGTGAGCGTCAGCGCCTCGCCCGCAGGCAGCCGCCCGCCGCTTTCCAGCGGGAAGGTCACGTCGGGCGCGGTGTTGCAGACGTAAAGCTCCAGCGTTTCGCCGGCGGGTTCGCCGGTGGCGCTGTCATACAGGACCGCGTCGGCCGGGCCGTCGGGAAGGCGCGTGGTGTCCGCCGTACAGACCGCCGTGCTCCGGCCGAGGTCGGGCGTGAGCAGAAAGCCGACGCAGACCGGCGTCTGCGGCGTGCTGCCGCCCAGCCCCGTCGAGGCGTCCCAGCCGTCGCCGACGGCGATGCCGGCGGCCTGCCCGCTCTCCCGCTCGGTCACGCCCGCCTGCCCTTTCACCGGCAGGTAGAGCAGCGTCCGCACAGGCGCGGCCTCCGTCCCGTCCGCGTAGGCGAAGGCGGCGCTTTCGATGACGATGTCGTCTAAATTGTAGCTGCCGTAGGGCTTCGTCTCGTCAAACAGCGCGTCGCTGCCCGCCGACAGCAGCACCCGCAGCAGCAGGCTGCCGTCGGACACCGCCGACTTGGGGACGTCGAAGCGGTTCTCGCCGTTGACCAGCGCGCCCAGCGGCGTTTCGCCGGCGTACAGCATATTGTTCTTCGCGTCCGCGCCCGAGACCGTCAGCGTGACGCGCAGGAACGCGTCCTCGGCGTCAATGAAGGGGAAGCGCTCGTCCCCGATGCGCGCCTCAAAGCCGACGCCGCCCTCCGCGAAGGGCAGTATCGCCGTGCCGCAGACGAGAAGGCGGTCCGACGCCTCCCCGGCGGCCGCCGGCGCGTCAAGCGGCGCCTGACAGAACAGAAGCAGGGTGAGCAGGACCATACAGAGGAATCGTTTCATAGCTGCGTTCATCCTTTCTCGGTGTTTATCGGCCCAGCCGCCCGCGGCCGAGCGCGTTGAGGAAGCCGGTGGCCGCGTAGACGATGCTGCCGCCGACCGTGTCGCCGTTGTCGAGCGGGACGGTTTTGGTCTGCTCGTCTTTTTGCAGGACTTTCGGCACGGGATTGACGATGAGTACCTTTTTGTCCGCCGCTTCGTAGCCGAAGGCGATTTGCGTTTCGTATGTAAACAGCTCGATTTTCGTCAGACGTATGGTGTGCTCGAACGCGCAGACGCCGTTTTCCCGCACGGTCATCGGCGTGCCGCGTCGCCTGGCGCAGACCAGCTTGCAGGAATAGCGCCTGCCGTCCATTTGCAGCGAAAAGTCCTCGCCCGCCGTCAGAAAGAGCAGCGACGCGTAGGGACGGCGGATTTCCGAGAGGGCGTACCCCTTTTCGGCGCAGACGGCCTTGAGCTTTTTCAAGAAGCTCCGCCGCTTCCTCCACGCGCGCAGCAGCCGGAAGGCGGGCGGCAGCAGGAGCAGCGCGCCCAGCAGCGGCAGCAGCACCGCCAGCACGCCCGGCGTGAGTATTGTGGACAGCGCCGGCCATACGCCGCAGCACAGCCGTGCCAGCAGCTCGGCGCCGATTGCGCCCAGCGCGCAGCCGAGCGCAATGCGGGTCAGCGCGCCCCGATAGGCTTTGCGCTCCGCGTAAGGCTCGCGCGATTCGTTCATCCTGCCGAACGCCCGAAACGCCGACAGCCGCGCGGGAAGCTGGAGGAGGAACAGCAGCGGCAGCAGCAGCGCGAGGCAGAGACCGCGGTCCGGCAGCAGGACGGGCAGTCCCGCGAACAGCCAGCCGGACGGCAGCAACAGGCAGAGCAGCGCGAAGCCGGCCGTCTCCGCCCAGAAGCGAACGCCGCACAGCAGAAAGCGCAGCGGGCGATTCCCGCCGCTTTCCGCGTACCGCTTCCGCAGCGGCCGGTCGTAGAGCGTTGCCGTCCGCACCAGCAGGAAAAAGAGCACGAGCGCCGCCGCCGCGCCGACCCACGCGCCGACGCGGGACGGCTCGTAGCCCTCCGGAACGAAGGGGATGAGCCGTATAACCGCGTAGGCGGCCTGCATAACGGCGACGAGCAGAAGAAAAACGGTGAAGAAGCGCCCTGCGGCTTTCAGATGGGATTGTATCATGGCGTTGGTCCCTTCGGGTGGATTTGAATCGGCGGCTGTGCCGCGTCTGCCGCGCCGGTGCGGCTGCGGTGCGGGCTGCCGCCCTCCGCAGAGACGGCGGATTCTGCGGCGGCGTCTCCGCAGCGTTTGCGCGGGGGTGCGGATGCGTAGGCCGCCGCATATGTTCGGCGCGGTACGGCGTTGATACGGCCGCGCCGCCGGCAGGCGTCCGGCATTCCTCTGCGCGGCCATCCGGCGACGGCGTTTTCTGCGCCGCCGGTGAAAAAATGCGAAGCCGCCGTATGCAGCGCAGCGTCCAACGCCGCTTCAGGCGGGCGTTATACCGCACAGTTTTGAAGCTGCCTGCCGTGCGGGGAGCTTCCATAACAGCCGTGTATGAAGTCGGCATCCAATATAACTTTATAGAGCTATTATATCATATTTCCGCCCCGCATTGCAACACCAATCCGAAAACTGTAAAAAAGGCGGCGCATACATGTAAATAAATGCGTTGCGCCTTGACTTTCGGGGCGGGAAATGGTATAATTTTTGAATCAAGCGAAGATTTCGGCGGCGCGGCGCACCGTTCGGAAGCCCTGTTTTTCAAGAGTGGGATTTGCGCCTTTTCGCGCAGAAGCAGGCGCCGGATTTCACCCCCTGCGGGAATCGGACAAAAGGCCGAAGTCCGACGGAAAGCCGGAACGGGTCTGCGCTTTGCGGCCGGTCTCGTCCGCGTCGCCGCGATGCGCGGGCCGCTCGATTCACGCAGGCCCTGCACGATGCTCTTTCCGCAAGAGAGGCAGCGGCGGCTGCGGCCGCTGCGGGGGATTTATGAAGCTGTATGCCCATTGCCGCGGCCGGAGTCGAGGTCGCGCTTAGGCGCATCGGCAGGGCAGGGCGCGCCCGCAGAGGCTATATCGCGGCGGATGTCCTATCACGTTCACACATATATCCGCAGCCGCGCGGGATGCTCTATCGCGCGCTACGCATACACTCTGGCGGACGGGACCGACCCGCTGCCGAAGCTGTTGATGCTCAATTGCGCTTCCGCGCGTATATCTTGTATTGATTTCGACTGTTCGGCGCGGCGCGCATCGCAAAACGAGGCAAAAGCGCTCTGTTGCGCCCGCGCGCATATCCGTTCCGACGCCGACGGGCCGCCCGACAGATGAAGCAAAAGCACGGTGCCGCCCGAAGGCCGCCCCGCCTTCCGGTTGTTCGTCAGTACGGCCGAAAAGCCGTGCGCCTTCGTGCGCGGCAGTCCGGCGCATGCGGGCCGGATTGGGGGACGGGCGCGTTTTCCCGCCGCGCCGCTTTCGAGCGGGCGGTCTGCCGGATACGGGCGAAAAACCGCTTTCGATTGATTTTTACATTTTCTTTTTCCGGCGCGCCGGATACGGGCATAAGGCGTGTTTTTCGCAAAAAGGGGGCGGCGCCCAGCCGCCATTTGCGCACGGGTGCGCTGCCGGCGCTGCTGTACGGTTGTATCGCATTTCTGCGCCGCGCCGCCCGCCGGACTGCGGGCGCGTTCCGGCGGCTTGGACGACGAACGCCGGCTGCGGCTTTTCATAAACGGATTACGATTTCTGCGAGGGAATGACAGATATGCCGAAGTATAAAATCATTGTGTTCGCCAACCAGAAGGGCGGCGTGGGGAAAACCACGTCGGCCGTCAACCTCGCGGCGGCGATGGGCAAGGCGGGCAAACGCGTGCTGCTGGTCGACGCCGACCCGCAGGGGAACGCCACCTCGGGCCTGGGCGTGAGCAAGCGCCGCGCGGGTGGCACGGTCTACGACCTGCTCATCGGCCGGCTGAAGGCGGAGGAGGCCGTCGTCCGCACCGATTTCAAGAATCTTTCGCTCATTCCCTCGTCGATGGACCTCGTCGGCGCCGAGCTGGAGCTGGTCGACGAAGCGCGCCGCCAGTACCGCCTGCGCGACGCGCTGCGGCCCTTGCGCGAGCAGTACGACGTCATCGCCGTCGACTGCCCGCCCTCGCTCGGGCTGCTGACCATCAACGCGCTGACCGCGGCGGACGGCGTCGTCGTGCCGCTGCTGTGCGAATACTATTCGCTGGAGGGGCTTTCGCAGCTCACGCAGACCATCCGGCAGATCAAAAAGCTGTACAATCCGGCGCTCGAGCTGGTGGGCGTGCTGATCAATATGTACGACGGGCGGCTGAACCTCACCGTGCAGGTGATGGACGAGATCAAGCGCCACTTTGCGGACAAGCTGTTCCGCGTGCCGATCCCGCGCAACGTCAAGGTGAGCGAGGCGCCCAGTTTCGGGCAGCCGATCACCGAATATGACCGTTCCTCGCGCGGGGCGGTAGCCTATACGCTGGTCGCGGAGGAACTGCTCGCGCGGCTCGGCGGATAATACGGGAGGAAGGAACAACAGTATGGCGACTGCAAATCCGAAAAAAGGGCTTGGCCGCGGGCTGGACGCGCTGCTGGCCGACAACGACGCCGAGACCGGCGCCAGCCGCACCACCGTGCTGCGCACGCTCGACATCGAGCCGAACCGCAAGCAGGCGCGCCGGCATTTCGATCAGGAGGCGCTTCACGAGCTGGCCGAGTCGATCGCCGAGCACGGGCTGATCCAGCCCATCGTCGTCCGGCGGAAGGAGAACGGGTATTACGAGATCATCGCCGGCGAGCGCCGCTGGCGCGCGGCCAAGATGGCCGGACTGTCGGAGGTGCCGGTGCTCGTCAAGGACCTCTCGGACGAGTCGGCGGCCGCCGTTTCGCTGGTCGAGAATCTGCAGCGCGCCGATTTGAACCCCATCGAGGAGGCGTCGGGCTACCGCGACCTGATCGACGCGTTCGGGCTGACGCAGGAGGAGGCGGCGCGCCGCGTGGGCAAGTCGCGCGCGTCGGTGACAAATATGCTGCGCCTGCTCGCGCTGCCGCAGAAGGTGCAGGACCTCTGCATCGACGGCAGCCTGTCCTACGGACACGCGCGCAGCCTGCTGCCGCTCTGCGGCGCATTCGGGGACGACGAGGTCTGCGCCTGTGCCGACAGCGTTGTGCGCAACGGGCTGTCCGTGCGCGAGACCGAGCGCTACGTCAAGCTGCTGCTCGACGGGCGGGACAGGGAGCAGCCCGGGGGGCAGTTGCTCATCAGCCGCACCTACTACAAGCAGCTTGAAAGCAAGGCCGGCGGCATCCTCGGCCGTCGGGTGACCATCCGCCGCAAGCCGAACGGAAGCGGCAGCCTTGCGCTGGCGTATTCCTCGGCCGACGATCTGGAGCGGCTGATGAAGACACTGTGCGGCGAGGAGCTGTTTTCGGAGGAAGAATAACCGTCCGGCGCGAGCCGGCGTCATAGATTTGGAAAGGGACGATTGAAATGCTCGACATCAAATACATCCGGGAGAATACGGAGTCTGTAAAGCAGCGGCTTGCCACGCGCGGCACCGATTATTCGGCGCTGGTGGACAAGGCCGTCGCGCTCGACGGCGCCCGCCGCGCGCTCATCGCCGACAACGAGGAGCAGAAGGCGCGCCAGAACGCAAAAAACAAGGAAATCCCCGCGCTCAAAAAGGCCGGACAGGACGTCTCGGCGGTTTTTGAGGAGCTTAAGGAAATCGCCCGCCGCATCAAGGAGGACGACGCGCGTCAGGCCGAGCTGGAAAAAGAACTGGAGGACGTGCTGCTCGCCATCCCCAACCTGCCCAACGAGCGCGTACCCGTCGGCAGGGACGACAGCGAGAATCTGGAGATGCGCCGCAGCGGCGAGCCGACGCAGTTTCCGTTCGAGCCGAAGGCGCACTGGGACATCGGGCGCGACCTCGGCATCCTCGACCCCGAAACCGCCGCCAAGGTCAGCGGCGCGCGCTTCCATTTTTATAAGGGGCTGGGCGCGCGGCTGGAGCGCGCGGTCATCAACTTCTTCCTCAACACCCACACGGGCGAGCATGGGTATACCGAGGTGTTCCCGCCCTTTATGGTCAACCGCGATTCGATGCGCGGCACCGGCCAGCTTCCCAAGTTCGAGGAGGACGCGTTCCGCGTGGCGAACAACGACTATTTCCTCATCCCGACGGCGGAGGTGCCGGTGACAAATATGCACCGCGGCGAAATCCTCTCCGCCGATGCGCTGCCGATCAAATACGCGGCCTATTCCGCCTGCTTCCGCGCCGAGGCGGGCAGCGCCGGCCGCGACCAGCGCGGCCTGATCCGCCAGCACCAGTTCAATAAGGTCGAGCTGGTCAAGTTCACCGCGCCCGAGGATTCCTACGACGAGTTGGAGAAGCTCACCGACGACGCCTGCCATGTGCTCGACCTGCTCGGCCTGCCCTACCGCGTGGTGCGGCTGTGCACGGGCGACTTGGGCTTTTCCTCCGCGATGACCTACGACATCGAGGTTTGGATGCCGTCCTACGGCCGCTACGTCGAGATTTCCTCCTGCTCGGACTTCGAGGACTATCAGGCGCGGCGCGCGGCCATCCGCTATAAGACCGACCCGCGCGGCAAGGCGATGTTCGTCCACACCCTCAACGGCTCGGGCGTGGCCGTCGGGCGCACGGTGGCGGCCATTTTGGAAAACTACCAGCAGGCGGACGGCAGCGTCCGCGTGCCGGAGGCGCTCGTGCCCTATATGGGCGTCGACACGATCGGTCCGGCGCGATGAACAGCATAGAGCAAATCCTCTGGGGCGTCTGCGCGGGACTGGCGCTGGCGCTGATATATACGTTTTATATCAAGCGCGTGCAGGGCGGCCTGATCCGCCGGCTGCTGGCGGCCGACGCGCTCACCGAGGGCTCGGCGGTCAGTCTGAGCGCGCTCGGCTATAAAAACGGCGGGCTGCTGCGGCACGCGCTGCGCGAGGGCACGCCGCTGTCTGCCATCGTGCACAGCACGCCCGACGGGCGCTATTACATCCCCGCCGAGCAGGTGGAGATGGCCGAAAAGCGCTACGGCAGCGACGGGATGACGCTGTTTGTGATGCTCGTCTCGATTCTCGTCCTCTTCGCGGTCGCGCTAGTGTGCGTGTATGTGTTCCCCGAGCTGATCGCATGGTTCGAGAGCATGTTCGGCGGCGGCTCGTAAACGGAAAAGGGAAGGGAGCCTGATTATGAACGCAAGGCGAAAGAAGGGGATCAATCCCCTTGTCCTCATCTTTATCATCGCACTCGTCGCCGTCTGCGTGACGATTGTCGTGCTGCTCGCGCTCGGCTATCGCTACAAAAGCACCGATAAGGGCTATACCTTCTTCGGAAAGGTGCAGAGCGGCCAGCCCGTCACCGGCACGATCAAGCTGCCCGGGGGCGTGACCGCCGAGCTGGATTATATGAACCGCACCATCACCTATTCCAACGGGGACGTCTACACCGGCGACATCAAGGACATCTACCGCCACGGCACCGGAAAAATGGTCTTCGCCACGACCGGCGACGTCTACGAGGGCGCGTTTGTCGACGACGAGCTGACCGGCTACGGCACCTATACCTACGAGAACGGCGACAGCTACGTCGGCTATCTCTCGGGCGGCAGCAAGGAGGGTACGGGCACCTACACATGGGCCTCCGGCGCGCGCTATGAGGGCGCGTTCAAGAACGGGCTGGCCAACGGGCTGGGCGTGTTCGTCTGGTCCGACAACTCGCGCTATGAGGGCAGCTTCAAGGACGGCGCCAAGGACGGGCAGGGGAAGTTTTATTTTTCCAACGGCGATTTTTATGAAGGACAGTTCGCCGCCGACCGCCGCGAGGGCGAGGGCTATTATAAGTGGAACAACGGCGAGACCTATACCGGCACCTTCCACGCCAACAGCATGGATACGCGCCTGCTGGACGAGAACGGGAACTTCATCGCCGACGGGAACGGCTGGAAGCACGGCGAAAAGGCCGTCTACACCTGGCCGGACGGCCGCACCTACACGGGCTATTTCGAGTCCGGCCGCATCGTCGTGGTCGACGACACCGTCCCGCCGGACGTCTCCGACCCCGCGGACGGGAACGCCTGAACCGAAAAAGAGAGGGAAACTGTATGGCAAAATTCATCCTTTCGGCGTTTGCCGATGAAATCACGCCCGATTTCGACGGGCAGCTTGAAGCGCTCCGGAAGCTCGGCATCCCGCTGCTGGAGCTGCGCGGCGTGGACGGCAGGAGCTTTACGCAGCTTACCGACGCGGAGGTTGACGCGGTCGGCGAAAAGCTGCGCAGGGCCGGCGTCGGCCTATCCGCGCTCGGGACGCCGATCGGCAAGATCGCCGTCACCGACGATTTTGAAGCGCACAAGGCGCTGCTCGGCCGCATCATGGACATCGGCGACCGTCTGGGCTGCAAGCGTCTGCGCGTGTTTTCGTTTTACCGCGGCGAGGGACAGAGTGAGCAGTCGTATGCGGAAGAGGTGTACCGGATGCTCGGCGAGCTGCTGGACGCCGCCGACGCGCGGGGCTTCACGCTCTGCCACGAGAACGAGAAGGACATCTTCGGCGATACGCCGCAAAACGAAAAGGCGCTGCTCGACCGCTTCGGGGGTCGTCTGCGCGCCGTGCTCGACAGCGGCAATTTTGCCTTCTGCCGCTTCGATCCCGCGCCCGCCTACGGGCTGCTGAAGGACTATATCGACTATATGCACATCAAGGACGCCGACGCCGAGGGCGTCATCGTCCCGCCGGGGAAGGGCTGCGCGCTGCTGGAAGAGACGCTCCGCAGCCTGAACGCCGATTATCCCGACCGCGAGCTTGTGCTGACGATGGAGCCGCACCTGATGATGTTCACCGGCCTGTCCTCACTGTCCAAGCTGGACGACATCAAACATAAATACAACTTTTCCACCCCGTTCGAGGCGTTCGAGACCGCGACTTCCGCCGTGCGGGAGATGCTTGCGCGGCTCTGAGGCCATGCACGGCTTTCGGGCGCGTCTGTCCAACGCCGCGCCGCTGGCGGGGAACGCGGCGGCGGGGCTGCTGACCGCGCTTCCCTTTCTCGACGGCAGGCTTTTTTTCTGCGCGTATCCGGGGCTGATTCTGTTCCTTGCCCTGCGCTTCGCGGCCGGCGGGCGGCGTTTCGGACGCTGCTATCTGTACGCGTTCTGCTTCCACCTGCCGCTGTATTCGTTTTTTGTGAATCTGTATCCGTTCGAGGGCTTCGGCCTCTCGCAGTCGGCCGCCGTCGCCGTCACGATTCTTGCGGTCGTCGGCATACCGGCCGTGCATGCGCTGTTTTTCTCGGCCGTGTTCGTGCTGCTGCGGTTTGTCCGGCGGCCTGCGCTGCTGCCGCTCTGCGCCGGCGCGCTGTGGGTGATCTTTGAATGGACGCTCTCGCTCGGCACGCTGGCCTTCCCGTGGGGGACGCTGGCCGCCGGGCAGTACCTTTTCCTGCCCGCCATCCAGAGCGCGTCGCTGCTCGGCTCGTATTTCGTCACGCTGGTCATCGTCACCGGCTGCGGGTATTTGGCCTTGTTTGTGCGCCGGCCGGCCCAAAGACGGCTGCTGGCCGCCGGCTGCGGCATTCTGGCGGGGAACATTGCCCTCGGCGCGCTGCTGCTGGCGCTGCCCGCCGGCGAGACGGATACTGTCCGCGCCGCCGTCGTGCAGGGCAATATCGGCACCAGCGAAAAGTGGGAGTCCGGCCGCGCGGCGGAAATCCTCGCGCTCTATGCGTCGCTGGCCGAGCAGGCCGCGCAGGCGGGCGCCGAGCTGATCCTGCTGCCCGAGACCGCCGTGCCTGTGTATTTTGAGGAAGGCGGCGTCCTGCACCAAGCCTATGCGCGCATCGCCGCCGAATACGGCTGCACCATCGCTACCGGCGTACTCGTCCGCGACGGGGACGTCGGGCGCAACGCGCTTCTGGCCGTCTACCCGGACGGCAGCATTTCGGAACGCTACGATAAGCGGCACCTCGTTCCCTTCGGCGAATATCTGCCGTTCGAATCGCTGCTGAAAAAGCTGCTGCCCTTTTTGGAGGATCTGAACCTCGGCAGCACGCAGTTCGCCGCCGGCGAGGACAGCACCGTCCTGCCGCTCTGCGGCATCGAGACCGGCGCGCTCGTCTGCTACGATTCGATTTTCCCGCCCCTGTCGGCCGACAGCGTGAAGAACGGCGCGCAGATGCTGGCCGTCGTGACCAACGACTCGTGGTTCGGCAACTCGGCCGCGCTCAGCCAGCATATGGCGCATTCGGTGCTGCGCGCGGTGGAGAACGGCGTCTGCGTCGTGCGCGCGGCCAATACGGGCATCTCCTGCATCGTCGGTCCGAAGGGCGAGCTGCGCGCGCAGACCGAGCCCGATACGGCGGCCGTCGCGTATGCCGACGTCGGCGCCGCACCGCGCCGCACGCTGTACAGCTATGTCGGCGACGTGGTGCTTTACCTTGCCTTTGCGTTTGTTTTGATGTGCCTGTTGTGGGCTTATATTGAAAAAAGGACGGAGAAAAAACATGACAGAAAAATTATTACGTGACTCTTTAATTGAAGCACAAGGCAAAGGCGAAATTGGTTTGTTTATTTGGGCAAATTGGAGAGTATGGGATGATTTGGCATTTGAAATGAAAGAAGGAGACGAGAAATATGACTTTGCAATTTCTCAAGTATTAAAACAAGAAGAAGCAACGATTTCAACACAATTATGTGGATTTCAAGCACCTGGGATTTTTGCAGTACCTGTTACCAAAATGATCAAATCAGAAGATTTTTTCAAATATGTTTTGGAAATGTGTGAGAAAGGAAATTACAAAGGACCAATTACATTTATTCCGTCAAATGAAATAAGTCAATATTGTTAAATAGGGAAGAGGATTCAGAGTTGAGTCCTCTTTTTTATTTTTAGTACATAAAAACATTTGACATTATATAAATACTATATTATTATAAATAAAAAGGGGAAATATAATGAAGAAATCTTTAAACTCTAATCAATTAAAATTAATTGCTGTATTAGCAATGATATTTGATCATCTATTATGGGTAATAAAACCAGGTTATAATAATGGAACAATAGTATTATTATTACATTTGATAGGAAGAATTGTAGCACCAATATTTTGCTTTTTCATAGC
>OLWB01002159.1_pt1 | contig 16478 bp, 6 predicted proteins | sample 1673331 | NCBI WGS metagenome assembly OLWB01 (sample SAMEA3178943, study PRJEB25190) | human gut metagenome | biome: human gut; feature: human-associated habitat; material: faeces | place: Austria | collected 2013
CCGCTTTCATTTCCCATACTCCACATCACGATACTCGGATAATTCTTATCACGTTCTGCCATGCGGACTGCACGATCCATAAATGCAGCATGCCAATCGGGTGTACTAGCCAGTGTTCCGCGTAGACCGTGCTCTTCAATATCCGCTTCATCCATCACATACAGCCCTAAACTGTCACAAAGTTCATACCAACGGCTCACATTGGGATAATGGCTGGTTCGGACAGCGTTGATGTTCGCCTGTTTCATTAAAAGTATATCCTGAAGCATTCTTTCTTCACTCATAACACGTGCTGTCCTCGGATCGTGTTCATGACGGTTTACACCTCTAAAGCGGACCGGATTACCATTAATCAGTAGCTGTCCTTTTTTAATTTCCACAGAACGGAAACCTACTGACTGTTCTGTCTGCTCTATCACTTTTCCTTCCGGATTTAACAAAGCCAAGTGTAACTTGTAGAGATAAGGGGTTTCTGCCGTCCATCTCTCCGGGGATTTTATAACAGTTGACAAACGTCCCATCTTACGTGGCCCACGCTGCGGATACCATTCATTCATCCGGCTGGCTTTATGTTCTAAATCCAATATGTCTTCCACCTCTCCCTGTAACTTTACTATCTCCTTTCCACTTGCGTCTTTCAACACACCTTGCAGGGTATATCCTTTTCCGGTCATACCTCCGTATATATTAAATTGAGGATCAATCTGCAAAATAAAGTCTTTATACTCACCGGCAGATGCAGGAAGAGTACGTATAGCATAATCACGGATGCGAATATCAGGTGTATGTATCAGATGAATGCTACGATGAATACCACCAAAACGCCAGAAATCCTGATCTTCCAGATAAGAACCGTCACTATATCGGTAGACTTCCTGTGAAATTTGATTTTCTCCGGATTTCAGATACTTCGTGACATTAAATTCACTCGGTTCCATACTGCCTTGGCTATACCCTACCCGTTCGCCATTAATCCAAACATAAAAGGCGCTCATTACGCCCTCAAACCGTAGAAAAGTCTGTCCATTCGCTTCCCATCCGGCCGGCAAGACAAAGGTACGCCGATATTGCCCTACCGGGTTCCGTTCTTTATACGTGGTATAGTCAGCTTTCGGTTCTCCCATCACCCGTGGAGGATCTATTTTAAACGGATATCCTGCCGATACATAAATAGGCGTTCCGTATCCGTTGATTTCCCAATTGGCAGGAACCGGAAAATCTTTCCAATCCTTGTCATTAAAGTCCGTGCGGTAAAAATCCGTTATCCGTTCGGAAGGCACAGGAGTCCACCGGAATTTCCACATCCCGTCCAGACTCATCGAACAATCCCCCTTCTGCTTGGCAAAAGGCACAAAAGCAGCCCTTGCCGGTTCCCTATTAATCTGTAATACATGATGATTCTCCCAATCATGTATTTGTTGGGCCTGTAAGGATACCGTCATCCATCCGCACAGTAACAATCCATATAATCTCATATTTTTGGTCTTTCTTTTCAAATGAAGACGGACGAAATATGATTTTGTACCATATAAATTGTAAAAAGAAAACCCTTCTCTCCGATATCATCATCGAAAAGAAGGGCAAACTTAACATGGACAAAACAATTATCTAGGATTTTGAACTATATTCGGATTAGCATCAATTTCAGTTTGTGGAATAGGAAGTGCCACCCTGGGGTCTGAAGGAGCAATGACACGGGCATCTTCAGGCATAGTCAGATGCCAGCCTCCCGAACGGTCCACCGACTTGCCATTACGCATATAATCAAAGAAAGCATGACCTTCACCTACCAGTTCTTTACGTCTTTCTTTCAGAATGCGCTCCAGGCTGAGATCAGCAGATGTTACGGATTTCGCCGGATTGGCACGGGTAACTATCGCATTCAGATATGTCAATGCTTTTTCCGTATTGCCGATTTTAAAAGCAGCTTCCGCAGCATTCAAATAGACCTCGGATAAACGGAGAATACAAAGATCATTATCCTGTGGATTGACTGTAGAAACAGCATCGGTCACACTGCCCGATTTCCCCGGATATTTAATCAGATATTTCGGTTGACCTTTGGCAGCTACAGGCAATGTATCTGCAACTGCATTTTCCGGCAAATGAGGAAATACATGGCGCACATCTTCAGGGTCTTCATTCAGCAAATCCAAATAAGCCTTTGTCAGAATCAGGTTATTCCAATCTTTCACATTATCGGCATACACCATCGGCGCCCCTTCTCCTCCCGAACCGCCTGAAGGTTCAGACATCGTAAAATAGAATTCAAACAAAGACTCAGAGTTAAAGTCTTTTCCCCATACAGAAGGATATTCGTCATGAGTAAAAAGCCGGTAAATTCCCCCATTGTCATTGATTACTTCTTCTGCACATTTCAATGCATTTTCATTGTCATTCATATACAGATACACTCGGGAAAGCAAAGCTTTCACACTCCAATAATTCATATAGGCATCGTGTTTTTCCTTTGTCAGTCCTCCCAATGCATCGTTCAAGTCCTTTAGCACCTGTTCGTAACATTGTGCCACTGTGTTACGTTCCGGAACATGATCCTCCAAGGTGGTCTGAATCTCAATAGGAACTCCTAAAGAAGCCCCATTATCCAAAGTATAAGGCATACCGAACAAACGGGTCAGATCAAATAAAGCCAGTCCTCTCATTGCCAGTGCCTCCGATTTAATCCGTGCCACTTCTTCCGGCTTGGCATTTCCCGCATTTCCGGCATCCAACTTTTCTATCAGACTGTTAGCCTGATGGATCACTTTATAGGGTTGGTTCCAGACAAGGGTTATATTAAAATTATCATCCGCCGTAACATCAAAGAAATAGTAAGGAGAAACCCTGCGGCCTGCTCCTTTATTAATACGTGCCTGCACATCTTCTCCACGACAATCAGCATAATAAAGATAATTATCACCATAATAACTATGTGCGGATGCTAATCGGTATATACCATTCAATGCCACCTGTGCATCATCTATATTTTTAATGGCATCATCACTGGGAACTGCCGTAGAAGGATCTGTATTCAGCCAATCAGCAGTACACGAAACAAACATCAATGATACAGCCGCAACAATCGATAAATATATTTTTTTCATTTCGTTCTAATTTAAAGGAGATTCATTAAAATGAGACTTCTATTCCAAAACTGTAAGTACGCATAGGAGGTGTTTCACAAAATACTTCACCGGAAACAGGTACTTCCGGATCATACTGGTCCCACTTTGCCCACGTCAACAAGTTACTGCCTGAGAAGTACAATCTTGCTTTACTGACACCCAGTTTGGTCAGCCACTGATCCGGCAATGTAAAGCCCAAAGTCAAGTTCTTTACACGTAAATGATCCGTGCTATGTACATAACGGGATGAATTCTGCGGTCCTGCTGCTTGGCCAAGTACAAATCGGGGTACATCTGTCACATCACCCGGCTTTTGCCAACGATCCAATTCATAAATGGGCAAGTTATAGTTCTGCTCTTTTGCACCGTCGGTTTCATTATAAGTTCCGGTTTTGTCAAAAGAATATCCTCCTAAAGAATAAGTCAATGTCAATGCCAGATCAAACCATTTGTAATTCACGATATTGGTAAAACCTCCTGAAATTTTCGGATCCACAGACTTATAAGGAATTGCCTGTGCTGCAGAAGCGTCAGTAGTCACTGTTCTGTCATAATTGCCATTTGCATCCTGTGTATTCATATAGTACAAAGCTTTTCCTGTCTGAGGATCAACCCCCGCATATTCTTTCACATAGAAGGTAGAATACGGCAACCCCACTTTATGAATAAACCAGCTTCCCTCGATAGACTGGTCCAATTTACCATCCAATGATACAATCTTATTTTTATTGTGGGTCATATTCAAAACAGAAGTCCAATTAAAGTTGTTACCGGCAAAGTTTATGGTACGCAGTTCCAGTTCCCAACCTCTATTATTCAGTTGTCCCAAGTTCCCCAAATAATTTTGGAAACCGGTAGTGCTACTGATAGGACGATTGTAAAGCAAATCTTTCGTATCGCGATTATAATATTCCAAGCTGACAAAAATACGATTGATAAATGCCAGGTCGAGTCCCAAATTCAAGTTATAGTTCTTTTCCCACTTAAGGTTCGGGTTCGGTAATGCCGATTCATAAGATCCACCACCTCCCATATAATTCTGCCCGTAGGAATAAAGTCCCATATATCCGTAAAGAGCACCCGGCTGATTACCATTCACACCATACGAGGCACGTATCTTTAAATCACTCAGCACACTCTTTATAGATTGCATAAATTTTTCCGCACCTACATTCCACATACCGGATACAGACCAAAAATTTCCCCAACGGTTCTCGGGTGACAGGCGTGAACTGCCGTCACGACGGAAGCTACCGGCAATATAGTAACGGTCATCATAATCATAGTTGATACGGGATACATAAGAAATCATTCTTGAATCCTGAGTAGAAGACACAAAGCTGTTCAATGATGCTGCATTATCCGGTTCCACCAAATAATCTGAAGGAAGTTTGGATTTATCCCCCATTGCTTTGTCAGTCTGATAATTTTCAATTTCATAAGCTACCAACGCATCCACATGGTGTAATTGTGCTATAGTCGTATTATATCCCAATGAAGTGGAAGAAATCAATTTACTATATTCTATAAATCCCTTTGCCGTCTGTGCATCACTACCACTTTTAGCTCCGGCTCCACTCAACGGATTCCAATAACGGGAATCTTTCTGAATATTATAATCATAGCTAAGCGTTTCTTTCAATTTCAACCCTTTGATAATATCTATCGAAGCATAGCCTGTAGAAAACATACGTGTCATGCGGGTACGGTTATAATCTGTACGGATATCACGCAACGGATTCACATTGCTACTGGGATATGATCCTACATAATTCCCTTCAGCGTCACGTACCGGAAAAGACGGAGTGGTGTTCAAAGCCACACAAAGGAAAGGATTAATAGATGATCCACGCTCCTCATTCATTTCCTGATTTAATTGAGAGAACATCACATTGGCGCCCACTTCCCCACGGGAACCTACCTTCTGGGTTACATTCAAACGAGCTGTATATCTGTCCAGATTAGAATTTTCCACCAAACCCTCCTGACGGTTAAAACCCAATGAAGAATAGAACGTAGTCTTGTCATTGCCTCCCGATACGGACGCTTCATAACTTTGATGATGTGCCGTACGCATTAATTCCTTTCTCCAGTCAGTATATCCCAGTTCCGGAATGGAGGCATAATCATTGATATGTAAATCGGCATACTCGGTGGGCGACGCCAATCCCGCCTCCGGATTCTTGGCTATTTCATCTTGTTGAAAGTTCATCAAACCTTCATAAATTAGCTCTCTACGCTGCTCCCCATTCAACGTCGGGCGGAATTCCACAGCAGCATTAGAAAAGCCTCCATCCATTTTTAATGTAGCCTTAGCACGTCCTTTTGTACCTTTTTTAGTGGTTATCAGAATCACACCGTTTGCCGCACGTGAACCATATAAAGAAGCCGCTGCCGCATCTTTTATGACTGTTATATTTTCAATATCCGAAGGGTTCAGCGTACTCATTATATTCGTTTTAGAATTATTCATGTAAGCGGCATCTGCCGAGCCACCACTCAAGCTTCCGGAAGTCACCGGTACTCCGTCAATGACAAACAAAGGTTCTTTCGATGCATTGAATGACCCCATACCGCGGATACGTATACTTTGATTAGCACCCGGCTGACCGGAATTTCCCGAAATGGATACGCCCGGAGTCATACCCTGCAACTTCTGTTCTACCGATACAACCGGAACGTTCTTCAACAAGTCCCCCCGTAATGTATTTGCCGAACCGGTAAATGAAGATTTGGAAAAATTACCATAGCCTGTCACCACAACCTCATCCAATCGTTGTGTATCCGGACGTAAAGATACATTCAGTACCCCATTGGCAGGTATCTTCGCCGTTAGTGTACTCATACCTAAAAACTCAATCACTAATGTTTTGTCTTTGTCGGGAACTTCCAGAGAGAAATTGCCATCTATATCTGTCACCACACCGATAGATGTACCGGGTATTTTGACAGTAGCTCCAATTAATGGTTCTTTATCCTCCGCTGAGAGAACGCGTCCTTTCACTGTTCTATTTTGAGCTTGCACGTACAAACCGAATAAACAAGCCAAAATGAAAAAAACATACCTAGATTTATTCATGATTTATATTTATATAATTATATAATAATTTATCATGTTCCGGTCAAAAGATATGCCAACAACAAGAAGCATCCGTCAAATCACTGTATATTAGCCAAATAAACAAACGGAACGTCTGTAAAATTGTAGAATAAATCCACATGAATGTAGAATTTGTCCACACAAAAAAAGGGTGTGATACCACACCCTCTCATTTAATAATTATTTAAAATTAATTTTTAGTATATCCCGGATTCTGCTCCATATCAGGACTAAATGTAAACTGGTCTGTTGGAATCGGTAAAACACATTTATAATAATCCCAGTCTATTTCCTCCACGATACCCGGTAAATGATATCCTCCCTTACGAACAATGGTCTTTCCATTTCTCAACATATCAAAGAAACGATGCCCCTCACCTATCAATTCTTTACTTCTTTCTTCCAACACCCTATCCAATGTATATTCAGCCGCCGTTACTTCCTTTGCAGGATTAGCACGCTGCACAATTGCATTCAGATAATTCAAGCCCTTTACGGCAGATGCCCCACCTATTTTCACTCCGGCTTCCGCCGCATTCAAATAGACTTCAGACAAACGGAAAATAACATAATTATTTTCAAAAGATGGAGTCGTAGCATCTGTTCCCGGCCATTTCTTCAACCACCATACATCATTTTTATTATAAACATTCTTTTCCAGCAACAGACAGCGAATATCATCCGGGTCACTCAATAACTCATCCACAAATTTCTGAGTGGCAAAAATCTCACGATACCCATTCCAATGCATCAGATATGCCAATGAACTTCGTCCTCCATTATCATCTGTACTATTAGCAATTTCAAATAATGATTCCGTACCAAACGTATTTTTCAAATCCCATGCCGGAACATATTCATCACGTGTATAAAGACGGTACATTCCATTTCCTTCCACTTCTTCAATCAAGTTGCTTGCCATTTGAAACGCTTTCTCGTTATCATCATGATACAGATAAATACGAGACAGCAATGCTCTTGCAGCATACGCATTCATCCGGCTGTTATTTTTAGAAGTACTCATTAAAGGTATAGCCTCCTCCAATGTACTGATTATGAACTCATAATCCTTTGCAACAGTGCTGCGTGGCGGATTTTCATCTAATGTAATTGCATGATCTACAATTGGAGCTCCCCAACCGGCCCCTTTATCCTTAGTATAAGGATAACCGAAACAACGGGTCAAGTCAAACTGGCAAAGTGCCATGATAGTCATCGCCTCACCTTTCAATTCCTTTAATCTTTGCTCTGAACCTTGCACTTTTCCATCATCAATCGCATTGATCACATTCCATGCATTACGGATAATATAAAAAGGACGTCCCCATAAATATCCGGCATTTAAGCTTGTAGAGCGATGATCATATAAGTAACACCGGTTACAAGTTCTCCCGCTATTATAAGAACTCTGCATATCATCCCCTTTCATATCCCCATAAAAAAACATGGTTCCGCCATAATAGCCATAGCTGGACATCAAATCATACAATCCATTCACAGCATTATCTATATCCTGCTCTGTACTCAGTGCCAAATCCGTAGAAACGCTATCACCAGGATGAGTGGTTAAAAAATCATCCCCGCACGATACGGCCAATAAAGAAATCAAGCCTAATATAATTATATTTTTTTTCATAAACAGTTCGGTGTTAATTGATTAGAATTTAAGTTCAAGTCCAAATGCGAATGTTTTAAGAGGAGGAGTAAAATAACTTACAATTCCATTCAACTCCGGATCATATTGATCGTATGCAGCCCACGTCAACAAGTTGGTACCCGAAAAATAAATACGGGCAGAATTAATACCTATGGTTCTCAACCAAGACTGAGGAGCAGAAACGCCAACAATCAAACTTTTCAAGCGCAAATGATCTGTGCTATGAACACCACGTGACGAGTTCCACCAGCCACCATACTCTTGTCCATACACATATCGGGGAACATCTGTTATATCTCCCGGCTGTTTCCAACGGCGGCGTAACTCTGTACTCTTATTGTATTGTGCCGTATAACCGTCATCCTGCAAAGCATACATGGCACCATCGTAAGAATATCCACCTAAATGAAACGACAAATTAAAAGATAAATCAATAAACTTATAATTAAACGTATTCATCAATCCACCGGTCAATTTAGGATATATATCTTTCAACTCCACACGGTCGGCATCATTGGGGTCATACACAATATTCCTGCTTCTATTGCCATTTTCGTCTTCTTTATTGTCATAATACATCGGGCGTCCGTCATTAGGATCCACTCCGGCATACTCTCTCAAATAAATTGTCGCATACGAACAACCTTCCTTTCTGATATAATTTCCATCTATAAATTCCGGAAGATCCGCCAGTTTTACAATCTTATTTTTATTATGTGACAAGTTTAAAGAAGTTGTCCAACTAAAATCTTTGGTTTGAATATTACTTGAACGTACCTCTATTTCAAAACCGGTATTCTTCATTTCGCCCACATTCGTAAGAATACTGCCAAAACCACTGATAGAATTCAATTGCTTACTCATCAATAAATCCTTAGTCGTTCTGGTATACCAATCGAAAGTCAAATTAACCCGTCTGAACAGACTTAAATCAACCCCCAGATTCAATGCATAGTTCTTTTCCCAAGTCAAATCAGGATTAGCAATAGCATCTTCCCACGGAGCAGGTTTTCCATTATAAAATGCTCCGGTAGTATAAGTTCCATGATAACCATAATAACCGGTCGGCAGATTACCGTTCACACCATACGATGCTCTTAATTTCATATCCGACACCACATTCTCCCACGGTTTCATGAAGTTTTCCTGAGAGAGTCTCCATGAAGCGGAAACAGCCCAAAAGTTCCCCCAACGGGTATCAGGCGCCAATCGGGAAGAGCCATCACGACGGAAACTGAAACCTGCATAATATTTATCATTATATCCATAATTCAAGCTTCCTACATACGACACCATAGCATCTTCCTGCCTCGTATTAGTAAGATCAGCAGGTTTGGCGCCATTATCCAACGACGGATTAAGTGTTTGCCCGTAAACCTGTTTCTCACCATACATATCCTCATAATCGTATTTCATAACCTCATACGCTAAGACCGCATTAATGTTATGTTTGCCAAACGTTTTATTATATGCCAGATTCGTTTGTGAAGTATAACTCATTCTCTCAATCATCATCATCTGTCCGGATCCCTGTGTAGCTTCCCCATCCTTACCGTCAGGCGAGTAAAAGAAAAAGTCTTTATTTAAAGAATAGTCTACTGTAAAGATAGTAGATAACTTCAACCCGTCCAAGATATGATAAGCAGCCTTGGCGGATGCCATTGTACGTGCCAGACGTGCATAATTTGAATCTACAGAATTCTCATACAGCGGGTTAATACCTCCATTATTCTGGAAACCCGTATGATAACTGCCATCCTCATTATAAATAGGTATGGAAGGGGTCAATTGATATTTTGAAGAATAAAGCGCACTGGCATAATACTGTCCCTCCGGCGTATGTTTATTACGAGTCCATGAAAAGGTAGCATTCATTCCATACTCAAATTTATTCCATTTACTGTTTGCATCAATACGACCGGTAAAACGTTCCATTCCTGAATTTATGCTTATACCTGTCTGATTGGTGTATCCTAACGTACCAATAAAATTCGATTTTTCATTACCTCCGCTTACAGACAAACTATAGTCCTGCTGATGTCCTTTTTTCAATAAAGCATCTTCCCAATCAGCATATCCGTTGGCCGGGCGTGCAGCATAATTGTCAATTTGTCCATCCGCATAAGCCTTTGCCTCGGCTTCCGAATCCCCCTGATTCAAACGATAATTAACAAATCCTTCATAAATCAACTCCCTACGCTCTTCACCCCCCATTATCGGACGATAATTGTAAGCAATATCCGTAATACCGTAAGTAGCCTGCATACTCACCCTCATTTTACCTTCCTTCCCTTTTTTAGTAGTAATAAGGATTACACCGTTAGATCCTTTTGCTCCATATAATGAAGCAGAAGCGGCATCTTTCAATACGGTTATACTTTCAATATCCGCAGGATTTAATGTCTCGATCAAACCAAGTCCTCCCGCACTGGCATTGGCACTTAGACCACTCATATCCCTAGACGCTACCGGCACGCCGTCCAATACATAAAGAGGTTCTGTAGAAGCATTCATAGAAGCAATTCCACGCACCCGCACTGTAGCTTTAGAACCCGGCTGGGAAGAACTGGCTACTGAACTTAACCCCGGAATATTAGCCTCCATCATCTGTGCTACAGACACAACAGGCAATGACTCCAATTTATCCGTATTCAAAACAGAAGCAGACCCCGTATAAGTAGCCTTCTTAAAATCACCATAACCGGTCACTACCACTTCATCCATCAACTGAGAATCCTCCTTCAGCATCACTCTTATTTGCCCGTTAGCAGGCACTTTCACCTCCGCCGATTTCATACCGATGTAACTGATTACGATAATATCACCCTGTTTAGCATCAAGAGCGAAATTACCTTCAATATCGGTAATCATACCGGTATTGGTTCCCTTGATGATTACGGACGCCCCGATTAAAGGCATTCCGTTAGCATCCTGCACATTACCTGAAACATGTTTTTTCTGCTGTACGCTTTCCACACGATCTGAAACCGGAGAAGATAGTGCATGGTTTTCCACTGCGAGCACGGAGCTCAATCCTGTAATAGACATTGCCGAATAGGCAACTACAAACAAACATCTGCATTTGTCTGTAATTCGAGAGTGTGTGTCTTTATTCCTCATAAAATTGAGTATATTTATAAATACCATATATGAGTTCAGCTTATTCATACATATTCCAATCGTCATTCTGTCACCGAATAAGCCTAATCTTTCTCCGTATTATATTAAGGTTGTGACAAATATATAAATTAAAATCTATAAAAGAAACAAAATGAATATTTTTTTCTCCTCATATCGATAAATAAAAATACAACATTCATCCAAATAAAAAATGTGCCAAAAGTATTTACTACCTTTGGCACATACCCACCCGGCTGTTTGATATATCAATAAACCGCCGAAGCGATCACTTGTATAAACAAAATAAGGAACACCATTGCAATCGGATACACCGTAGCATATGCAACACTCGGAATATTACTATCTACCATGGAATCGGCTGCCGCAAGACCGGGCGTACTGGTCATACCACCGGTGATGGTTCCCAGTAAGTCGAGTATACTGATTTTGAAGACAAACAGCCCGACGAACACAGCTACTAACATAGGTACTAGCGTAATAGCAGCACCTACTCCGAATAGCAGCCAGCCACTTTCCTGGAAAGTTGCCACCAGATTGGTACCAGCCGAGGTACCGACTTCGGCTAGGAAAAGCAACAATCCCAACTGACGCAATAATTGGTTAGCAGGTCCGGACATAGACCACAGAATAGGTCCTGTCTTACCAATTGCACTTAAGAACAGAGCCACAATCAAAATACCGCCCGTCAATCCCGGAGAGAAAGATAAACCACCGGGGAAAGTAATATTCAGTTTGCCGAACAGTACTCCCAAAACAATACCCATTGCAATAGGGAAAAAGTCTGTATCAGATAGCTTTTTAGCATTGTTTCCCAGTAAGCGGGCCAATCCTTTAAGTCCTTCTTTTTCTCCTACCACCATCAGTTTATCGCCGAATTTCAGAGTTAAATCCGGTGACGGAGACAGATCAATACCGCTTCGGCGGATACGTGTTACCGTACATCCGAAGTTTTTCATCAGGTTCAAATCCCCTAATTGTTTATTGATCATATCCTTTTTGGTCAGTAATAAGGATTCGATTTCCTGTGTGTCTACCAAAGGTAATTCACCTTCTTCGCGTTCTCCGACTAAGACCGAAAGTTGGTTCAGAGCTTCTTCACTGCCTACTGCCTGTATGTAATCGTCTTCATGTAACACCGTATGAGCTGTAGGGATGGAAATAACTTCATCATGTTTATGGCGTGAAATAACAGCCCCTGTCATAGCTCGTGCATTGATTTGCATCAAGCTGCGGTTGAATACGGCAGGATTTGTGACGCGATAAATGCAGGTAGTCAATTTCGGGAACTGTCCGCGACGTTCTTTTTCCAGTCGGCGGGCTTCCTTATCCAGATCAATGCGCATAATGCGGGGAAGCAGCTTTACAAACAGTATTACACCGATAACTCCAAACGGATAAGCGATGCCGTAGGAGATGGATGCCAACGGAGAATTTGTACTGTCGATGGCTACGGCAAGTCCTGGTGTACTGGTCAGTGCTCCGGCTATTAAGCCTACTACACTGGGGGTATCGATGTCGAAAAGATATTTGAGCCCGATAGCCGTCAGAGAAGCCGAGCAAATAATCAGCATGGTGATTATGATCAGGGTCTTACCTTTACTTCGGAACGAGTCGAAGAAACCGGGACCGGCCTGAATGCCGATAGTAAAGATGAAAAGTACCAATCCGAAGTTTCCTAATTCTTTAGGAATGACTACACCGAAGTGTCCAAAGAGAAGAGCAATGAAAATGACTGCGGAAACGTCCAGAGATAATCCTTTAATTTTGATTCTCCCCAACATGAAGCCCAATGCAACAATGAGGAAGAGGGCGAAATAGGAGGAATTGAGTAAGTCAGCAAACATGAATTTAGAATTTGTTGATTTTGCTGCAAAGGTACGGAAAAAGGAGCCAAATTCATAGTCTGGCTCCTTAATAATCCCTATCTATTGTAGTTCTTTCAATAATTCTTCTACTGCTACTTTCAATTGTGTATCTTCGCCTCTCACGATTGTTTCGGGCGAATTGGCTACTTTTACATCCGGTTCCAACTGCGTATTTTCCAGATAACTGCCATCGGGCAAACGGTAACCAATCACAGGAATACCGAATACCAGTGTCGGATCTTGCAGGCGCTCCCATGATACACTGGTCATAGTGCCCGGCACAGGCATACCTACCAGTTTACCCAGTTTCTGATGACTGTATACCCACGGTGTACCGTGTGCATTGGAATAATTGGCTTCGCACGTCAGCATGATGGAAGGCTTGTTCCAGCGGCGACTCGGCATATCGCAGGCTTCACGACCGCGAACCACCTGTGTGAAGTATTTCTTGCCACTGAACAGTATCTCTATATCTTCATGCAGACGACCGCCTCCGTTGAAACGGGTGTCGATGACAATACCTTCACAATTGTTGTATTTTCCTAAAATGTCCGAGTAGATGGAACGGAAGCTGTCATCACCCATTGATTTGATGTGCACATATCCCAGTTTACCGTTCGACCATTTCTCAACGTCTGCTGCACGTTGCTTAACCCAACGTTCGTAAAGTAATGCACTGAGTTCGCTGTCTCTGATAGGGATTACTACCTCTTCCCAGCGTTCTTTCGTCTTGGGATCATACAATGAAACAAGTGTTTTCTTTTTTACCTTGTCATTGAGAAGCACATAATAATCGGCTTCGGGAGTGATCTCTTTACCGTCGATCTTTTCAATAACGACACCGGCTTTCACCTTTGTAGTGGCTTTGTCGAACGGACCCTTTTCTATCACTTCAGCAATGAGCATTCCTTTATCCTGATAATTCCAGTCGAAAAGTAGTCCCAGGCTGGCTGTCGGTTCGCTTTGTCCGTCCGGATAGAAACGGCCTCCGGTATGGGAGACATTCAACTCGCCCAGCCATTCACTCAATAGTTCGGCGAAGTCATAGTTATTATCGATGTGTGGCAGGAACTTCCGATAAGCAGCTGTCATGGCGTCCCAGTTGACCCCATGCATGTTGGTGTTATAGAAACGCTTCTGTTGTTGTTTGTATACATGGTCGAACATGTATTCGCGTTCGGCGCTCAGATCCAGTTTCACTTGGGCAAGGTATTTAATGGGCTTCAAGTCATCGGAAGCCATGTTCATCTTTTGCATATTCTTACCGTTCAGGATGAAGAGAGTCTTCCCTTCTTTATCCATTTCCAGGGAGGTCCAGCCGGCATCTACTTTATGGAGCAACTTGGTCTCTTTCTTGTTCAGGTCCATTTTCCATAAGTTACGGCCGCTTTCGGTACTGGCCAGATAATAGAGGGTTTTTCCGTCTTTGGAGATGAGGGTACTTCCCATATTAGACGAGTTTGGTGTCAAGCGTACGATGCGGTCTTCTATGTTTTTCAATTCCACTACGACATCCTTTACCTTACTACTGTCTTTTGCGGCAACCTTTTTCCGGTCAGAGTTTGCTTCTTTGTATAGTTCGTAGTCTTCTTTGCTCAGGCTGAATTTGTCGTATGCATCCTGATTCAGGAATACCAACATAGCATCGTCCAGCGAACCCCATGAAGCATGTGCGCGCATACCGTAGCGTTCGGTAGTGAAAAGAATGGCATTGCCATCGAGCGCAAAACTGGGTGAACCGCTGCTGTATCCACTATTGGTCAGGTTGATAATCTCGCCATTGCCTTGTGCGCTGACCAGACCTATATCCGAATATGGGTCGTGCTTGTTTCCGATAAATTCCAATGTGAACCACTTGCTGTCCGGAGACCAAGCATAGTCGAACCCTCCGCTTGTGCTGTACCAGGTAGAACCATCGGTGATCCGGCGTACTTTCTTGGTTTCCAGATTGAGTACCATCAGACGATTGCGGTCTTCAATGAAGGCTAACTCCTTACCATCGGGTGAGAATTGCGGATGCGAACGTTCTACGGTGGTAGAAGGCAATAATACTTCTTCTTTTATTAAAGTTGCATTCGGAAAATTCGGATCTTCCTCCCGAACTATCTTGGCTAGATAAATCTGCCAGTTACCACTGCGTTCACTGGCATAGGCCAGCGTCCGGTTGTCCGGGGCAAACGAGAGACCATCTTCCTCTGCTGCCGTATGTGTAATCTGTTTGGTGGTGGTATAGTCTGTCGATGTTACGAATACTTCACCGCGTACAGTGAAAGCAATTTGCTTGCCGTCCGGTGAAACTGTAGCAGAGGTTGCTCTATCCGGATATTTCAGATAAGCTATTTGTGGCTGGTTGTCGCGAATGATTTCTACATTTATCTTCCGGGGATTCGAGCTTTCCTGCTGGGTATAGATCTCACCATCGTATCCATAGCACAAGGTGCCGTTGTTGCTCATTGAAAGGAAACGCACGGGATGGGTTTTAAAGCTGGTAATTGTTTTTATCGATTGGGGTTGCGAAACCGGGAAAGAATATACGTTGAATGAGCCGCCATTACGTTCGCTCAGGAAGTAGACGGTTTGTCCATCCGGTGATACAATCGGATTGCGGTCTTCGCCTGCGTGCTGGGTAAGGTTGGTATGTGAACCTGTTTTGGCATCGTACATCCATACGTCACGGGTGATGGAAGAAGTATGGTGCTTTCTCCATTCGTTTTCACCTCCCTTGCGGTCCTGATAGAAAAAGCGATTGCCAGACTTATCGAAACATACCGCTTCGGCAGGGGTGGCCAGTACTTGTTCGGTGCGTCCGCCGACTGAAGGAACTTTGTAGAGTTCAGTCATGGCGGCTGAAGGAAAGAGGGCACTGCTTGCCGGATCCTGAATAGATGCTGAGAATAAAATATATTTGCCGTCCGGGGTAAAAGTGGAGGGTAGCTCAGTGGCTGAATGAGTAGTCAGTCGCTGGGCTGTTCCGCCATTTGCCGACATGATGAAGATATCGAAATTCCCGTTTCTATCACTGGCAAAGGCTATCTGTTTGCCATCCGGCGACCATATCGGAGTACATTCGTAAGAGTCTTGCGTAGTGAGTTGTGTAGCAGTTCCGCCTTTGGCAGGCACTTTGTAGAGGTCTCCCTTATAACAAAATACGATTTCTGTCCCATCAGGTGAGATTTGTACGTCACGCATCCAGAGGGGAGTGGTTGCATAGCTGGTTATTGCCGCGAAACTAAGGGCAATGTAAGCAATAAGTTTCTTCATAAGTATATTAAATGTGTTTTTATGCAAAGATAGGTATTAGTCTGTAAAAAAGAAAAAGCTTGGGATATCAATGATAATTTATTCCCCATTTTATTGCCGGCTATTACTGAACTGTTTTTCTCCTATTGGGAAAAAACATTTCTCCTACCGAGGAAATAAAAACATCTGTTTATACGGAGGGCATTTTCTGGAAAATAATTCAACCGCCCCGCTAAGTATAACCCCATAAAAGAAAAAGCATCGATAATCTTTCGATTATCAATGCTTTATCGGTAGTCGGGATGACAAGATTCGAACTTGCGACCACACGCCCCCCAGACGCGTACTCT
>OLWB01002180.1_pt1 | contig 16379 bp, 20 predicted proteins | sample 1673331 | NCBI WGS metagenome assembly OLWB01 (sample SAMEA3178943, study PRJEB25190) | human gut metagenome | biome: human gut; feature: human-associated habitat; material: faeces | place: Austria | collected 2013
GCCATTAATTGTTGTGGAGTAAATGTTATATTGCCTAAATTTAGAAGTTCTGGACATCAAGGGCCACCTGTCCGACTGGACCGACCCGGAGGAGACCAGCCATTACCTGCGGAAAATCCTCAATAAGGAGACCTTTGACCACAGCGGCCTCATCTACGGCATGGGCCACGCGGTCTACTCCATCTCCGACCCCCGGGAGCAGATTCTCCGCTCCTTCGTCAACCAGCTGGCCCTGGAGAAGGGCCGCCAGGACGACCTGGCCCTCTACCGGAACATTGAGGTGGAGGCCCCCAAGCTTATCTCCAACAACCGGCCCATCTTCAAGGGGGTCAGCCCCAACATCGACCTGTACAGCGGGTTCCTCTATGACCTGCTGGGCATCCCCATGGAGCTCTACACCCCCCTGTTCGCCATCGCCCGGATCGTGGGCTGGAGCGCCCACCGGATCGAGGAGCTGGTGTGCATGAACAAGATCATCCGCCCCGCCTACATGAGCGTCATGCGGGAGCGGGGATAAGAAGATTCCGCCGGGTTCGACGATCCGTTTGGGAACCATCGGGACACAAGATGCTGCAAAGATTGTGCAAATATCCCCAGATGCCTGAAACGATTCTCCGAAAGGTGATGTAACATGACGGAAAAAGAACTCATGAAGCAAGCCCTTGAACCTGTCCATGAAAAATTGACGGTTCTGGATACAAAGATGACTTCCCTGGATGAAAAGGTGAATTCTCTGGATGCCAAGGTGACTTCCCTGGATGAAAAGGTGAATTCTCTGGATACTAAGGTAGCCTCCTTGGATGCTAAGGTGAATTCCCTGGATACTAAGGTGGCCTCCTTGGACGCTAAGGTGAATTCCTTGGATGCCGACGTGCGCGGGATCAAAGTCGTCTTAGAGAACGAAGTCCGCCGTGACCTGAACCTTCTGGCGGAGGGCCACGCTGCCATTTTGGAGCGGCTGCCCTCCCAGGAGGAGAAGGAAGCCTTGGAAGCGCGGATGGACGCCATGGAGGCGGCCATCCGCCTGCACAGCAAGCAGATTCGAGAGTTGAAAAAAGCGCAATGAGGCGTCCGGACCGGCAGAGCACCCCGGACGCCCCCGGCGGCGCTTGCGCGCCGGGACCCCGATCGTTTGGACAAAAACAGACAGGCGGAGACCGCACCCGATAGCGGTCTCCGCCTGTTGCTCCTTTTCTCCAGTTACAGTCCCTGGCAGCGCCATGTCTCCAGCAAGGTCCGGGTCACCTCCTTGGCAATCCAGGCGGCTTTGTCACAGTTCTGCTCAAAGCACGCCGCGCCCCGCTGATCGGCGGTGTCTGTAAGGGTCCGAACCGCCAGAAAAGGGACCTGATTGACGTAGCAGACATGGGCAACGGCGGCCGTCTCCATATCCACGGAAAGCGGGTGCCAGGCGGCCCGGATCGCCTCCCGTCCGCCCTCGTCCGCCAGGAAGGTCTCCCCTGTGACCATCCGTCCAAACACCACAGGGTGCTCCCCCCGGGCGGCCGCCTGGCGGGCCAGGGCCAGCAGCCTCGCATCCGACGGGAACACGGGGGCCGGCAGCCAGGGGTGAAACTCCGTCAAAATCTCCGGGCTGACATCGTGGTATCCGGCCTCCGTGGCGATCACCGTGTCAAATATCGAAAGGCCCGGCGCCAGGGCGCCGGCGGTCCCCACGTTGAGGACCGCCCCGGCCTGATAGCTGTCAATGAGAATCTGGGTGGCCAAGGCCGCGTTGACCTTGCAGACCCCGCTGAACAGCGTGACCACATCCACGCCGTGGAAGGTCCCCTCATAGAAGCGGAGCATGGCCTTTCGGGTCTCCGTGACCCCTTCCATGTCCGCCAGAAAGGGCGCTGCCTCACTGTCGCTCGGGCACAAAATCCCAATTTTTTGCTTCATTTCCTCGGCTCCTTTCCTACTCTCTTTCCCGGTCTGTCCCACGCCCCGCCGGTGTCACCAGGCTGTGGGCCATCCATCGTCCGCTGCGGTAATACCACAGGAGCACCCCGCTGCACACCACCCAGCCCACCGGATAGCCCAGGGCCACCGGCAGCAGGGTCCCGGCCACCTGGTAGGTGACAAAGAGATAGAGCTGCCGGAAGACCACAAAGGACCCCAGCATGATCACCATGGGCACCTTGGCGTCCCCCGCCCCCCGCAGGGCCCCGGCGTAAATCTGATTGAAGTTGGCCACCAGATAGAAGGGGGAGATCAGGCGGATAAAATACACCCCGTACCCCAGCACCTCCGGCTCCTGGTTGAACAGGGTGCACAGGGGCTGGGCAAAGACCATCAGCGGGACCAAAAGGACCCCCGTCACCACCGTGGCCATGGCCAGGGCACAGCGAATCCCCTGCTTGGCCCGGTCCCAGTTCCCCGCCCCCACGTTCTGGCCCACAAAGGTGGTGGCCGTCACCGACAGCGTGGTCATGGGCAGGATGACGAAGGCGTCGATCTTCTGATAGGCCGCCCACCCGGCCATGCAGGAGGAGGCGAAGCGGTTGACATAGGACTGCACAAACACATTGGAGAAGGAGGTGATGGCCAGCTGCAGGGCCGAGGGCACCCCCACCACGAAGATGTTCCGAAGAATCCCCCGGTGCATCCGCATCCCCCGCCACTGGATGCGGTAGCATCCCCGGGACCGGGTGAGTACCCCCAGCACCAGCCCTGCCGACAGGACCTGGGCCGCCACCGTGGCAATGGCCGCCCCGGCGATGCCCCAGTGGAACACCGCCACAAACAGCAGGTCCAGCCCGGTGTTCACCCCCGCCGAGAAGAGGAGAAAGTACAGCGGCCGCCGGGCATCCCCCACCGCCCGGAGGATGCCCGCCCCCAGGTTGTAGAGCATCAGCCCCGACACCCCGGCGAAGTAGATCCGGAGGTACCGGGCCGCCTGGGGAAACACATCCGCCGGCGTGGCCATGAGCCGGAGCATGCCGGGGACCATGGCAATCCCCACCGCCGTGAATACCCCGCACAGCAGCAGCACCAGCAGCAGGCTGGTCTGGACCGCCTGGCCCACCTTCTCCTCCTCCTTGGCCCCATAGAACTGGGAGATCACCACCCCAATCCCCGCCGACAGCCCCAGAAACAGGCCGATGAGGGTGTTGATGATGGGGGTGGTGGTCCCCACTGCCGCCAGGGCGGCCTTGCCCACAAAATTGCCCAGCACGATGCTGTCCACGGTGTTGTAGCACTGCTGAAAAAAATTCCCCGCCAGCAGAGGCAGGGAGAAGAGAAGCAGGGCACGGAAAATGCCGCCCTGGGTCATGTCCCGGTCCGCCGTTTTTGTCCTGGCCATCTGCCGCCGCCTCCTTTCCGCCCGGTTGGAATGCCTCCATTATAGCACCCTCTTTCCCCCTGTCAACCGGCCCCGGGGTTGGCCTTTTGGGGGTTTTTTGCTATAATGAAGAAAATAACCACGAACCCCCAAGAGGTGAACCACCATGAAACAACTCGTCATCGGCATTCTGGCCCACGTGGACGCGGGAAAGACCACCCTCACCAAGTTGCTGCTGCGCCTGGCCGACATCCAGGAGGGCGAGATCCTGGTGGATGGCCAGAACGTGGCCGACGTGACCCAGCAGAGCCTGCGTCGCCAGATCGCCTACGTGCCCCAGGAGGCGTTGCTGTTCCACCGCACCATCGCCGAGAACATCGCCTACGGACGTCCGGACGCCACCATGGAAGAGATCCGCGAGGCGGCGCGTGCGGCCAACGCGCTGGAGTTCATTGAGGCGCTTCCCCAGGGCTTTGCCACCATCACCGGCGAGCGCGGCGTCAAGCTGTCCGGCGGGCAGCGCCAGCGCATCGCCATCGCGCGTGCCATGCTCGCCGACTGCCCCATCCTCGTGCTCGACGAGGCGACCAGCGCGCTCGATTCCGAGAGCGAGGCCGCCGTCCAGGAGGCCCTGACGCGACTGATGGAGGGACGCACCGCCATCGTGGTGGCGCACCGGCTGTCCACGGTGGCCAGCCTCGACCGCATCGTCGTGCTGTCGCAGGGACGCATCGTGGAGGACGGTCCGCACGCGGACCTCGTTGCCAAGGGTGGCGACTACGCGCGGCTGTGGAACCGCCAGACCGGAGCGTTTGGGGAGTAAGAGGCACAACCGAGACATCTCTGGCTTGAATGCCGGGGAAGATTTGATGACAGATTGGCGAAGCGCTGGAGGCCAGGGCAGGTATCGCGTACAATTCGTCGCAAGAATATCCGGTCCGTGGGTTACGGAGTTCGATCATGTTCAGGGTACGTGCGAAATACCTCTTGCTCATCGCGGCAGCCGTCTGGTTTCTGGCGGGCGTGAACATCATGCGTCTCGGCGTTATCGCCTGCCTCGAGGGAGACGCCGCCATTTGGCTTCTGGTCATCGGCATCCCGGTCGTCTTCGTCGTCTTCCACTGCATGTTCAGCAAGCTCGTCGGCAAGCATGCCGACCGCATCCGCGGCTATGGCGAGGACAAGATGCACGTCCTGCGCTTCTTCGACGTGAAGGGCTACGTGATCATGGCCATCATGATGGGCGGTGGCATCTCGCTGCGCGCCTTCGGTATCGTGCCCGGATGGTTCGTCGCGTTCTTCTACACGGGCCTCGGCACCGCGTTGGCCCTGGCCGGCGTCGGATTCTTGGTCCATTACATCAAGCGCGGCGATGTCATCACCTGCCCCGTCACCAAGAAGACCCGTCTGGCGTAGGCGCGTCGCGGGTCCTAATGGCCGGACTTGTACCTCTCGAGCTTCTCGTTGAGCGCCTTGGTCTCGCGTCGGTAGATGAGCGTGAACAGCACGGTCATGAATGCCAGGATCACGACGTAGGTGACGGTCCAGGTAATCCACGCGCCTGGTATGTCGGCCGGGAACCAACCGAAGAACGCGGCCGCAGGCGTGAGCACGGCATAGAGGCAGACGCCGAACAGGGCGATGCGCGCACCATAGCCGAACCTCCTTATGACCAGCGGCGTGAAGAACACGAGTTGCATGATCACGGCGGCGAACATGGCGCCCGCAATACCCCAGCAGTACATAATGCCCGCCCTGGCTTCCTCGCCGGCGAATATCATGCCGAAGACCATGCTGAACAGCATAAAGACCGTGAAAGCAACGCTGAAGTTGATTCCCAGCATCTTGAGGTACTCGCCGACGCCTTTTTTCTCGGTGTCTATGATCTTGTTGTTCATGGCAATCTCCTCCTATGCGTCCAGTCGTTTTCTTATCTCGCCCGCGTACTTGCGCGAGATCACGATCTCCTCGTCGTTGTCCAGGCGGGCGAGCAGCCGGCCGCCGACGTAGGGGCGCAGCCCAGCGATGCGACACAGGTTGACCAGGCAGTTGCGGGCAACCTTGACGAAGCCGGCATCTATCAGGCGCTCCTCCAGCTCGCAGAGGCGAAGCGGCATCTCGAGGACCGCGTCGCCCGTGTAGGCGAAGCTACGGCCATCGACGGACTCGACGTAGAGAATCTCGCCCGCGGAGACGACGCGCATCTCGCCATCGACGTCACCCGTCATCTTGCGGTCATGCATGCGCAGACCGGCGATGATGGAGACGATGCGTTCGTCCACGACAGCGCAGCGCACGATGATCTCCGGTTCGCGCAGGAATTCGTCGGTTTCGATCTCGATCTTCATGGCCCTTCCTTTCTTGACGAGAGTATAGGGCGTGATGTGCAAGGGAAGGGGCCGCGCATAAGCGAGATGCATGGAGATAGCACCGAAATGCATCCATTGACGATACTTTGATATCAAAGTATTATGGCACAGACACGTTGCGACGAGGCACGATAGGAGGGAAGACGGTGGCAATCGAGACAGGTCACGTTGCCGTGCAGGCATATCCGGCGGGTGCGTCGGATTTCGTGAGCACGCTCTCGCGCACCCTGGCGGCCGCGAACCGCTTTCTCATGACGCGTCTGCGCGACGAGGGGCTGGATAGTCTCGTTCCCTCCCATGGCGACATCCTCATGCACCTGTTCGTCCACGAGGACGTGACCATGCACGAGCTGGCCCTGGCCATCGGCCGGGAGCCCTCCACGGTAACCTGTCTCGTCAGGAAGCTCGCGAACGCGGGTTACGTGCAGACGGCCAAGCATGACGGCGACCGTCGCATCACCTACGCGAGCCTGACCGAGCAGGGCAGGCGGCTCAGGGGCGTGTTCGACGAGATCTCGGCCGAGCTTGTCGCCACGCAGATGGCGGGCGTCTCGCCTGCGGATTTCGATGCCGCGCGCGACACGCTCGATACCATGAGACGCAACTTCGATGCGGCCCTTGCGGTCGACACCTCGAGAAAGGGAGACGAGAGATGAAAAAGGCAATGGCATTTGCCCTGACGGCGGTCCTGGCACTTGGCGTGCTCGGCCTCGTGGGCTGCGGGTCGCAAGGCGGCACGCAATCGCAAGATGGCAAGCCCGTCCTCACGGTGGCGATGGAGCTCGCCTACCCGCCGTTCGAGACCAAGGACGATGCGGGACAACCCGCCGGCCTGGCCGTGGACTTCATGCGGGACTTCGCGGATCGCTACGGCTACGACCTCGTGATCGAGAACACGGCCTGGGACGGTCTCATCCCATCGCTGCAGACCGACAAGGCCGACTGTGTCATCAGCTCCATGACCATTACCGAGGAACGCAAGGAGGCCGTCGACTTCTCCGATCCCTACGCCATGGCGCAGCTCGCCATACTCGCCAACGCCAATTCGGGCGTGGCCAGCATCGACGACCTCAACCATCCCGACAAGAAGGTTGCCGTCAAGACGGGCTCGACCGGTGACGTGTACGCCACCAAGAACCTGCCCGAGGCCCAGATCGTCCGCCTGGCCGACGAGAGCGCCTGCGTCACCGAGGTCGTCCAGGGCAAGGCCGACGGCTTTCTCTACGACCAGCTGACCATCTACCGCAACAACGTTGCCAACCCGGATACCACTGAGGCGATATTCATCCCCTTCCAGGAAGCCGAGTCGTGGGGCATTGCGGTGAAGAAGGGCGATACCGAGTTGCTCGACCAGCTCAACGAGTTCATCGCCGCGTCCAAGACCGATGGCGAGTTCGACCGCCTGACCGAGAAGTACCTCGCCGACGAGAAGCGCGCCTTCGACGAACACGGGTTCAAGTGGTTCTTCGACTTCGAATGAGGGGAGTGCAGTCGTGTCCGTGTTGCGTAGCCTATTCGTGGCGCCTTCAGGCGAGGCGGTCGCTCCGCTGAAGAAGGCGGCCAACTACCTGCTCGTGTGCGTGGTGGTCATCCTCGTCGTGGGGTGTTCGCTCGGTGCCGTCGGCATCACGCTGAACTTCGACTTCGTGGGCCAGTACCGGCTGCGCATCTTCGATGGCTTCATGCTCACGGTGTGGCTGTCGGTCGCGAGCCTCATAGGCAGCATGCTCATCGGCGTGCCGGTCGCCCTCGGCAAGAACTCGCGTATCCTGCCCATCCGCTACCTATGCGATCTCTACGTCAAGATCATTCGCGGCACGCCGCTCATCGCCCAGATCTACCTGTTCTACTACATCATCGGGACGGCCTGGGGCGTGGAAAACCGCGTCGTGGCCGGCATCATCATCCTGTCGGTCTTCGCCGGTGCCTACATCGCAGAGATCGTGCGCGCGGGCTACGAGTCGCTCGACCGCGGGCCGCTCGAGGCGGCACGCGCCCTGGGGCTCACCCGCGTGCAGACTGCCGTGTCGGTGGCGCTACCCCAGATGGTGACTCGCACGCTTCCGGCGCTGACCGGCCAGTTCGCCTCCATCATCAAGGACTCGTCGCTGCTCTCGGTCATCGCCGTCATCGAGTTGACTCAGACCATGCGCGAGATCAGCGCGACCAACTACAACTTCTTCGGGTGCTTCCTGCTTCTGGGGGCGCTCTACCTTTGTCTGACCTTGCCGGTCATGCTCGTGAGCCGCTACTTCGAGAGGAGGCTCGACTATGCGCACTGATCGGCTTTCGGGCATCGGCGTGCTCTACGAGTCCGACGAGTGGTCGGACCACAAGCTGGCAGCCGAGCTCGTCACGGCGCTTGCCGATGCGTGCGGCGAGGACGCGCCGACGGTCACGATGATCGACATGACGCGTGGGGATTGCGTGGAGCGCGCCCTTGGCTGCGATATGCTCGTGAGCCGCGTGTTTGCCAGCGCGCGCTTCCGCGGGCATGACGCCGCCCTCGAGTCCATGGAGCGGCTCGTGGACGAAGCGCAAGCCCGTGGCATCGTCATGATCAACGAGCCGCGCGCTCATCGCTACGAGATTAGCAAGGTGGCGAGTACACGTGCGCTCGCGGAAGCCGGCCTAATGACGCCGGCAATCATCGCCTTTGGCATGCCGGAAGGGTTCGATGCCTCGGCCTTCGCGTATCCCTGTGTCATCAAGCCCGATTGCGGCGGCCGCAGTACGCATACGCTACTCGCTCGCGATGCCGATGAGGCTCGTCGCTTTGTCGCGCAGGCACCCGAGATGCCCTTTGTGGTGCAGGACTACGTCGAGCCCGAGTTCGGTTACGTGACGCGCATCGAGGTGGTGGACGACGAGTTGCCGCTCATCGCCAAGCGCAGCATCGGCGAAGGCGGGTTGTCCTCCTACCACGCCGGCTCCACCTACAAGCTCTATCCCGATTGCCCCGACGGCGTGCGCGATGCCGCCCTGCGTGCAGCCCGCGCGCTCGGCATCAGCTTCGGGAGCTTCGACGTCATAGAAACCAGACACGGTGCCTATTTCATAGATGCCAACAGCGTCTCCAACGTGTCCGAGGACTGCACCGAGCTGTTCGGATTCGACCTGATGTGCGCCCACGCACGGGGAATGGCGCGCAGATACCACCAGATCATTTCCGATTTACCGGAGAAAGGGGAGATGCCATGCTGAGCATCAAGGACGTGTACGAGAAGTTCGACGAGATCGGATGCTGCAGCTTCGCGACGCTCGACGGCAACGGGGGAGTGGACTCGCGTATCGCGCACTTCTTCGCCTACGACGACGAGGGCCTCTACCTGCGCACCATGACGGGCAAGCCGTTCTTCCGGCAGATGATTGAGGGCGGCAGGCTTTCCGTGTGCGGTGAGCGCACCGATGCGCCCGTGGTATGGGACGACGAGAACATGCCGCACTTCCAGCCCGGTTACATGATGCGCGTGAGCGGCAGCGTGCGCCTTCTCACCGACGAGGAGCTTTCCGCCAAGGCTGCCGCCAATCCCATGTTCGCCGTGGCGACCTATGACATCAACAAGTATCCCGAGACCGTGGTCCTCGTCATGGACAGCGCCTGGGGCGAGCTCTACGACTACGACTTCAACATGGTGCACCGCGACCACAAGATCCTGCGCGAGCGCTTTTCCTGGGGCGGCGCGACCTTCGTGCCCGCCGGTTTCACCATCACCGATGAGTGCATCGAGTGCGGCGCGTGCATGGATGTCTGCACGCACAAGGCCATCGCGGCGGGAACCCCCTACCGCATCCTGGGCGAGCGTTGCGACGAATGCGGCAACTGCCACCACGCCTGTCCCGTCGGTGCCGTCATCGAGAAAGGCGTGTCGTAGCGAATGTGACAGGGGTCAGGCCCCTGACACATTCGCCGTCTATCCGAAGCGTCCCGCCACGTAGTCCGCGGTGCGCTCGTCGCGCGGATGCGTGAACAGGGTCTCCGTGTCGTCGGCCTCGATCATCTCCCCCAGAAGGAAGAACGCGGTCTTGGTCGAGACGCGCAGGGCCTGCAGCATGTTGTGGGTCACCATGATGACGGTGTAGCGATGCCTGAGCTCGCTGACGAGTTCCTCGATCTTGGCTGTCGATATGGGGTCCAACGCGCTCGTGGACTCGTCGAGCAGGAGCACCTCTGGCTTCACCGCCAGCGCACGGGCGATGCACAGGCGCTGCTGCTGTCCCCCGGACAGGCCCAGGGCGCTGTGCTTCAGACGGTCCTTGACCTCGTCCCAGATGGCGGCATCGCGAAGGGACGATTCGACGATGTCGTCCAGTTCGCCGCGGTTGCGGACGCCGTGGGTCCGCGGGCCGAAGGCGACGTTATCGTAGATGCTCATCGGGAACGGGTTGGGCTGCTGGAAGACCATGCCGACGCGCCTGCGCAGGTCGGTGGTGGGCATCGTGCGGTAGACGTCATGGCCGTCGAGTTCGACGCAGCCTCGTACCGAGCAGCCCTCGACGAGGTCGTTCATCCGGTTTAGCGTCTTGAGCAACGTCGACTTGCCGCAGCCGGACGGGCCAATGAGGGCCGTCACCTCGTTTTTGGGAAAGGAGAGCGAGACGTCCTTGAGCGCATGGAAGTCGCCGTAGTGCAGGTTCAGGTTCCTCACCTCCATCTTGGCCTCGCGGCTTGGGCATGCGGAGCCCATGGCCATGTTATCGGGGCATACATGAGGATCGCGGAGCCCGTCAAGGGCGATTGCCGGGGTCTTCTCTCGGACGCATTCCATCGGATTGTCCTTTCGCTTGATAGGGGTATCGGGTTTCGACATCGCTAGCCCCGCACGTTCAATCGCTTGACGACGAGGTTCGTCCCCGCGTTCAACAACACGACGAGGACGAGCAGCACGACGGCCGTGGCATAGGTTTCGTTCAGGTGCAGTCCCTCGCTTGCCAGGACGTACATGTGCACGGCAAGCGTGCGGCACGAGTCGAACAGGGCGAAGACGCCCTCGCCGCCAAAGTCGGGGATTTGCGCCACGGTGCCGGCGGTGAACAGCAGCGCCGCCACCTCGCCGACGCAGCGGCCCAGCGCGAGCAGCACGCCACCGAAGATGCCGGGTAGCGCGCTCGGGAGCACGCAGCGGAATATGGTGCGCACGAGGCCGGCTCCCAGGGCAAGCCCGCCGTGCTTGTAGGATTGGGGCACGGCGAGAAGCGCTTCCTCGGTCGTGCGCATGATGATGGGGAGCACCATGATCGCCAGGGTGCACGCGCCCGCGAGCAGCGAGAGGCCCCAACCCAGAAGCGTCGTGAAGAAGAGCAGGCCGAACAGGCCGTACACGATCGACGGGATGCCCTGGAGCGTCTCGGTCGTCATGCGCACCACGCGCACGAAGCGGCTCGCGGGCCGCGCGTACTCGACGAGGTACACCGCCGAGGCGATGCCGACGGGAGCTGCGATGATGAGGGCGAAAAGCGCCATCAGGACCGTGTCGACCAGGGCGGGCATGAGCGAGACGTTGTCGGAGGTGTACTCCCATTCGAACAGGGTCGGGCTGAGGTTCGGGATGCCGTTCACCAGGATGAACCCAATGATCAGGACGAGCATCGCCGTCGATAGGATGGCGCCCGCGTATACCACGGCGCGAAGGATGCGGGCCGTCATCTCAGGGCACCTCGCTTCTTTATCGCGCCGAACAGCAGGCTTATGAGCATGACGAACACGAAGAGCACGACGCCGGTGGCGATGAGTGCTCCGCGATGCAGGTCTGCGGCGTAACCCATCTCGAGCACGATGTTGGCAGTCATCGTGCGAACGCCATCGAAGATGGAGGAGGGGATGACGGCCTGGTTTCCCGCCACCATGACCACGGCCATCGTCTCCCCGATGGCACGCCCCACGCCCAGGACGACGGACGCCATGATTCCCGAGAACGCGGCCGGCACGATGATGCGAAAGACCGAGCGCTCGTGCGTTGCCCCCAGGGCGAGCGCCCCCTCGTAGTAGCTCCGGGGCACAGCGTCGAGGGCGTTCTTCGACACGGTGATGATGGTGGGCAGGATCATGATGCCCAGGAGGAAGGAGGCGGCGAGCAGCGACAGTCCGTTGCCCGGGCCGATCGATCGCACGAGGGGAACGACCACCATGAGGCCAAAGAAGCCGTAGACGACCGACGGGATGCCGGCGAGCAGCTCGACGGCGGGCTTGAGTAGCCGCGCGATACTCGCGTTCGCGAAGCGGGAGAGGAAGATCGCCGTCAGGATGCCCGCGGGCACGCCGACGACGATCGCCCCGGCGGTGACGTAGAGGCTGCCGACTATCATGGGGAATATCCCGTACATATCGCTTCCCGGTTTCCAGGTGGTTCCCAGCAGGAAGTCGGGCAGTCCGATTTGCGCCATGGCGGGAACCCCGTTGGCAAAGAGGAAGAGGCAGATGAGCGCCACGGCCAGGATGGAGATCGCGGCAGCGGCGGCAAAGAGCCACCGCGCCACGCCTTCCCTGAGGGCCTGCCTTGACATGGAATGGCTCATGGGATGGCTAGCCAATCACGTCGGCCCAGGTCTTTGCGACACCAGAGAAGATGTCCTTGACCTGCTGGCTGGTCAGCTCGTCGACGGACGAGGACGGCGCGACGATCACGGCGATTCCGTCACGTGCGATGGGCTGGGACCTGACGCCTGCGGCAACTTCGGAATCCTTGAGCTCGCGGGATGCCATGCCGATGTCACAGGTGCCCTCGATGGCCATGTTCACGCCCGTCGTGGAGTCCGACTGCTGGACCTCGATGGTGACGGCGGGGTTGACGGACTCATAGGCCTCGGCGAGCTTCTCCATCACCGGTGTGACCGATGACGATCCCGCGATCACGATCTTGCCGGACACGTCGCCCTTCTGGTAGGGCTGGGCTGCATCGTTGACGGCGATGTAGTGGTTATCCTCGACGATGGCCTGCCCGTCGGCACTCATGACGAAGGTGACGAAGTCGTTTGCCGCCGCATTGGACATGTCGCTGAGGACGATGTTGAAAGGACGCGAGACCTTGTAGGAGCCGCCCTTCACGTTGTCCGCCGTCGCCTCCACGCCGTCGATACGGACGGCCTTGACGGAGTCGTTGAGCGAGCCGAGAGAGATGTAACCGATTCCATTGGGGTCGTTGGCGACCGATGTCATCATGACCGACGTGGAGTTGGTGATGGCCGCCTTGTCGGTCGTGGTATCGGTCTTGTTGCCCTGCGCGTCCTTTTCCTCCAGGCCGAAGAGCTCGATGAAGGCTCCGCGCGTTCCGGATCCGTCCTCGCGCGAGTAGACGGAGATCTGCTCGGTGCCGGCCGATCCCTGGGCGCCGGATTGCTGTCCCGGCGACGAGCATCCGATCATGACAAACGCCCCTACGAGGCAGGTCATCATTGCGAGGGTCGTGAGGACGACGCGCGCTATTGTCTTGGTCATGTCTAGGTCCTTTCCTGTGGTCATTGCCCATCTCCTTGTCATGGATAGGCTTTGGCCACAGGATAGGATCGGCATGTAAAGCTCCTATCAGGCGCTTGTAAAACCTCTGCAAAATGCGATGGAATGGCGTGACGGTGGGGCGATGCCATCTACAGGCTGAGGAACAGCTCGTGGATGCGCGGGTCATCGTCGAGCTCGGGATGAAACGCGACGCCGACCTGGTTGCCGTCGCGCGCGGCGACGATGTCTCCGTCGACTCGCGCGAGCTCGACTGCGCCCTCGCGCACGTCGACGATGCGCGGTGCCCGTATGAAGCTCATGGGCACCGTTCCGATGCCCATGAAATCGCCTGTCGCGTGAAAGCTCGCGAGCTGGCGGCCGTAGGCGTTTCGCTCGACCGTGACGTGCATGGTCCCCAGATGGCTTTCGGGTCTGATCGGGCGACTGTCGTCATCATCGTCGATGACGCGTTCGGCGAGCAGGATAAGCCCCGCGCAGGTGCCGAGCACGGGCATTCCATCTTCGACGAGCGCGCGTATCGTCGAGAGCATACCCTCCTCGCGCAGCAGCCTTCCCTGCACCGTGGATTCGCCTCCGGGCAGGATGAGTCGGTCGAAGTGGCGACTCATGTTGCGCAGGCAGCGCAGCTCGAACCACGGTTCGCCCAGTTCGTCGAGCATCGCGGCATGTTCGGCAAACGCGCCCTGCACCGCCAGGATCGCCGTTGCCACTAGATGCCCCGCTCCGCCATGAGCAGCTCGATCTCGTCCTTGTTGATGCCGACCATGGCCTCGCCGAGGTTTTCCGAGACGTGCGCGATGTACTCCGGGTCCTCGTAGCGCGTCACGGCGCCGACGATGGCCCGGGCGCGTTCGGCGGGATTGCCGCTCTTGAAGATGCCGCTTCCCACGAAGACGCCCTCGGCGCCGAGCTGCATCATGAGCGCCGCGTCGGCCGGTGTCGCCACGCCGCCTGCAGCGAAGTTGACGACGGGCAGTTTGCCGTGCTCGTGCACGTAGCGCAGCAGGTCGATGGGGACCTCGAGGCGCTTTGCCTCCTCGAACAGCTCGTCTTCGCGCAAGGCGCCCACCGCACGGATCTCGCCGTTGATGAGGCGCATGTGACTCACCGCCTGCACGACGTCTCCCGTGCCGGGCTCACCTTTGGTGCGAATCATCGACGCGCCCTCGACGATGCGGCGCAGCGCCTCGCCGAGGTTGCGCGCGCCGCATACGAAGGGCACGGAAAATGCTGTCTTGTCGATATGGTAGATGTCATCGGCCGGACTCAGCACCTCGGACTCGTCGATGTAGTCTATCTCGATGGCCTCGAGCACCTGGGCCTCGACGAAGTGTCCGATGCGGCATTTCGCCATGACGGGGATGCTCACGGCCTGCTGGATGCCGCGGATCATCGCCGGGTCGCTCATGCGACTCACGCCGCCGGCCGCGCGTATGTCTGCCGGGATGCGCTCGAGGGCCATGACCGCGCACGCGCCCGCCTCCTCGGCGATGCGTGCCTGGTCGGGAGTGGTCACGTCCATGATGACGCCGCCCTTGAGCATCTGCGCCAGCTCCCGGTTGAGCTTGGCGCGTTCTTCCCTCGTCGTCTCTGCCATGTCTTGCCTCCGCGTGTCGATTCGAGTATTGACGGTTCGAAGCCTAGGCGTAATCTGGATATGTTTGTATATCCATATCTTGCGAAATTGATATGACCAGATTATGCTCAGGGAAGACGGGCATGAGAGCGGTGACAAGCGGAGGCGTTGATGCTGGATTACGATCTGGAGAGTCGCGGGGAGCTGAGCCTCTACGAATTCGTCTATCGTTCGATCAGGCGCGATATCGAGGCCGGCACGCTTGCGCCCCACGAGAAGCTGCCTTCCAAGCGCGCGTTCGCCCAGCATCTCGGTGTGAGTCTCATTACCGTGGAGAACGCCTACGCGCAGCTGGTGACGGAGGGCTACTGCTACACGAGACCCCGCAGCGGATACTACGTCTCTGAGCTATCCGCCGTGACAAGCGTCACGAAACGTGACAAAAGTGCCCCGGCGACTTTTGTCACGCTTTCCGAGGAGGCGCATCCTGACGTTCGCCATGACCTCTCGCGTGTCGATGTCGACCCCGCCATGGTCTCGCGCGTGTGGGGAAGGGCCCTGCGACGCGTCCTGTCGGTCGAATCCGACGAAGAGCTTTACGGTCCTCAACCTCCCAAGGGCACCTTGCGCCTACGCCGCGCCATCGCGCACAGGCTCCGCGAGACGCGCGGATTCGAGGCCGATCCCGCCCGTATCGTCGTCGGTGCCGGCTCGCAGCTCCTCGATGCCGCGCTTGTGCAGCTCCTGCGGCCCGGGGGCTCGGTGGCGCTCGAGAACCCCGGCTATCCGCGCCTGGCGCAAATCTACGAGTCAGCGGGATTGTCCGTGCGGCCCATCGGACTTGATAACGAGGGCATGTCCATGGAGGAGCTTCGGGCAAGCGATGCGAGCCTCGTCCACGTCATGCCGTCGCATCAGTTCCCGACCGGCATCGTGACAAGCATAAGCCGCCGCTACGAATTGCTTGCGTGGGCAAGCGAGACCGAGGGGCGTTATATTGTCGAGGATGACTACGATGCGCCGTTTCGCATGGCGGGTCGTCCGGTGGCAAGCCTCGCGTCCATTGACGTGGCAGGTCACGTCATATACACCAACACGTTTTCCAAGAGCCTAGGCCCGGCGCTTCGCATGGCCTTCATGGTCCTGCCGCCTAGGCTGGCCGAGGCGTGGGAGGAACGCGTCGGCTTCTACGCGAACACCGTGAGCGTCATCGACCAGATAGCGCTCGCGCGCATGATCGAGACGGGCGATTACGAGCGCCACGTGAACCGGTACCGCAAGGCGCAGCGTGAGGTGCGCGACGCCTTCGTTGACGAGATGGTGCGGCTTGCCCCGTCGGGCCGTGTGCGCGTCGAGCAGGCCGACTCGGGGCTGCATTTCGTGCTCTCGATAGAGGGTGCCGACGAGGACCGGATCACCGCCGCCGCACTCGAGCGGGGAGTGCGGCTTTCGCCCATGGACGATTATGCGCTCGCTCCGCCATCGCCTCACGATGATGCGCGTTTTGCCATCCAGTACGGCGGGCTGGACGTCGAATCGGCCCGCGAGGCCGCCCGCATCATCGCCAGCTGCATCGGATGAGGAATTTGCTCCAGTCAAACTCTCATTCGACCTCCGTCAACACGAACCTTACGAAAGTGTTCGCGTGCGGTAAGGCGACCCGATGGCAGCTCCTCTCCTCAGCCCCTAGGA
>OLWB01002186.1_pt1 | contig 16355 bp, 10 predicted proteins | sample 1673331 | NCBI WGS metagenome assembly OLWB01 (sample SAMEA3178943, study PRJEB25190) | human gut metagenome | biome: human gut; feature: human-associated habitat; material: faeces | place: Austria | collected 2013
TTCTTCATCCTTCTGGATGTAGTAGCAGAACTGAGAATACATTAGAGGCTCTTCGTTGCTCATGCGACACTCTGCTCACAGTATTCTACCCAGAGAAGCTTTTTGTTTACGCCGTTCCGATTCCATTTTCCTGGTGCCAATTCCACATAGAAAAGTTGTGAAATCATCAATCTCAGCATATAAAAAATAGACTTTAACCTAAGTTTGAGATAAAGGCTCCAAATCATCCATTTTTAAGCTGCCGAAAAGGCTTAAGGGCTTGCCATCTGCAATACACAGATAGCAAGCCCTTTTCGCCCCTAAAATAATTTACATTAAATATATTTTTCTCACTTTTTGGGATACTTCATTTTGCTTTCTTTTTCCCAAGCATAGTTATCTTGCAATCGCAACTGTCTTTGTGGAAGGAACCCAAATCACATTTGCGCCCAATTCCTCGGAAATATAGCGAATGGGAACCATCGTGCGTCCGTTGCTGATGATGGGTGCTGCGCCAAAGTCTTCCAATTCCTGATTGATTCTCATGGTCAAGACCTTGCCGTCAATCACGATGGTAACTGTCTTTGTATCCTGCGCCCAGCTTACATCTGCACCGAACGCCTCTGCAATAAATCTCAGCGGAACCATTGTTCTGTTCTGAGAAATCAAGGGTGCCGCATCCAGAATCTTGTTTTCATTATTCAATGCAACGTGTTTGTTGCCAATCTGCATGCTAATTGTTGTTAAGCCTTCCTTTTCCACAACGAAATAGCTGCCTTCCTCTGCCACATAGCCAACAACCGCATTCGCCTTTGCATCATAGCTGCCGCCAACGATTTCCAGCTTACCCGTTTCCTCATTCAGCTTTGCCAAGGTCAGATTTTTTACATTCTTCACATCCTTGGTGTCCGCAGGAATTTTCAAAACCGCAGGGTTCGCAAAATCCTTACCGGAAACATTTGTACCCTCTGTTACCAGCGTTACCTTATCATCCGCCTTCGCTGCATTTGCCGCCGCCGTATTTGCTTCTGCTGTGGTTTCTGCTATTTTTACGGTATCATTCTTGTCCTCCACGGTAGGAGATATAGCAGGCTTTTCTGCGGGTTTTTCTGTGGGTTTTTCCGCAGGCTTACTGCTGCCGCCACCGCCGCCACCGCCACCGGAATGTCGATTGGAAACGGTCAGTGTTCCATTGGCATAAATAATATCATAATTATCATTTGACAGCGTACCGGTGATGTTGATTGCGATTTTGCCGGCTTTGTTCATATCCGGTGTCTGCGCATAGGTCAATGTTACATCGCCGTTCAGGCGATCTGTACCGACCAAACCCTCTACCTTATAATCCTTATCTGCTTCCGGATTGCTCAGATCCAGCACATCGCTGCCGATGTAGGCGTTCTTGTCCAATGCCGTCACGGTAACCGTTTTCTTCGCCACCTTCACTGTAAGGTTTTTCTGTACTGTGTTGTAGTTGCCGCTGTTGTCCTCGGTGTAAGTAGCCGCAAAGGTTTTCTCTCCCACGTTGCCAACAGAGCTGTCGGGAGTATCCCAAGCCCATCCCTTCGGCAGAGGTACATCCTTCAGTGTGCTGCCATAAACAGCGTTCAATTCGGTCGGCGTGGTCGGGTTAGGCGTTGCCTTGCCAATAGTAAAGGTTCCGCTTGCTGTGCCGATATAGTCGTCTTTGCCGGTGACGGTCACTGTGGCCTGTCCGGCATTCGTATTATCACTGGCAGAAATTGTGTACCGGTCATTAGGAATCGTTTTACCGTCTAACTGAACCGTTACCGCATCAGCGGCTGGAATTTGAGCCTGACCGGTATATGTATAGCTGCCGGATACCGTCACATTGGCACCGGTCAAGCTTTTTGCATTGACAGTCAGAGAAATTCCCTTCTCCGTTGTGGTAATCGTTTCATAGTTGTTTTTTGTATCTGCGCTGGGAGTAAACACCACTTTGTACGAGGAAGTTCCCACTGTGGGAATCGTATCCTTTACATCATCCGACCAAGTGAATGTACCGTATTGGGTACTGCCTCCGCTCAAGAGGCTATCCGACACCTTTTCCCCGCAGGTAATTGCACTTGCCGTTGGCCAACTGATTTCAGGGGCTTTTGCCTTGCTGATGGCAAAGGTTTTTTTTGCTTCACCGGTATAGTTGCCTTGGCCGGTAACGGTCACGGTTGCTGTGCCCGCATTGGTGTGATTCGTATAGGCAAGCGTATAATCGCGATCCTTCATGAGCTGTGTTCCATTTTTTAATGTTACGCTTACAGCAGGGGTAACAGGAGAGCCTGTATAGGTAAACGATTCGCCCGCTACCGCAACATCCGCTCTTGCAATCGCGGCCTGCCGAATATATACTTGCACCGTTTCTGCCTGCGCTGCCATATTTTGCGATCCTACAAATTTTGCGGTGAGCGTGTGCCGTCCCTTTTCGAGATTCGCTTTTGCGGTGTCGATGGTAAAGGTCAGCTCTTTGCCGGAGGTAACCGTTTGTGCATCAGTAAGCTGTCTGTCTCCTTCGTAAATTGCCATCTGACCCACCTGAGGCGTGTTAAGTGTTCGCGCCTTTTTAACAGGAGCCTTGCCGGTTGCCTGAGGTGTCACAGTGACGTAGATAGGATCGCCGTAGACATAGGCACTCACTTTCACTCCGCCGCTAAACTCAGTCCCGGACTGCGCAATGGTGTACTGCACTTTTGCCTTCTTTCCCTCCACGGTAACAGCGGCGGTATAGGTGCCCGCATCGGTGGGCGTTCCGGTAATAGCAGTGCCATCCTTGGTATAGGCAATGTCCGATACAGCCACACCGGAGATAAGGGTGTTTTCCAGAACTGCGACCTTTTCTTGTCCGTCATAGATCAAATTACCCGCAGGAGCCTTGATAATCACACTGCCACCGTTGCCTTCGGGCAGTCCGCAGTTTTCTGCCGTACAATGTTCCGTAATAGTTGTACCATCCTGACTGACGATGTACTGCCAGCTATGCCGGTGTGTCTGAAGCTGCACGGTTTTGCCGTCATCTAATAGAGCGATACCATAGTCGGGAATGTCAGAAATGAAGTTTCCTTTCTGAATCCAGCCTCCATCAGTTGCCTTGGCGATGGTGATCGGGTTTCCATCTGTAGGATTATGAAAGGATCTCACGCCGATGCGAGTCCCTTCATGCAGTTTACCGGTCACCCGAATGGTTTTCCCATCAAACAAAACCACGTTTTTTCCGCCATTTCCTGTGTTGTCGGTAATTGTTACCTTGCCTTTGCCGGTGACCTGAAAGGCTTTGTCCTTGAAGTACACGCCGCCGCCATAAGTAGCGGTGTTGCCGGTAATTTTGCCGCCGTGCAGAATCATCTCTGCGGTGTTGGGGCTTATGATTGCACCGCAGTACACACCGCCACCATAAGTAGCGGTGTTGCCGGTAATCTCGCCGCCGTACATTTCAAATTTACTGTACTCTCTCAGAAATACGCCTCCGCCTGACGGTTTTACGTTGATATCTGAACCTGAATAGGTTGCATGGTTATTTGTGATTTTTCCGCCGTACATGATGAATGTTGAGGGATTGCTACTACTGCCCCAGCAAAACACGCCGGCACCGTGGACAGTCTCATTTCCGGTAATCGTCCCTCCGTACAGATGGATTGTTCCACCCACTTGGTCGGTGGATACACCGTGCTGAAAGCCAGTAATCGTGCCGCCGTACATGTCAAAGGTGCTTCCTGTTGAGAGAGAAATGCCACCTTTCTTGTATACTTCACTGCCTTCCCTGCAAAGCTTGCCGGTTGTCCCGCAGTCGGTCAGCGTCAACTTTCCGTTTCCAGGAATCTCCACGAAACCCTTGCCGGAGAAGGTCATCTTATGTCCATTCAAACAAAGCACCACATTCGACGGGCTCCAAGTGCTATTCAGCTTGACATCCTGTGTCAGGTAGTAGCCGTCCACACCTGCAGGCATAGAGGTCGGCATCTCAGGCTTTGTGGGATTTGCCGCATAGGGATTCCACGGCTGAAAATTCAACTCCTTTTCTTCCGTATGATCGCCAATGGCGGTGTGTATACCACCACAGACACAGTGCGCTGTATGCCCCTGTGCGCGAAGCCACACCACACCGTTCTCCTGATACAGCTCGTTTGCGAGCGCATCATCCGGGAAGATGTTGTTGAAATATTTTCCGCCGTTTGTGTCAGTAACAGGGATGGATGCCTCGGAGGGATCCAAATTCTCTACAGAAATGCCAAAGCGTGCATCGGCATTCAGCTTCCCGAAGGAGAGCGTTTTCCCTGTGTGAAGCAGAATATTTTTCGTCTGATTCTCAATTACCTTTGCTCCGCCGCTGAGGGTAAGCGTGCCATCCCGATAGTCTACGCCTGTGGTGTTTTTGGTAATGGAACCGCCTTTCAGCGTACATGTCCCGCTATCGAGCAGTACGCCGATATTATTGCCGCTGATTACGCCGCTGTGCAGGTTGAACGTGCCACCTGTTACCTCAATGCCGGAGAAACCACCGCTGATTTTGCCTTGCTTGCAGTCCATCAGAGTGAATGTGCTGCCGTTGCCTACGGTAATTGCAGAAGCATCGTTAGGGGCTGTGATGCTCTTTCCGTTCAGGCAAAGCGAAATGTCCCGCTCCGGAGCTTCCCATGCTGTGCTTAGGGTAACATTTTCGCTCAGACAGTAGTATTTTGTGTCTGAAGTGTCTTTTGTGATTTCATCCAAAGAGTGAACCTCCTTGAATTCTGTCTGCGTGCCGTTATCCAGTCGGTGTATATGAGGGGTTACAATGGAATACGTCCCATCATTATTTTTCTTGACCCTCCCGTAGCTTTTATTTAGAGAAATGTCCGCAGAGCCGATTTTTCTTTGCCGCCAGATGTCATACTTCCCATTCTCATTTAACAGCCAGGTCACTTCGCCGGTGCCCATCTTATTCTGCGTCTTGGATATTACAGTAGTGTTGTTTCCGTCCTTGTATAGCTCACCCTCGTATATTTCACCGCTGACTCTTGGTTTGGAGTGGTAATAGTAGCAGTTTGTGATTTTACCGCCGGAGCTATTTTTTGCAATGGCGTAGTCTTTCGCTGTATAGGAATTGCCTGTGACCCCATCTGTTCGGAGTTCACCGTCAAACAGGCAGTTTTTGATTGCGCCTGAATTCTCATAGGCAATGCCCGCAGCAGAGGCACCATCCGGAATAAGAATATCCGACTGTAACTTTCCCACCGCACTCAGGCAGTATTCGATTGTGCCGCTATTCCTGTAGGCAATGGCACCAAACTCCCCCTTGACATGGAACATATAATAGACTATGGCGCTGCATCGTTGGATAGTGCCTGCGTTATACGCCGCAATCAGTCCACATTTGATAACATTGACATTGCCGGGGTTATACGTAGAGCCCATGAAGTCAACCTCCACAACCAGATCCTGTATTGTACCGCCCGATCCAATCCGGCCGAAAAGGCCCTTTTCAGAAATTTCTTCTTGCTTAGTGTAGTCCCCCAGCCGAAAATTGCTTATGATATAGGCGTTTCCGTCAAAGGTGCCGGTGTAGGGATGTTCCTTGGTTCCAATGGGCACCCAACTGACGTTCTTCAGGTTAATGTCATGCAGCAGTCTGGCATGAATCTTAGTTGTTCCGCTATTCACCGTATCCCGAAACCATGCCAACTCCTCTGCGTTGGTAATCTGGTAGGGGGATTCTTTTGTGCCTTCTCCCTTCGGCTTTTCATTTGTTGTTTCTGCCGCAACAGCCTGCAGAGTTTCAATTTCTTCGGCATTTTCTCTGGGGCTATCCTCTACGTTCGGCAGTGCATTGATTTGCTCCTGTCCTGAGCAGATCTCACATTCATAGGTGCAAGGCGTTCCCTCGGTAGCGGGGGAATAGCCGCAGTCCGCATTATGCTCATGTCGGCAGTCTAATTTTTCTGTGATACAGCCGCTTTCCTTACTACATTCATGGGTGCATGTATGCGGCTCTCCTTCCGCCGTATTCTCTGTTGCACTGTCCTCCGCAACAGGATAACAGCTCTCCCCATGCTCATGCACACACTGCTTTATCGGTGCATAGCAATCCTCTGTATGCACATGCCCGCAGGGTGTTCCCTTCTCTCCTTCCGTATACCCACAATCCTCTGTATGCTTCGTGTGGTGTATACATAAGCCTACATCAGCAGGGGATTCAACCTCTGCCGCCGCTATCTGCATTTGCGGCATGGTCAAAATCATTACCGCTGTCAATAAAAATGCGGTCAATCTCTTTCGATTTCCCATTTATACTCTCTCCCTTCTTTTTCCTCATTTTCTGTCGGATATACTCAATACCTCCTCTTTTTTCCTGTATTTGATTCTGCACCCTGTTCGGTGCATTTTTTCAATAACATCAATAACATTGTTATAAACATTCTCTCCGATACAAAACCTGTCCAAAGGCTTTCCGCAGGCTATGAATATCCACTGGCTTTTTCCCAAACCAGTCCGCATTGTACCGATAGGCACGCAGGGCAAAATCCAAATCCGAAAACCAAAAAATATGCGCATGCGGTCTTTTCTCCCACAGCAGCTCCACAATTTCCAGACTAAAGGTGCCATCCTGTGCCACCACAAATAAATCAACCTCAGGTCCGTCCCGCACCAAGCTGCAAAAATCCTCCTGTCTCACATAGGGGGTAATCTCCACAAAACGCAGATATTCTCTGGCACATTGGTCAAGCTGTCCCAACAAAATTTCCAGTTCTCCAAGGTTTTCATTGTAAAGTGCAATCTTCAACACGCCCCCTCCCTTCCACAGCAGATTAAAAAAGCATAAAAAAAATCGACTCTTTTACAGAACCGACTAAATTTAGGATACCATTTTTTACCACTCTGTCAATAGGTCTTGCATGAGATGTTAAAAATCCGCATGAAATGTAGGTCAAACCAAAAAAAATATGATACAATAGTTCTTGAAAAGCAAAATTCTTAAGTTAGGAGGCGAAAATTATGCGGATTGCCATTGTAGATGACCTTTCCACCGATGCCGAAGCTTTGCGGAAGTTTCTCTGCCGTTGGGCATCGGAACAGGGGATTCCTCTGGTTCCTTCCCCTGTTATATTGGAAAGCGGCGAGGCTCTGCTTGCCCATTTCGCTCCGAATGCCTTTGATATAATCTTTCTGGATATTTATATGACCGGCATAACCGGTATGGAGGCTGCCCGAAAAATTCGGGAGCAGGATACGCATTGTCAGCTAATCTTTACAACCACCACCGGAGAGTACGCTGTGGACAGCTATGAAGTTGGGGCGGCATATTATCTGGTAAAGCCCTTTTCCTATGAAAATCTAACACAGGCACTTTCACGCTGCAGTGCGGAACTTTTGGAGCAAAGCCAGTGCGTAATCATTCCGGGTGCTGCAGAACAGCCACCACTTCTGCTCCATCAAATTACCTATACCGAATACCAAAGTCGCAATGTAGAGGTTCATCTGCTTGGCGGAAAAACACGCCTCATCTCCATGCGGCAGGCTGATTTTGCGGCTCTGCTGTTGGTATATCCTTATTTCTGCGACTGTATGCGTGGCGTTCTGGTCAATCTGGAGCAAGTGGAAAGCTTAACGGCAAGTCATTTTCTTCTGTCAGATGGGACATCTGTTCCTGTCAGCCGATTAAAATATAAGGAGGTGCGGGAAAAGTATCTTTCCTTTGCCTATGCCCGCATGAGAGGAGGCTTCACAAATGGAACTCTCTGATATGCTCCACCCGATGCTGGAGCTTTCCACCTCTCTCCCTGCTATCATTCTGTGCTTTCTGCCGATGAAAAACCATCTGAACGGCAAGGGAAAGCTTCTCTTGCTGTGGGGCATTCCCACTCTGATTTTATGGTGTGTAGGGATGGGCTGGCTCTGCTGGCGGTTTCGTTATAGCACAAAGCTCTGTATGCTTTTGACGCAGGTATTGCTTCTGCTGTTTTATTGCAAAGCAGTTCCGCTATCTCGGTGGAAAACCGTCAACGTATTTCTGGCAGTTTGCGGTGTATTTTCCAGCATGTATAATCTGGCAATTCTGATAGATGCCACTCTGTTTCGGCGGAGTGGTGCAGTTGCGCTTTCCCTAAACAGTACCATTCTTTATGTCCTGCTGTGCTGGCTGCTGTTGGGAATTTTATGCTACCCTGCCACACACGCTGCCCGTTGGCTGCTGGATGAGGTGGAAACGCCGGAAACCTGGTATATATTCTGGATATTGCCGTTGGTGTTCTGGTGTCTGAATACCACCCTTCGCCCCAGGAAATATTCCACGCTTTATACCAACCGTGTGATGCACTTCTATCCGATTTTAATTCTTGCACTTCTGGGGCTGATGCTGCTTTATTATGCCCTGTTTTACTGGATGGCAAGAGGGATTGCCAAAAATATCCGTCTGTCACAGGAAAACAAACTGCTGCAAATGCAAACTGCCCAGTATCGCACTCTGCAAAAGAGCATTGCCGACACCCGCCGTGCCAGACATGATTTGCATCAGCATTTCAAGGCATTACAGGGCTGTGTGGAAAGCGGCGATATCTCCAAAGTGGCGGCCTATGTGAAAGCATACGGAGAAAGTCTGCCACCCGATACAATTCATCAATTTTGCAAAAATTATGCTGTGGATGCCATTCTGCACCACTATGCAGAGCAGGCCCTCCTCCAAAAAACCGATTTGGAGGCTGTGGTTCAAATGGAGGAGCAGACGATTATTCCGGAGCCGGAGTTCTGTTCGCTTTTGGGAAACCTTCTGGAAAATGCCCTTGAGGCCTGCGCCGCATCCAAAACACCACGCTTCATCCGTCTGCACATTCGCCAGCAGGGAAGCCTTTATCTGACGATGGATAACACCAGCGACCAACCGCCGCTCTCCGATGAAAAACGGCTCATTTCCTCCAAGCACGATGGCTTTGGGATTGGGACGGAATCTGTACGAATGACCGCGGAACGCTATAATGGGGATGCTCGTTTTGAATGGAGGGAAGGAGTATTCTATGCCTCGGTTATGCTTTCCTCTGCTGACTGACAGAATCCCCCTTCTGTAAATCAAACGGTTTCTTCTCAGAAAATTTTATAAAAAATCGGAATTTCCTATAAAGGCACAAGAAAACGGTTAATTTATAATCAACCGTTTTCTTACTAAGCTATAATTTTTCTTTTATATCTGTCACAAAACCATTTCTATATTCACTCCAAATCTCTCTCACCCTCTAAAAGCTCCTTGGTCTTTCCGACTAGATATAATGGAATATTGGTAATATTACCGTCCTTTCTATATCCCATTTTTGAAAATTTGACTGCATATTGAGGGTGATTGTCTACAACACATTCATCCAATTACCTTCTTTCAAAATTAAAATTGACTTTCATGCCCTCAATTACAATGTTTCAGGGCATAAAAGTCAATTACACTTATTTCAATATTTTCCTCATCACGTTATCCGTATTCTTCTTTTTTGACTCCGTCTACTCTACCATTTTACCACTGTGATGAAAGAAGAAAATCTGACAAATGGACAATTTTAATACCATTTTCAATTCCCACATCCAAATCATTTAAAGTAACAACATACTTAGGATAGTGGTCTTTAATTTCCATTAGATTTCCCACTTCACGATCAGATTTTTCCGGAAGCTGCACACACACCTGCACATATATCTTCTCATCTCGTCGGATTGCCACAAAATCTATTTCCTTGGTATCGTTCTTTCCGATAAATACATCATATCCTCGCCGTTTTAATTCAAGAAAAACAATATTCTCCATTACCCCATCCAACATTTTACGGTTATACCCCATCAGTGCATATTTCAAAGAAATATCCGCAAGATAATACTTCTCCTGTGTTTTCAAAATACTTTTTCCTTGTAAATCGTATCTTGCACAAGGATAAATGATGAATGCCTGTTCCAGCCATCTTAAATAATTATAAATACTCTCTACAGATATTTTTCTATGCTCATTTTTAAGAAAATTAGAAATAGAATTCGCAGAAAATGTTTTCCCTATATTTTCTATGACATACTTCACCACACGATCAAACAAATCCTGTTTATTGATGCGGTGTCGCTTCACTATATCACGAGAAACAACCGTATGATAAATGCCATTGACAATTTGATATGCCGGCTGCGTTTCATAATCTCCGATTGCAATTATCGGAAATCCACCAGAACAAATATACTCTTCAAGTAGCTCTCGTCTGGACAATGTACTGTTCGCTTTGAAATCTAAATACTCCCGAAAAGATAATGTAAATACAGGAATCAAAACATACCGCCCTGTTAGATAAGTAGAAATCTCACTGGACATAAGTTTGGAATTAGAGCCGGTTACATAAACATCCGCATTTGTACCTTCAAGCAAGCTATTAACTGCTTTCTCCCAACCTTTAATCTCTTGAATCTCATCCAGAAGTATATAACATTTCTCTTTTCCTGCAATTTCTGCAATAAGTTCATCATACATCTGCTTCGCTGTAATATTCTCAGGAATATCCATTTCTGTATATCTCTTCATTATAATACATGATTCCGGTACATTCCGGCTAAGTAATTCTTCTTTTAGCATTTCAAAAATAGTAGATTTTCCACAGCGTCGGATACCTGCAAGAATTTTTACCAGAGGTTGATTTATAAACGGTTTTATTGCTTCGATATAATCCGGTCTAAAAATCATGTTATCATCACCTTTCTTATTTATTATAACAAAAAACTATATAATTTAAAACACTTTTTCTGGTTATACCTTAAAAACTATAAGAATTATGATGGTTTTATTGGTTCTTTCCCCGCACACTTTCTCCACCCTATTTCTTCTTTTATCTCTCTCTTATATTTGTAATAGGAATTTCTACTAATTCCAAACAGTTTTATAACCTCCTTATCCTTCAGCATACCGTTAAAGGACGAGGAATACTTATATATTTCCCGTTTTTTCTGCTTTGTGCTTTCGTATTCTATTTTTGTGCCGGCAGCTCGTCCTATCTGCTTACCATTCAAACGTGCTGTTTCAATTCCTTCGATGGTTCTTCTCCGCAAATCCTTAACTTCCTTCTCTGCCTGCTCAAAGCATATTTTAATCTGCTCCTTTGCAAGAGCCAGCATATACTTGTTTACACCTTCCAGAATATAATCTACAGTAGTACCTGTCATTTCAATGCCGGACTCCATTGCCTTCTTGTAGACACTGGTATTGATATGCGGCTCTTTGAGAAATACCAAATCAATTCCCCTATGATATAATTCTTCATAGGCTGTGAATCCTTCTTCCGCATCCCTCGACATACGGCTGACAGAATCAAAAACGATTCTGTCCCCTTGTCGGACGTTCTTAATCAGCTTCAGCCACTTTTCCCTTCCTTCCATCTTCGTTCCCATATTAATGTAACACTTGTATAGCAAAAAATTCTAAAAATCGAATGGGTGAGCATAGGCCCTCCCATTTTTTTATACAAAGGAATACAGCCCCAAGGCAATTTGCCCCGGAGCTGCTGGATGAAAAATTTTATGAAAAGTAACTTTGAAAATATTATTTTCAAAGTCTAAAGGAAACTGTCACAAAAAATTGTGCTTAGCACCCCTTAAGCTGTTGCTCCTTAAAAGCTACTACGAGGAATACCTCTCATGTGTCATAACTATCTTGGTGGTATGTATCTCCGGCATTTTCAAATAACTTATCTACAATTTTCAAAAAAACATCTAATTCTGTCTTTGATACAGCTATATCGTTTCCTTCAGTATCAGACATATGTTGATATACTCTGTCATCTTTATAAATAGCAAAATCCTTGATTTCTTCGTTTGTAACCCAAACTATTCGATACATAAAATTTGCTGTTGGTCTTAATACATTCTTTCCTGGGGATTCAACAATCTCCCCTTGGTTTAATAAATCAGACAATTCATCGAGCACCAAATTGATATCAGCTTCATTCGTTATATATATATAATCCGATCCTTGCTGAATACAGATGAAATCCGCATCAAAATTATAACTCTCACCTTCATAACCATCTCTCTCGGTTGTTTTTTTCAAAAAATTACTACCGATCTTTTGAATATCTTCTTGAATTATATTGACATTAATAATTTTTTCAGAATCATTCCATGTTATATCGATCCTTGGGAATTTTTCAAATACATAACCATTATTTATTGCCATTCCAACAACCTGATGGCTTACAATAATAGAACCCCATGCTTTATTTGTTGCTTTTTCTATATCAGCTAGCTTAAAATAATATCTTCCGTTCAAAAGAAAATACTCGGCTTCACTGCTAGAATCATCATAAATGAGTCTGCCTTTTTCCACTTTGACTTTAGCGGTCTGTTGGGTTAATTCTTTCAGCGGCTCGTTGGACGTGGGTATATCATAAGGATCTACCACCACACCTTTATTATCATTCTGGATTGCATATACTGCCATATCTAAATGGTTCATAATGTCTCTTATCCTAACAAAGTTGTATCCATTAATGTTATAGCACTGGATTGTCTGTATCTCGCCATTATTAAAACGCACCTGAGCATTATTCAATGTTGCATTGCTTGTATCCGATGCAGCATATACCGTTGTAGAAAATAATACTATACATAAGAAATATAAGATTTTTTTCACTTCTCAACGTCGCTCCTTCACTATAAAATAAAAATAAGGAAATTGTCAGAAAAAATTTCTACATTTTTATTTCTTTATAATTTAAAACTTAACAGTTACTAACGTAAGCATCTTATCTTTGTCATACAGAATATATCTCACGCCAGAATTCCATCCATCTGCAATCATAAAATAAACATTTGTTTTATTTGTATGAACGTATTCTTCATACCCAAATGTGTATACATAATGTGCACCATACAAGCTGCCTTTATCCAACTGAATAATTTGGCAAATCTGATTTTTTACATTACTCATCATACCATTTACTCCTACATCACTCACAAACTGAAATTCTCTTGTTGCACCTGTATATTTTTTATTAATACTTGTAAGATACTGATTAATACCAGAAGACAGAAAATTAGGGTATGTTCCATTCTTGGGATCACATCCCGTTGTTTTAAATAATTCATCGTATACATTCTTGATTGTTCCATCTAATAAAACATCCTCACCGAAAGAATGCTTTGCCATGATCATAAGATTGGTTGCTGCAACCGGTCCACAATCCCCAATGTTTCCAACGAAATCATTCATTGTTTTATATGGTGCAAACGTAGAATCAACAATATTTCTAATATTTAAAGACTTATAGCCATCTTCCATTGGAGAAGGATCTTTAATAAACACGGGCACTACTGCCTTCTTTTCATAGGCTTTATATATTGCCTTCCACATATCAGAATAATCAGAAGTGTCTGTACTATTGTTATACGTATCGATACTTACGCTTTGTACTTCTTCTTGAGTATTTAAATTTTTTACTGTACCAGTACCTTCATTAACCGCAAAATAATCATACCCGCCGACATAGTAAATTTCTTCATTTGCTTCAGCAGAATCTAAAAAACCTTTTTCATCAGAAAAGCTGTATTCAATGACAGGTGCATATTCTTCTTGCGCACCAATAACAATATATCCATGATAAGTATCCTTCTCATCTTCAATATCAAATTTGTATGCAGAAGGAACACCTTCGGTCTCATATATTGTCTTACTTAAAATCAAATTATAGTCATTTGGCAATTTTTCAATTATATCTTCATTTTCTTCTCTTGAAAGCAGAAAATCATATGCAATTGCCATTGCCAAATCTTCGCTTACTACTTTATCATTAGACCCACTTGCAAACGCAGTTGATGTTCCACCCAACAACATTACCATAGATAATGCTATAGCCATAATTTTTTCTTTCATATATTTTCCTCCCTCGTATAGAATAAATTTATAGAAAACAATAGGAATTTATTGTATACTATATCTATCAATCCTGATTGAAACAGATTTTGTGTTAGCCGCACGATTCTGCCTTTTCATTCAGGATTTTTTTATCACCTCCATTACCGATTTTTTCTTACCATTCATAGCACCGCCTCCTCTCATTTATGTAATTTATAAACAGCACTCATATTGAATAAGTGCTACTTAACTTAATGTGTACATTTTGCCATAGTAACAGTATTGATTACATCACCTTTCCAAACAGTTCCACAAGTGCTGCATTTCTGCCCTTCATAGTATGTTGTAACACAAGAACCATTACTTTTTTTCTTATGTTCCTTTAAAGTAATGTCCACAAGTTTATGGGCATGTCTGGGTTCAACCTGCGCCTGCACCTGTTCCGGCACATCAGCCACTTCCCCCTGATAAATAATTTCGTATGTAATATCATCTGTATTGCACAGTTCAAATTCCACCAGACTGTCTTTATTTATATGTGTGTGACTTTCAAATTCTCCTTCCATCTGAATATCATCAGCAGCTACTTCTTCCAATTCGCCCGCTTTTACAAATTCAACATTCTTAGAAAACAGCATATTTACAGGAACATCCAATTCCTTCGCCGATGCATTGCCACAAAACATTGCCACCATCGCAATCGTTGCTACTGTCACCTTTCCCAGTCTGCTGTTCATATTGCACTTTTTCATAATCTTTATCATCCTCCACTTGTAATTTTTTATCTCCAATCCTACAAAACCAATGCTGAAAAATGTCCCTTTGCTTCTGACCTGTTCCAGTTCTAGCACCTTTATAATCAGCTCGCAATATTTTCGTTTTTGCCCCTTTGTATATTTTTTTGTTACATCTTCATCACAGGCAGCTTCTGTCCATTCTGAAAGATTTTTCATTAAAAGGTAATACAACGGGTTGAACCAATTCAGGCAATTTAAGAACAACACCAATAACTTCCGCAATAAATCCCGATGCTTCACATGATAAAACTCATGCTCTAGGATAAAACCAATTTCTTCTTCATCAAAGAAAGCTATCATATAAGCAGGAATCACAATGTATCTTTTCCTTATACCGATTGTGCATGGTGTAGATATATTGCAGCACCCAATCAGGCTTACGTTTGATACCTGATTACTGTCTTTAATCTTACAGAATGTTTCATGCCATAAATCGTCCTGCACATAGAACATAGACTTTTTAACGGCATATAACAGGCTGGCATATTTCCATACATAATAAATGAAAAAGCCAATAACCCCGATCAACCAAATGGTTCCGAGATATTCCATGTGTATTTGATCTCGCACATTATATATAAAGCCATCATATCCGCTTATATCTTGATGTATCAATAAATCTGACTGAATAAAAGCCTTTTCACTGCCATCCCTTAGCGATACAACAAAATACAGCGGTGTTACAAATGAGAATAGAGCTATTGTATTTATATAGACCATTGTCCTTGCCGAAGTCCACTTATATGCAATCTTCTCAAATGGCAGAAAAATCGCACAGAATACAAACCCGCTGATAGATAACAATAATGCAACAATAAACGCACGCTCAATTATCAAATTCATCTAACCACGCCTTCAAATCATTCATATCCTTCTTACTGATTTTGTCACTACCTCGGAAAGCAACCAGAAAATTTTTTAAGGAGCCGCCGAATTTGCTTTCTACAAAACCTTCTGCTTCCTTTGTTTCATATTGTTCTTTGCTTACCAGCGGAAAATAACAAAGCTTGTTCCCCTTTTTGGTTACTCCCAAGATACCCTTCGCTTCCAAACGTCTCAGGAATGTTGCTACGGTAGGGTATGTCCATTCTTCGCCTTCTTCGTTTAAAATTGCCAGCATTTCCGGCACTGTAATCATTGCTCCTGTTTTCCAGATATGATTCATTACCTTCATCTCTGCATTAGAAATACTCATATTTTCATCCATCTCATATCACCTCCTTCTGTTACGTCTTGTAATTTCATTCTATTACATCGTGTAATATTTTGTCAACTACTTATTTTCTTTATAGACAATTTTTTCATATTTGGACAAAACACATAATTATATAAAAAAGGGCGTGTGAAAAAATGAGAAATCATTTTTCATACGCCCCTTCTTTTTGCTCTGGTTGGTTTGTATATAACTGCAACAGGAAAAAAGGGCATAGTTCCCCTTACCCCATATTCTTCAATATTTGAATCCTACGCAGCTTCTTTGCTTCTTTTCTTTTTATTGTGATATTTATATAGATTCTGACCTATAGAAACAAGAAAAACCTCAAGGCGTACTGATTTTATTCCTCTTCGTACGATTCTTTTGTACCAGCGATCGTTTTTCATTATTCCAAAGGTACCCTCTGCCTGAATGGATCGGTTCATTCTGAGCAGTGCTCCATGAATGCTTTCCAGATTTTCTATTACTTCTTTATGCATTCCGGTGAGTTCTTCGTTTATGCGGACAGTTCTGTTTT
>OLWB01002198.1_pt1 | contig 16248 bp, 15 predicted proteins | sample 1673331 | NCBI WGS metagenome assembly OLWB01 (sample SAMEA3178943, study PRJEB25190) | human gut metagenome | biome: human gut; feature: human-associated habitat; material: faeces | place: Austria | collected 2013
TAGCTTTCAAAGCTCTTGCTTGTTCCGAAGAACGTTCTGCAATAGTTCTTGCAGTACCTTTTACTTCAATTGATTTCATTTCTTTAATTTTTTGTGTTACTCTAAATTAAGTTGTTTTGTTGCTTAATTCACCATCGCACGATGTGGGGTTACCACACAATGTTGCAAAAAAGCGGTGCAAAAGTACAGCTTCTTTTTGAATTATCAAAGAGTTGGCTCTTCAAAATCTATATCAATCTTGATTTCTCCGTCCAATTCCATACCTTTTTCATTCATTTCCAATACTGCTTCTATATTTGCATCGGCATCTGCATCTATAACATTCTTTGCATCTGCTTTTGCATTCATATCGCCTATAACTTCCAGCATTTCTTTCTGATTAATGAAATTAATAGCTTCATTCAGACCGTTCATGAACTTTTCAAAATCTTCCCTATATAAGAAAATCTTATGTTTCTCAAAACTTACCTGCGCATCTTCGCCTTCACCAGTCACCACTTTCTTGCTTTCAGTGATTGCGAGAAACATTTCATCTTTTCTGTTCTTTTTTACATCCAGATAGTAGATTCGTTTACCTGCTTTAATGGATTTGGAGAATACAATCTCCTTATCGTTCATGTCCGCTCCTTTTTTCTTTAAGTCTTCCATATTTTAGGTTTCTTGTTGTAATTGGCTTCAAAAATGACGATTTTTTTTAAACTGTCAAAAGAAAAAGCCCGGATAATGAATATCTGCATTAAAAAATGTGATTTATTTGCGTAAACTCATTAAAAATGTCTACTTTTGCAACTCGTTAACAACAGTATTGATTAATAGATTTATGATTAACAGAGTTCTTATTCGTCTTAAGATTATACAGATTGTATATGCTTATTATCAGAATGGCAGTAAAAATTTAGACTCAGCGGAGAAAGAATTATTCTTTAGTCTTTCGAAAGCGTATGACCTTTATAATTATTTGCTGATGCTGATGGTGGCTCTGACGACTTACGCACAAAAACGCATTGATGCGGCAAAAGCCAAGTTAGCTCCGACCGCGGAGGAGTTGTATCCCAACATGAAATTCGTAGAAAACAAGTTCGTTTCTCAACTGGAAGTGAATAAGCAGTTGCTTGACTTTGTTGCCAACCAAAAACGGTCGTGGACAAATGACGAAGACTTTATCAAGGGGTTGTATGAGAAGATTATAGCTTCTGATATATATAAGGAATATATGGCTTCGCCTGATAAGTCTTATGAAACAGACCGTGAATTATGGAGAAAGCTCTATAAAGCATTTATTTTTAATAACGAAGCATTGGATACTTTGTTGGAAGACCAGAGCCTTTATTGGAATGATGACAAAGAAATCGTAGATACTTTTGTTCTAAAGACAATCAAACGTTTTGAGGAAAAGAATGGTGCCAATCAGACTTTGTTGCCTGAGTTCAAAGATGAGGAGGACCAGGAGTTTGCTCGTCGTTTGTTCCGTCGTGCCATCTTGAATTGTGATTACTATCGTCATCTGATCAGTGAGAATACTCGTAATTGGGATTTGGATCGTGTAGCCTTTATGGACGTGATAATAATGCAATGTGCATTAGCGGAAATTCTAAGTTTTCCGAACATTCCTGTGAGTGTTTCGTTAAATGAGTATGTAGAGATTGCTAAAGTCTATAGTACGATAAAGAGCGGAAGTTTCGTAAATGGTACATTAGACGGAATAGTTAATCAATTAAAAAAAGAAGGTAAGTTGGCTAAAAACTGATATCTTTGTTGAGTATTAAAAACTAAAAACGAATAATTTATGAATTTAATGACCGTATTCTTGCAAGCTCCTGCCGCAGCTCCTGGTGGTGGTAGCATGATGTGGATTCTTCTGATTGCCATGTTTGCTATCATGTATTTTTTCATGATTCGTCCACAAAACAAAAAGCAAAAAGAAATTGCAAACTTCCGCAAATCGCTTCAGGTAAACCAAAAGGTGATTACTGCCGGTGGTATTCATGGTGTTATCAAAGAGATTAATGATAATGATATAGTACTTGAAATCGCTTCTAATGTTAGGATTAGAATTGATAAGAATTCTATATTTGCAGCAGCTGCAGATGCTAACAGCAATCAGGCTGCTAAATAAATTTGAATAGTGAGCCTATGATTGATCGTAGGAACATAAAACGCATATATTTAAAAACAGCGAGAAAAATTAAGGACTTTCTGCTCAGTGATAAGAGCAGAGAGTTCTTAATTTTTTTATTTTTCTTCTTCATTGCCAGTGGTTTCTGGCTGCTTCAGACATTAAATAATGATTATGAAACGGAATTCTCCATTCCGGTACGTTTGAAAGGAGTTCCTAATAATATTGTTATAACTTCTGAACCTCCTTCCGAACTGCATATTCGGGTGAAAGATAAAGGTACGGTGTTACTCAACTATATGCTTGGAAAGAGCTTTTTCCCTATTACTTTGGATTTTTCTGACTATAAAGGGAAGGATAACCATGTACGTATTTATTCTTCGCAGTTTGAGAAAAGATTGCTCAACCAGTTGAACGTATCTACAAAATTGCTTTCCGTGAAACCCGATACGTTAGAGTATATCTATTCTACCGGAGACTCCAAATTAGTTCCGGTGAAGTTACAGGGAACAGTGAGTGCCGGACGCCAGTATTATATTTCCGATACAATTTGTACGCCTGATTCTGTATTAGCCTACGCACCTGCAGGTGTACTGGATACAATAACCATTGCCTATACACAGAAGGTGAAATTTGAAGATGTCTCTGATACACTGAAGAGGCAAATTCCTTTGCTTGCCCAGAAGGGGGTTAAGTTTGTGCCGGCTTCTGTGGAGATGATTTTTCCTGTGGATATTTATACGGAGAAAACTGTGGAAGTTCCTTTGCGGGGTGTTAACTTTCCTGCAGGTAAAGTGTTGCGTGCATTTCCATCAAAAGTGAATGTTACTTTCCAGGTTGGTTTGAGTCATTTCCGCCAAATAACAGCAAGTGATTTTCATATCAATGTTTCTTATGAAGAACTTCTGAAATTAGGTTCGGATAAGTATACGGTGAAATTAAGATCAGTGCCGAAAGGCGTAAACCAGATACGTATCAGTCCGGAACAGGTAGATTTCCTAATTGAGCAAGTATCTCCTGATTATGGCAATTAAGATAGGTATAACTGGTGGAATCGGTAGTGGAAAAAGTGTAGTTTCCCGACTATTGGAAGTGATGGGTGTCCCTGTTTATATCTCGGATATTGAATCCAAGCGCCTGACTGTTTCGGACTCTTTGATTCGCCGGGAACTGATATCTTTACTGGGAGAAGATATTTATACCGATGGAGAGTTGAATAAAACCTTGCTTGCTTCCTATATATTTGGTAACCCCGAACATATCCGTACTGTAAACGGTATTATTCATCCACGGGTGCGGGATGATTTTCATCAATGGGTAAAGCGATACGATGCATATCCGATAGTAGGGATGGAGTCTGCAATTCTGATTGAAGCCGGATTTGCAGGTGAAGTAGATGCCGTAATTATGGTATATGCACCCGAGGAAATCCGTATAACCCGTGCCATGCAGCGTGATACTGCTCCGCGGGAATTGGTGGAACGTCGTGTTCGTAGCCAGATGAGTGATGAAGATAAGCGTATCCAGGCTGATTTTGTAATTGTAAACGACGGTGAAACTCCGTTAATTCCGCAGGTTTTAGAACTAATAACTTCTCTATCTAAAAATATTGCTTACCTTTGCCCACCGAAAAAATAAAATATTACTAATAAAAAATAGAACATACTATGTTGAAGACTATTTTGTCTATCTCCGGTAAACTGGGATTGTATAAGCTCATTTCACAAGGTAGAAATATGTTGATTGTAGAATCACTTACAGACAAGAAACGTTTCCCTGCTTATGGTAACGAGAAAATAATATCTTTGGGCGATATTGCCATGTATACGGATACGGACGATGTGCCTTTGAAAGATGTATTACTAGCCATGAAAAAGAAAGAAAACGGTGCAGCTGTAGTGATGGATCTGAAAAAAGCCACTGCTGATGACCTTCGCGCTTATTTGGGAGAGGTTCTGCCTACTTTCGATCGCGACCGTGTATATGTGACGGATATCAAAAAACTTATTTCCTGGTACAACCTGTTAGTTGCTTGCGGAATGACTGATTTCGAAGAGGCTGCAGAAGTTGAAGCTACTGAAGAAAAAACAGAAGAATAAATTTAAAAATAAGCTATTCTTTTCATAGAAAAGCGAATTATGCGGGACATCCCGGATAATTCGCTTTTTTTTATGCTGTAGTTTTAATTTTGATTACTTTTTTTATACCTTTGTTGTAAAAACCGCAAAACGTTCTGCAGAACTTCTACAAATCAATTTGCAGAACTTTTGCACAGGTTAACACAAAACGAAATGTGATTTTTCATTTGTTTTTAGATAGTATTTAAATGCCTCCTAAATAGAAATCAAACAAAGAATCTTTATCTTTGTAACCGAATTGGCTTGATAGCCAATTTTATTTTGTCGTTATCCCGCCCGGCTTGTGAAAGTAGGACGGGAATTTTTCAATTTATATTAAACTCAAAATAAGGACACCAATTGTCACAACGGTATAGATTTCCGTTGTAGACAAAATTCACCCGATCACCAACATTGTCTCTTAGATATGTAGCCTTGAAACGAAAACTTCCACCCTCTTCAACTCCTGCCCTAAATTTCATTCCAGCCACCACCGAATTAAGATGATACCTTACTGTATCATCAGAAATGATTTCTACCGCCGTTATCTTATTAAGGTTGGTATTATTCGATGTATAGACGAAAAAACCTTTCGCTGGCAGCACCCCGTTCATCTGTCCATAAAAAGAATCAGAAGCAATCTCAGGAACATCGAGCACTAACTTCCCAATAGTATTGAACGTTACATCAAGATACCTCTCAGCCGAATTCAGCATATACGAACGTGGTGTCAACGGCTTGTAATTGATTCCAGCCATCACGTAAAATAATGCGCTCCCGTAACTACTGCCCAGCCTTTTGTATGAGAGTGAATCCAAGTGCCATTGGTCATTATATTTCAGATAATAGATAGGAGCACCACAATAGAAATGCGATGCCGGATCCGCCACAAGCTCATAGTGGGCCTGATAGATAGAATCACCGGCAGTCATACACTCATACATGATAACGGGTAAATCCGAATAATCATCACCTGTTATCTCCTCTACATCCGCGATAATATCTTCACGAATAGAGATAAGCTTGGCCTTGTAATCATCCTTACCGCTACCTTTATTGTGCTCTCCCTGCGTCCAAAGTACACCAAGCAACCGGTATGTTTGACCGGATGCCAGCGCAATATTATAGGCATGTCTCACAGCATTAATGATGCCATTGTACAAGTCATCCGCACTCTTTAACCATTGTTCAATTGTCGTGGAACCAACTGAACAATTGCTTGATAATAACTTTTTCCCAGTTCCTGCCATACCGGAAAGACGCATGAACGCTGATGCCGCAGCAGTCGAAGGATTCTCAGTTGTACTATATGGATTAGTAATGAACGATGTCGGTGCACTGTCCTTATTGAATACCAAACCCGTATTAAATACAATATCATTATCACCGAACTGATTGGATGATATTGTTACCAGACTACCGGAACCGGCACCAAGCGACTGCCCGGCACCAACTATATGATTCACATCAGACAGAAGATGGTTGATTCCTCCGAAAGGAACTTTAGACAGGGGTTTACCACGACGCATAACGGCACCATCTTCAGTGATAGGATATAATATATCCATCTCCTCTTTTAATTGAATAATTTTCTTCATGCCATCATTATTTACGTGCAAACATAACATCACCATTCGCATAAGCCGTTGCCGCATTGTACGGTTCACCGGCACTGTTGAACTGAATATCAATCATCGCATCACCTCTATGGGCTATTAAATCAGCCTCGCTGGTAGCCGAATAGTTCGGGATTACAATCAGCGTTGTAAGATGTCCGGTCTGGTTAGATATTTTCAGGTTACCGTTTTCTATAGCTGCCGTAAAGTCTTCAATACTTCCCATGTAGCTTTTCAACTCATCCAATGTATTAACCTTATCAGCAACCGCGGAAAAATTCATTGTGAAGTACCCATTAGGCACAATAGTACCACCCATTTGAGATGCTTCCAGTTCATAACTGCCACCGCGACCGCTGAAATCACTACCCGTAATTGAATGCGGAGAATAATATAGCTTCTTTAATTTACTGCCGGACTGAAAGTTAATCTTATTAAGTTGACAAGCATAGCTGTTTTTAAAGTTACCTCCTGTAGTATCAGCATCTGACCGCACCCTGAAATTACCATAGTATTCACTCTCTATGCTGATGTAACCTTTTGCTCCCGCTCCATAATCACCAAAAAGAATGGCTTTTTCTGTTGTGTTGCCATATATGACGCCACCCACTGTGTCGAACTCCATAAGTAGGGATGCATTGGAAGCAATGAAACCGTCCGGTACATTAACCGGAATAACAAGCATATTCCCGTCCAGATCAAAATATGGAAGTGAATAAGTGACGGTGATGGTCTTAGTAGCATTTATCGAGTTGTCATGAACAGAGGCAGCTTCGACTGTTACTTGTGAAGCGTTGGCACCTTCCAAGATGGTTAACACTCCTGTGTCAGCATTGATGCTGGCATAACTGCCACCGGAAGTTATCTTCCATTTCACACCCATCATAGATGTATTCACAGGGTTGTATACTACTGACAAAGCCGCGGTTCTCCCGGTGATAGTTGCAGGAGCATTGATAGAGATGCCGGTTAACTCGTCTACAGTCTCCTTGTATGTCACAGCAATCGTCTTTGTCGCAGTTATTGACGGATTGAATGTTGAAGTAGCCTTGACCGTTACTTGCGAAGCATTGGCACCCTCCAATATGGTCAACAAACCTGTATTCGCATGAATGCTGGCATAACTGCCACCGGAGATTATCTCCCAAGTGACACCCTTCTGGTTGGTATTGAACGGCTCATACGTTGCAGATAATTGGGCGGAAACACCTGTATAACTACTGTTGGCATTAATGGTGATACCTGTGACATCCACTTCCTTTAAAAAAGTAACCTGGCCTATATTCTCTGATGAGAAATCGGCACCTTGAATAATTACTGCTAATCCCATAATATTTTTCTTTATTAGTTTATATTCATTTCAGATACAATTTCATAACCGATACCACTATTACCTCCACTTCCCATGCCCTGACTTCCTTCCGGGGTAATACATGCCCCTATATTTCCATCAGTATCGATAAAGTAAAATCCGTCTTCGCCGACTTCAGCTAACAGGCTGGTTTTGCCCTGCAATGACAAGATTGATTTCTGTAAACCGGCAAGTTCGTCTCCGCCAATGCCGGGAATGGCTTTGATAAGCGATATAAAGTGACTTGAAAGTTTATTTGCGTCCACCCCGTCAGCACCGAATTTGAAACCGATATTACCCTCTTCATCGCAGATACAGAAAGAACCGTCTTCCACTTGCCGGATGAGACTTGTAATCCCTTGTATCAATAGACTAAGTCTGTTTGTATCGGAGGTTAATTTTAAACCGGCAGCCCCATCGAAAGCAGTACCTTCAGCCGTACCGATTTTGATAAATGCGTCAAATGCAAGTATTAGCTGTTTAAAATGATCCGATAAAGATGCTACATCAAAACCGGAAGTATCATATTTCAATACGACATTGCCAGCTTCGTCACAAACATAGAAACCGCCTACGTTGGTGAAACCGATAGTAGAGAGGTTGATCTGATTAAGGATGTCGTTCTTCTCTGCCTCACTCATATTGCTCCAACGTACTTCACCGTCATTTCCACGCCGGGCAATGAGCATCCAGTATTCAGTGTTAGTGACAGGAATACCACTACATGGCTTTTTGCACAAGTAACTGCTGCCATTTTCCGAAACTGCGTCAAGTTTATCATAAGGAGATCCCAAAGAGAACTCGCCTTTGTCGATTATTAAGATCCTGCCTAAATTGGTTTTCATACTTTTATATCAAATAATAAATTACCCTCTTCACTTATGGAGAAATCCACATTGCCATTATCCGATGGCTGATTCATCATCAAACAGCCATCTTCCACGTCAAACGTCAACAAGTTAATATCCTGATTCTTGGCATCCTCTATTTCTGCATTCAATTTCTTGACTTCATCCGTAAAAAATCTCTGCGAAATGGCTTTAAACAATGAATCCCCAAATTCCGATTCAATAGGTATGGTGATCTCTCCACCGGGGCCACCGATGGACGAGATTAGCTCTTTCACATCATCAACTGTGGCATAATTAGCACCGATAAGCTCATTAATCTTGCCCACTACCTCGTTCAACTCCGCAGCCTTAAGCACATTGCCCTTGACAAATTTCTTATTCAATTCTTCCATACTATCCTAAATAATCATTATCCAACCTGCCGGAATCCAGAACGAAGTCCGTGCTTATCTCAACCTTTCCACCTGGAGCGGATAAAGCATGCATGATCAGGTTTGTTTCAAGCATACTTGTGTCAGCCATATCCGATTCGATACGGCTAATGCGGGCATAGGTAGTATTACCGTGCTCGTCTGAGGTACGCCGGAGAACAAACTTGATGTATCCCATTACTTACAATTCAACTGATTAATAATCTCACGCTTCACAGCCGCGATAAGACGCGAGTTCTTAACGACAAGTTCAAGAGCCTTACAGTAGCGTTCCGGAATTTCCACTGCATCTTTTGAGTAGTAGATAGCTTTTGCCAGGTCTTCAAACCCGATATCCAGAAGGATACTACCGTTGTACATCATTTCATTGCCGACTGTTTCGGTTACATCGAAGGTCTGCTTTTCGCCTTCGAAAGAGGTCTGTGCCTCGATTTTTCTAAAATTGATTTTCATAATTATTTCATTTTAATTTCATGTTGCAGGATATACTTTCTTAAGTACATCATTCGTGCTGAACATAAGGCCAACACCGGGAATTAAAGATAGTGATTGTATATTGCTTTCATCCATTCTATTTAGTATTCTTATTTGTCCTGGAGTTATATTTATTTCATCATATACCACCGATACATTATTGAGAGTAGCCGTTCTTTTTAAATATATTTCCGGGTAAGTAGTTAACCATCCAGAGGCAGACACGTCCTCGGAAAAATTAATATATCCTACCTCTATATCAGCAGAATCAAATAATCTAATAGAGCTTGTTTCTGGATCTACCTCAATTCTTTTACCTGCAAACGAAGTGACTATTTTCCCTTCAATGATAGGAGAACCATTCATTCCCCAGCTTATCTTCCCATTCGCAAAACTTACACTGCCATCCGCATTCATTCTATTTATCCCATCGCCTTGTATGATATCTCCCTTGAAGACACCACTATTAGCAGTCAGATTATTGGCCGTTATATTATTCAAAGTCAAGTTACCCTCAGTGTCCACAACGAAGGTATCATTCGCCACAATATTGCCATTAAACCGAATCTGATCTGCAGATATCACCGCATTCGAAATCAAACGTCCCGCGTCATCCTCCGTAATGAAAGTACTGATTTCAGCACGTTTTACATAGCCGTCAGCCTCGGCCCTTTCCGAGAACATCTGTGCAAAGCCGGCCTCAGTGACAAGACCGGAGGTGCTGATGTTAGTGATATGCCCCTCAGCATCAAAATTCACCTTCTTCGATAACAGCACATTGAAATCATCCGTCGTTACCAGACCGGAAGTATCAATATTGGTTATGTTACCTTTGGAATCAAAGTGAATGCCTTCGACCAATGCAGATATAGAATCTTTCGTCACTTGAATGGCGGCAGTGTTCTGATCGGCGGTACTTTGGGCGCTTTGTGCAATGCCTAATGCGTTCAAAGCTGACTGCGCTGCGGCATAGGCGTCATTTATTCCCTGGTTGGCAAGTTCCTTGGCAGCAGCAATACCATCATCAGAATTAGTTACGGCAAGGATAATCTGATCACCAAGATTTTCAAGATATGCCGTCGTAGCAGTAGACGAAGCTTTCCAATGATCTATACTAAAGGCTACACCTTTTGCTTTGGCTGTCTTACAGACAAGAGAGTCATTCTTATACTTAACTGTACCATCAGAATATGTTGCATTTACCCACATGTCACCAACATCATATTCTTGCGAAGCAGTAGGCTGCTCCACAAACACACGCCTTTTACTATCTGCTGTATCTTGTGCTTTTGAAGCATCTTCCAGAGCCTTCAGCGTCAGGTGGTCAGTGATTTCGTTCCAGACGCCTGATTCAAACCGATATCCCTTCCCGGTAAGACGGTTATAAAACATGTCTTGGTCATGCATGGCCTTTAACTCAGCCGTCGTCCATTCCGAAGCAGGTATATTATTCTGTGTCGGAGCGTAATCAAAAAACCAAAGTGTATACTCCCTATCCGTCTGTTCCTTAACAAGGTCTACATCCGTCTGCAAGTCTTCAATGGTCTCGTCGAGATCCTTTCCGGTTGCCTGGTTAACGAACTTGGCCGTAATCTCACTCAGCACCGTATTGAAGTCAATCAGCGGTTCAGGCATCGTATAAGCCCCGTCGGCTCCGATGCCATTGTATATCCGCACATAAGGGCCTCCTGCCGTTACGCTGTCCCAGACAATTGCACCTTGACGGCTTGTATCCGTCCGGTTGCCCAACTGTACGATATTGTCTCCCACCGCAGGCACATCACTTCCGGATGCGCAATCTGTCTTGGATAAGTCGATGTAGTCATCGCCACAGCCACTCACGTAACGCCAATAAAAAGTTGTTCCGGTTTTTAAGGCAAAAGTCTCACTGATCGCCAGGTCGCCTACAGCAAAAGTGTTCCTGACTGTTCTACCCTCAGCATCGGTTGTATTAAAATAGCACCTGTAACTTTCACCTGTATCCTCCACCTTCTTACAGATAATGCCTGCGGCCGTATTGTATTGTTTGCCGCCGATATAAGTTGAACGCTGCACCTGTATCTCTTCGACATTAAGCTTCTTCCTGATGTCAACAAAATCAATATCCAGATGATAGTTTCCGTCCGCATCCTGATAGATGCCAAAACCACTACCACCGGCAGCAAAGTTTTTCGATACAATATTCTTTAGCAAGGTGATCTCTTCAAGTGTGGCAGTACCTTTTACGTTGATGCCCTCAATAAAGGTCATCAGCTTTTTCACCGTCTCAGCTATATCCCTTCGAAGATACCGGTCATCATTATCATTGTTACCACCGATAATATCCAACTTGCAATGAAAAACATTTTCAGCACTATCATCCGGCATTCCAGGATCTGTCACAAGTTTATAAACCGCACCTCCTTTTACCGATATGATTTGTCCGGGATAAGGAACATAAGTCTTACCGGTATTTCTTGCATATACCCGAGCATCCTCTATTGTATCGAATATCTCGGATGAATCGATAGGACGAGGGGTAGTTCTCTTGTAAGTCGTTGAAAACGGAGTTCCTGTCAGCTGCAAATCACCCATAACTACGATATTTTTAAGGTTGCATGATTAGTGGTATCATTTATGGTAGCGGTCTTCATGATCCACATCTTGTATCTGATGGCAGACGAACCGTTAAGCCCCTCTACGAGAATCTCTGTAGGACCACTCACAAGACCCTTATCCAAAATCAGGTTTCCCGGATATTCGGCAAATTCCAAAGAAGTTATATCACCTTCAGGAAAACAGATTGCTATCATTTTCCAGTTGGAGGCTTCAAACTTGTAGGTACCTGCCCCTGTGTATAATCCACTATTATTTAGTGCCCGTACCTGCGCCGATGTCGCAGGTATCGCACTGACCACACCCGCAAACCACCTGCGACGCACATTCACGCTAATAGTATCATTCAGCACCTTTTCCGGAAGCGAGCCACCGGCCGCGTAAACTACTGTAGCCTTATATGTTTCCCTTTCGGTATAAGTGCCGGATAATGTACGTACCGCCGTTTGGATACCGGCATTCTCTTCCGAGAAATTAAGCTTGTTGTTTTCGTTATCGTCATAATAAGCCTTTGTCATTGCACCCTGACCGTTGCGCGTAGCGGTGTAAGTGACATATCCTTTCTTAGTGCCATATTCCACATCATTGGAAGTGGACAGGGTACCCTTCAACTCTCCCCCCACAGGCTTGTACAGCATATTGCGGAAGATGGTTTCCCAGGTCTGTCCGGCAAGCACCACATCGCCTTTTTTGATGTAGCCCACATCGTTTGAATTGACAAGGATGTTCTTTTTCAGCTTGTCGGAAACCTCGGACGACCCCGAAGAACTACCCCCGGAAGAAGAACCGCCTCCCGAAGATACGATGTACTGCAATTGCGAAAGGCTTTCATCCACTGTCCGTTTCCAGCCCTTGCCGACCTTGTTCGTGCATTCTATCGTGGCAATGCTCAGGTTATCCAGCTTGCGCACCACTTTTGTCATGCGCGTATCAAAATAACCGCCCAATGTCGAAAAGTACTTGTCACTCAACAACCGTACACGCTGCCCCAGCTGCAATGGCACTGCGTTCTTGTCTATATAAATATAGTCCGTGTCACCGCCATACTTCGACACGTCTTCACTGTATTTTTCCAAAAAGCTATTAACGGCATCTTCATAGTCGCGTTCCGCCTGTACCTCATAAGACTCCGGCATACGGAAGTTCCAGGGTATATATTTATCGCCGGGCCGGGGGATAAGATTGCCTCCCGGTATCTGCACGTCATCCGAAGGATAAGTATTGATGATTTCCCATTCAAGCGTGGTGGAATTATAGTTTGCCTCAAACCAGTAATCATTGTTATCAGAATTACCCTGACCTGCGAGGTCTCCCGTTTGGAAGGAAAGCCGCTTCGTTAACCCGGCAATCTCACTCTTGTTGGGATCAAACATCATGTCCGCGTCATTAAAGTAATAGACCGTGAACTTTCTGCCTTCATCATCGGTCTTCTCTTCCGAACGGACTGTGGACACAGTACCGGTATATTGGGGAAATATTCCGGTGAATGCGGCTTCCTCAATATGCTCGTAAAGTCCGTACTGCGTATTCCGGTCTACATACTTAGCCCGGTCGGGCAATTGAAGACGGGAAAAACCATAACGGCTGCGGTCGATATTCTTTGTGCTGCCCAGAGGAATGAGCCGGGTGAAGAACTTCACATCATCACTGTTCTCCGATTGGGTTAGTGAAGTAAGTCCCTGCATATAGCCCAGTTCCACGCGGTCCCCACGTTCGCACCGCGTCAGGTTCATCTTGAAACCATCGGCCCACCATTCAGCCTCAAAGGCATCCGATATCAGGGAAAGCGCCTCAAAGCAGGTGACGTTGTTATATTCAATATTCTTCTTAGGCAAGTCAACGGTCTCTCCTATGCTCCAGCGTTCTTCACCATAAATGCGATTCATGTTATCCACCCACTTCTGAAGATGCAATGCCGGGCTTGTATTAAGGCTGAACTGCGGTTCATACTCCCCATCCGTCAAATGTAAATACATCACCCGCTCCGCATCATGCTCCGGACCGTAGAAGTTAACGGAATAAGTGTATTCCTGAGTCGACTTCTGTTTTGGCTTATATTCCTTGTTGATGCTGAACTTTATCCCCGATAACAACACATAGTCGTTCACGTCCAGCGGAACATAAAAAGGATGGGTGAAAGACGCGGACACGGCATTCTCCGCCATCAACTCCGTGTTCCAGGTTGATGAGGAAGACGTACTTACCGTCATCTTCAGTTCTCCTGATTGATTATAGATTTTAAGCTCCATTCAGACAATATTTAATCGTTATTTAAAAACTCTGTGAAACTCTGTGTCACTCCGTGGTGAATCCCGGTTTCGGTTCCCGGAATTTCACCTTCCAGCGTCCGATAGTGTTGCCTGCCACATCTGTTATAACCTTGGCGTCCGTTGTCCCTTTATAGTAGAACCGGTAGGTTGCCGGTAAGTCCTTCACCTTCAGGTTCACCCAGCCCGCACGGATGGCCTCCATGAATGTGGCACGGCGGGTATTGTATTCTGATAACGTTGAAGCGTATATAGCTATATACAACGTTACATCCCGTGCCTTGTAGCAAGGAGACGGCAATACGTCGGGCAGTTCTTCGCCGTCATGTTCCCGGAACTCCACAACGGTGTACTCTTTCATTTCTGGCGGTTTCAGCAACTCGCCGAAATTGAATTCGTCTCCCGGTTTGTCTTCACACAGGAAAGCTAAATACTCCGTCCAGGCATCTTTGCCGTTGATAGTCATATATCCTGTTAAATCCACCATAATCTTACCCTTTTATTTTTACCCCGTCGCGTTCTTGCCGGGTGATGATTTCGAGTATGTCTTCAAGCAACTTGCAATAGGCTGTATTTTCCGCTATCTGCACAAATATCTCATGGTCTGCATAGCGACCTTCTTTCAATTCCTCCAGCAACTGATGGATTCCGCTAGCATGATCCTGAAGGGAAGTGAACAGTCCTTCCAGCTTCGTCCCCTGTTCCTGGCTCATGGCAGTATATGCTCCGCTTCGCCCGCTCTGGGATGCACCCTCATCCGGCTTAAAGATATCGAAGCCCTTGTCCTTCGCCATCTGCTGATACGCCTCCAGAAGTGCATTGAAGTCTCCTCGTTTTCCCAGCACTTCATCGGTCATGCTGCCCAGCAGCTTGATATACTCCTTGAATTTCTCATCGGCGGACAGGTCGGCATTCTGCGTCACGGCCAGCATCTTGTTCTGAGCCTTTTCAAAGATGTCACCGAACAATGTGGAATAAATCATCTGTTTGCCAAGGCTCTCCAGCATTTCCGATACATTCTCGTAATAGGCGGTGGCAGCATCCGTACCATTTGCCCATGAATCCACAAGCGTATCGGTAAGGGTTCCTCCAAGGTCTCCGAAGATGTCCGTCAGATAATCCTTTACCTTTTCTACGGCTTCCTGGTATGCTTTCCAGTAGTCCGACATTTCTTGCAGGTATTGCTGGTTCTCTGCACTTAACTTTCCGAAGGTATCCGACCCTATAAACTTTTCCAGTGCGTCTTGGTTGACGGTACCGTCCGCATTGAATAATTCAGGTACGGCATCCTTCAAAGATTTATATTTTGTGGAACGAAACCAAGTCTTATGTTGTACCTTCACCTGCATGTTTGCGATGGAATCGCCTAGGGAATCATAAGAGTTCTTGATACCCTTGACTTCTGCCATTAATGCCATTAAACCGGAGTATTTCTTACGATTGCTTATCTTATCAAGCGTACCGTTATACCTATCCAAGGCCTCTTTGGCAAGGTTCACATTCTTGATGGCGTTGCCCCACAGGTCATCACTGAAGATGTTTTTCTTATCGGCGGAAATTTCAGCGTTCAACTTGACCAGAGACAATTCATAATTCAACTTGGCCATTTCCTTGCGGAATTCCTCCATATAATCCGTACGTTTGAAAAGGCTTACAATAGCAGTTGCCACCTTCAGGGCCGCTGATATAATAGCAAGAATGACGGATGCTTTCTCAACAGTGGAGATGGATTCTGCCGCAACTTTGCTGGTGCCTTCTATGCTTTCTGCCGAATTTTCCGACAGAGTAGTAATGCCGTCAATGATACTCAGGGTAGAAGAAGCTATAGTACCGGCCGTCTTGATGATGTCACCTGCCACGTCGCCCACGGCACCGCCTATGTCATCGAAAGAATCTTCCACATCTCCCAGTACGCGGTTCAGTTCCGACCATTCCTTGATACTTTTCTTGTTGTCCTTTTTGTCCTTATCCTCTTCCTGATTGCCCGTTTTGCCGCTGACCGTATTCTTCAATGCAGTAACCTTGGCACGCTTCGTTGCCAGTCCCTTGTCATCCGGGTTCAGGAATTCTGCCCGTTCCAGTTCCCGTTCTGCCTCCACCAGCAGGCGTTGTAACTCTTCAAGGTTGAGATTCACCACATTGGCCGCCCAGGACTTGAATGCCTCTTCGCGCGCGGCGAATTCGTTGTCAATATCCGAAAGGGCCTTTTCTTTCTGATAATCCAGTTCGCCAAGGGTTTCTTGCGATGCCCCTCCCTTTTCCAGCACCGAACGTTTTTCATCAAAGCCTTTTTCTGTCAACGTGCGTTTGGTGATATATCCCTGGATCGTATCGTCACTTACTCCCGCCATTTTCATCATGGAAAGAGTTCCACCACCCTGAAGCGTTTTATTGATCACTGTCATATTATAGCCATTATCGGTCAGAAGC